>Ga0075367_10000137_pt1 | contig 21968 bp, 16 predicted proteins | sample EndMethybrTD3032_FD_71399 | JGI IMG/M metagenome (GOLD analysis project Ga0075367, IMG submission 71399) | Populus endosphere microbial communities from Tennessee, USA - Endosphere MetaG P. TD hybrid TD303-2 | ecosystem: Host-associated > Plants > Roots > Endosphere | place: USA: Tennessee... | reverse complement strand
GGCTCGTTCTTCTTGGTCGAGATCAGGCGGACGACGTCCTCGCTGAGGCCGGCCGGGATCTTCTCCGACTCGATGTCGGTGACGAACCCCGCCTGGTACTCGCGGTCGATGATTTCGGAGGTGGTGACGTCCTGCTTCACGGGCGCTCCTTCGGGACCAGGGATCCTTCCCCACCGTATCGAATCTGTACTTTTGAGTCAAGTATGGATTGGTTTGACCGGTTCCCCTCCGGGACGTAGCCTTTTCGCCCAGCGCTCCATCGCCTTCCTCGGCGTGCGCGATCGGTATCGAGGCGTGGCGCCTGGCCCTAGATCGCGATGCCCCTGGACTGGCTCAACACGCCCCTCGACGCCGACATCGGCGAGCTGATCGCGCAGAGGAAGCGGGGCAAGGCCATCGAGACGTTGCGGCGGCAGCTCCAGGGCCGCGGGGCCCCCCCGGTGGGGGTCCGCCTCCAGCTCGCGGACCTCCTGATGCAGGCGGGCCGGATCGAGGAGGCGGTGCCCGTCCTGCTCGGGCTCGCGGACGAGTTCGCGGGGGACGGGTTCGTGGCCAAGGCGGTGGCCATCCTCAAGCGCGTCGAGCGCGTCCAGCCCGGACGGGCCGACATAGCGGAGCGGCTCGAGCGGCTCGTCCACCAGCAGAAGCGCGTCTCGGAGCTGCCCTCGCGGCCCCGAGCCGCGTTCCCGGAGTTCGGAATCGAGGAGTTCGCGGAGGGGCAGGAGCTCATCGTGCCTGCGGAGGAGCTGGAGCCGGCGGGGGACGATCTGCGACCGGCCGAGCCGCCGGTGGTGGAGCTTCCGGAGACTGCGCCCCTCGAGCTCGAGCCAGAGCCCTCGCCCCCCGAGCGGACGCTCCCGGAGCCCACGCTCCCGGAGCCCACGCTCCCGGAAGTCTCGGCGGAGGCGGTGCCGGATGTCGCGGTTCAGGAAGCCGCGCCGGAAGTCGCAGCTGAAGTCGCGCCGGACGTCGCCGCGGAGCAGGCACCGGAGATCACGCCGGAGGCCGCGCCACCGGCGGCGGCGGAAGTGATCGCGGACGCCGAGCCCCTCGTAGAGGCCACGGTGGAGGCCGCGCCGAGCGAGAGCGCGCCGCCGATCCCGCCCCCTGAGCCGACTCCCGATGCGCTGCCGCCGGCGTCGGACACGGCTCCGACCGCGCCGCCGGCCGCGGATACGGAGTCGGCCGGACAAGCGGGCGTCGGGGGCCGGATCCGACGTGCGCTGTGGCGGTTCCTCGCGTCCCTGCCGGGTGCAGAGGAGGGAGCCACTCCGGCGACTCCGGTGGCCGATGCGACCATGCCGCCCGGGCCGGAGCCCGCCCTCGTCGCTGCCCCCGATCCGATCACAGAAGCCGCGGTCCCGGCCCCTCTGCCGGAGACACTTGCCACTCCGCCCGAGTTGGCGGCGGTCGCGGGAGAGGCACCGCCGCCGGCCACGGTCGAGCCATCGTCCCCCGAGCCGCTGGCTGCCCAGCTGCCTTCCGAGCCACCGCCGGCCGAGCTCGCGCCGGAGGCGACGGCGACGCCGGAGCCCTCGCGGTCCGAGCCCGCCCCGGAAGATCCCTTGTCGGAAGAAGCCTTCCGCGACCACCTTCTCGACCTCGTCGAGGACGTGCTGCACCAGCCAGCCGCCCCCGCGCCCGCGGTCGAGATGGACCGGGCCCGCGTGCTCGACCTCGCGCGCCGCGCGGTCGCCTCCCGTCTGTTCAAGGACCTCTCGGACGAAGAGCTGCTCGCCATCGTCCGCGGCATGCGCCTCCACACCTATGAGCCGGGGGACATCGTCGTGACCGAGGGGGAGCCGGGGCAGAGCCTCTTCACCCTGACCACCGGGCACGTGAAGGTCTTCGTCCGCAACCCCGACCAGCGCAACTTCGAGGTGGCCACGCTGACCGAGGGCGACTTCTTCGGCGAGATCTCGAGCCTCTCCGGACGGCCGCGCAGCGCGACGGTCGTGGCCGCCAGCGCCTGCGAGCTCCTGGAGCTGGACCGTCCGACCCTCGACTCCATCGCGCGCACGCATGCGCGGGTGCGTGACGTGCTGGAGGCGTCGTACATCGAGCGGGCGAGCAGCCCGGAGGTGGCGGCGGTGCGCGCCGTCCCCCTGCCCGACTCGGGCACGCGCCGGAAGGCCATCGAGGTGCTGGAGTCGCACTTCGGCGAGAGCCGCTGGGATCCGCGCATGCGCCTGCGCCTGGCCGACGTGCTGCTCAAGGCGGGCAAGGAGCAGGACGGCATTCCCATCCTCATCGGGCTGGCCGACGAGCTCGCCCGCGCCGGCTTCGCGGACAAGGCCGTCGCCATCTTGAAGAAGATCGAGCAGGTGCAGCGCCGCAACGTGGAGGTGGTCAACCTCGCGCCCCTGCTGCGCGCCGACGCCGCTCCGTCCGCGCCCGAGGCAGCGGCGGCCGCGAGCATTCCGGCGCCGGGTGGGCGGCCGCGTGCGGTGACGGACGACCGCTTCCACGGATGGCTCGTGGACCTCGTCCGCGACAGCGTGGGCAAGCTGCAGTCAACTACCCACGATGGTGGCCGCGGGCTGCAGCCGGCCGCGCCCGTTCCCGTCGATGCTCCCGTCCTGCGCGCGTACGGTCCGGGCCTGCTCGCGAACCCGCTGTTCGAGGACTTCAGCGAGGAGGAGCTGCTCGCGTTCATCCGGGGCTTGAAGCTCCTCACCTTCGAGCCGGGAGACATCATCATCTCGGAAGGCGAGCCCGGCCAGAGCGTCTTCATCCTGACCACGGGCGGCGTGAAGGTCTTCGTGCGCGGCCCTGGCCAGGCGAGCGTGGCCCTCGGCCGGCTGGGCGAGGGATCTTTCTTCGGCGAGATCTCGACCCTGTCCGGCGGGCCCCGCACCGCCACCATCACCGCCGCCGGCGCCTGCGAGCTCCTGGAGCTGGACCGGCCTTCGCTCGACGCGATCAGCGCGAGCCACCCGCGGGTGCGGAACGTCCTGGAAGAGTTCTCCGCGGCCCGGTCCGCGGACCCCGATGCGGCGCGGGCCCGTGGAGAGCGCGTCCCGGACTGACGTTCCCCGTTTTCACATCGTTTGTGGCAACCCTCCGCTCCGATCACTCGTCCTATACGAAAATGACCCGGACGGGCCTGCGCCAGGCGTCCATGGTTTTGAACGGGGGTGTGCTGCTCCTGCTGGTCACGGTGGCGCACGCCGCCGACCCCTCGCCCTCTCCGCCACCGCCTCCGGATCTCCACATCGCCCGCGCGCAGGGCGCGATCACGATCGACGCGAGCCTCGACGACGCGGGATGGAAAGACGTACCCCCCGTGGAGACGTGGTTCGAGACCAACCCAGGCGATAACGTGCCGCCTTCCGTGAAGAACCGCGGCTACGTCGCCTACGACGATCGCTACTTCTACGCCGCCTTCGATCTCGAGGACCCCGATCCCCGGCAGATGCGCGCGCCCCTCGTCGATCGCGACGGGTTCGGGGGAGACACGGACTATGCCGGCGTCATCCTCGACACGCGCCACGACGGCAAGACGGGGGTCGAGTTCCTCGTGAACCCGCGGGGCGTGCAGTTCGACGGCGTGCTCGACGACGTCAACGGCAGCGAAGACGTCTCGCCCGATTTCTTCTGGCAAGCGGCCGCGCGCGTGACGCCGAAGGGCTGGATCCTCGAGATGAGGATCCCGTTCTCGACGCTTCGCTATCCGAAGGCGGACCCCGTGACCTGGGGCGTGGTTCTCTACCGGAACTACCCGCGTCTGTACCGCACGCAGATCTTCACCATGCGCCTGCCGCGCGGCGGCAACTGCTTCGTCTGCCGCTTCAACACCATGTCCGGCCTCGCGTCCCTGCCTTCGGGCGGGCACGTCGTGCTCGCGCCCTACGTGAGCGCGAGCCAGACGGCGACCCCGGCCGACGGGCTGGGCACGCCGCTCGCGGACGACGGGATCGAGGGCCGCGCCGGCGGCGACCTCAAGTGGATTCCCAGCGCGAGCGCCGCCGTGGACGCCACCGTCAACCCCGACTTCTCGCAGATCGAGTCCGACGTCGCGCAGATCGGGGCCAACGAGCGCTTCGCGCTCTTCTTCCCCGAGAAGCGGCCGTTCTTCCTCGAGGGGAGCGAGCTGCTGCTCTCGCCGATCCAGGCCGTCTACACGCGCACGATCACGTCGCCGCGCTGGGGACTGCGCGGGACGGGCAAGTGGGGCCGGACCGCGTACACGGGTCTCGTCGTCGAGGACCGGGGAGGGGGCAGCGTGATCCTCCCCGGCCCGAACGGATCGGATCTCGCCGACCAGGAATTCCGCTCGCTGGTCGGAGTGGCGCGCCTGCGCCGCGACATCGGCCGGTCGGTCGTGAGCCTGCTGGCCACGGACCGCGAGATCCGGGGCGGCGGCTTCAACCGGGTGCTGGGTCCGGATTTCCAATGGCGTCCCACCGGCCAGGACACCGTCACCGGGCAGGCGCTCTACAGCCGCACGGAGACGCCGGATCGGCCCGACCTCGCGGACGAATGGAACGGCCAGCGGCTCAGCGGCCACGGCATCGATCTCTGGTACAGCCACCAGACGCGGACTCTCGACTGGTTCGCCGAAGGCAAGGACTTCTCGGACGGGTTCCGGACCTACAACGGGTTCGTGCCCCAGGTCGGCTACCGCTCGGGCTACGCGGAGGCGGGCCGCACCTTCCGGCCGGAGGGATTCCTGCGCCGCATCCGCACCTTCGCCATCGCCGAGGGGCAGGAGGACCGCGAAGGCGCCCTCATCAATCGCGAGTATTCGTTCGGCGCGGGCATGGACGGCCGCTTCAATTCCTTCATGCGCTTCCGCTACGGGTTCTCGCGCGTGCGCGCGGGTGAGGTGATCGTCCCGCGCCAGCGCCTGTACTACAACCTCAACGCGAGTCCCACGCGCTGGCTCAACGACGTCTCCCTGCAGGGGTACGTCGGAGAGGACGCGGACTTCGACAACGCGCGCCCGGGCACGGGGGCGGACGTGCGCCTCTCCGGGACCGTGCGCCCGACGGACCACATCGAGCTGCGCCTCGACACGAGCCGGCGCTGGCTCGACGTCGACCCGCCGGATCAGCCGGGGGGTCGCCTCTTCACGGCGCAGGTCGAGCGGGTGCGCGCGACCTACACCTTCACGTCACGGATCTTCCTGCGCCTGATCGCCCAATACGTGGATACCCGGCGCGACCCGTCCCTGTACATCGAGGAGACGTCCGCCCGCGACGCGTCCTTCAGCGGCTCCGCCCTCTTCGCCTACAAGCTCAACTGGCAGACGGTGCTGTTCGTGGGCTACGGCGACAACCGCGCCCTCTCGGAAGCGGAGACCTTCGAGCGCGAGGACCGCCAGTTCTTCCTGAAGCTGTCCTACGCCTTCCAGCGCTGAGCGCGGAGCGCGGGACTAGCGGCGGCCCCGTTTCTTCGCCGGCCGCGCCGGCCGCTTCTTGCTCGCCGTCTTCCGGCTCGGCGCCTTCCGTGCCGCCGCCTTCTTCCGGGCCGCCGGCTTCTTCAACACGACGGACTTCGGCCGCCCGTGTCGCGGTTGGTAGACGCCCAGGTTCCCGCCGCCGGGCAGCCGCACCTGCGTGAGCAGGCCCCAGCCCTGGTTCTGCACGGGCCCGCAGACGACGTTCGCCTTCTGCATGTCGGCGATGAAGGCCTCCACGTCGTCGCACATCAGGTAGAACTCGTGGACGTCGTTCTTGTGCGAAGGATGGACGGCCACCTCGGCCGGGGGCAGGCCGAAGATCAGCCATCCATCGCCCACGTCCACGCTGGGGAGCCTCAGCACGTCGCGGAGAAAGGCACGGTCGGCTTCGGGGTTCCTGCTGTAGACGATCGAATGGGCTCCGACGATCACGGCGTCACCTCCTCACCAGCGACCGCACCGCTTGTTCCACGGCCACCCAGGCCTTCGACGTGGGCGCGATCACGTCGAAGTGGCCGGCGCCCTCGACGGCGACGAGATTCGCGGTGTCGCCTTTCCCGCGCGCGGCCGCGACGTAGGCCTCGGACAAGGCGATGGGAACGATCCGGTCCGCGCGGCCGTGCACGACCTCCTGCGGTACGCCCAGGGGCAGGAGCGCCCGCGGGGACGCCGCGCCATAACGGGCCGGCTGCGCCTCCGGCGTTCCCCCCAGGAGCTCGGGCACCGCGTTGCCGCAGACGTGTTCGCCGGCCGCCCGGGCGAGGTCGGGGATCGGCGCCAGCCCGACCACGCCTCGCAACGCCAGCGGATCCTTGCCGCGCAGCGGATCGGCCGCGGGCAGGCGCGTGCGGCCGGCGAGCCAGAGGGCCAGATGCCCGCCCGCGGAATGGCCCACGGTCACGACCCGCTGGAGATCGAGACCGTGCGCGGGTGCGATCGCGCGGAGGTGGTCCGCACCACGGGCCACGTCCGCGAACGTGCCCGGCCAGCCGCCACCGGCGTCGCCGACGCGCCGGTACTCAAGGCACCAGGCGGCGACCCCCGCACGGGCGAGCGCGGAGCACACGGGGCGAATGTGGGCCTCGCCGTATTCGGCGGACCAGCAGCCGCCGTGGATGACGATCGCGACGGGATGGGGACCGGGCCCGGGCGGGACCCACAGCTCGCCGAACTGCGTCGGAGCCGCGCCGTAGGCGATGAGCGCGGTGGCGGGTGTCGCGGGCAGCGCGAGCACCTCCTGGAACGACACGCCCTGGCGCTCGGCGGCCGCGGCGTAGCCGGGAGCGGCGGCGGCGAACACGAGGGTCAACGCGGCGCATCTCATGGTCTCGGCTCCGAGGCGGGCGCCAGTGTACAACGCGCCTCGTTGTAGGCTTGCCCGCGCGTGTTCGACCCCGAGCGCTTCCTCGTCCAGCTCGTCGTCATCGTCGCGGCCTCGCGCGCCGTGGGCTGGATCGCGGCCCGCCTGGGCCAGCCGCGCGTCGTCGGAGAGATCACCGCCGGGATCCTTCTGGGACCGTCGCTGCTCGGACTCCTCGCGCCCCGCTTCTCCACCTGGCTGTTTCCTCCCGCGACCCTGCCCGTGCTCCTCGCCGTCAGCCACCTGGGCCTGCTCTTCTTCATGTTCCTCGTCGGCCTGCACCTGGACCTGGGGATGCTGCGCGCGTCCGGCCGCACTGCGCTCGTCACGAGCCCGGTCAGCATCGTGGTTCCGCTGGCCCTTGGCCTCGCGGTGGCCGCGCACGTGGGGCCGCGATTCGCGCCGCAGGTCTCACCGATTGCCTTCGCGCTCTTCGTGGGCCTGGCCCTCAGCGTCACCGCCTTCCCGGTGCTCGCGCGCATCCTGGAGGAGCAGGGGCTCACCCGGACGCGCATCGGGGTGGTGGCGATCGCCTGCGCCGCCGTCGACGACGTCTCCGCCTGGTGCCTGCTGGCGGGAGTGACCGCCTACGTGCGGGCGGCCACGGGGGGCGCCTCCTTCGTGCGCACGGTGCTTCTCCTCGTGGCCTTCGCCGCTGCCGCGTTCACCCTTCTTCCGCCCGTCCTCAAGCGCTTGGTGAGTCGCTCGCCCGCCGCCTTCCTGCCCGTGGCCGTCGTATGCCTGCTCACCTGTGCCGCGGTCACGGAGGCGATCGGCGTGCACGCGCTTTTCGGCGCCTTCCTGGCCGGCATCGTCATGCCCCGGCGGGACGACCTGCGACAGGGGCTGGAGGTCAGCCTGGAGGCCGTGACCTCGGTCGTGCTGTTGCCCCTCTTCTTCGCTTCCACCGGCTTGCGGCTCGACGTCGGCTGGCTGCAAGGAGCGGCCGCCTGGTCCGCGTTTGGCTTGATCCTGCTCGCGGCCGTGGGCGGCAAGCTGGTGGGGTCGATGATGGCGGCGCGGGCGACGGGAATGGACTGGCGCGAGGCGACGGGGCTCGGCGTGCTCCTGAATACGCGCGGGCTGGTGGAACTCGTGATCCTGGGGGCGGGCCTCGAGCTGGGCGTCCTCACGCCGTCCGTCTACACGATGATGGTGCTGATGGCCCTCGTCACCACCGCCATGGCCACCCCCGTGCTCCAGGCCCTCGGACTCGCGCGCCGCTGAGCGGCCCGGGATTCGGCGGCCCTTTCCTTCCCGCGCCGCGCGCCGTGGCTAGGATGGGAACAGGCCCCGTCGCACGGGGGCCGCGTCAGGAAAGGACGGAATCATGCCCAAGTACACCCTCCCCGATCTGGAATACGACTTCGGCGCCCTCGAGCCCCACATCTCGGGGCAGATCATGCAGCTCCACCACGACAAGCACCACGCCGCCTACGTCAAGAAGGCCAACGAGACGCTCGAGAAGCTCGACGAGGCGCGCGACAAGTCCGACTACACGCGCCTCGGGGGGCTCGAGAAGGCGCTCGCCTTCAACCTCTCCGGACACGTCCTGCATTCGCTCTTCTGGCGGAACATGGTGCCGAAGGGCGGAGGACGCCCCAAGGGCGAGCTGGCCGACGCGATCACGCGTGACTTCGGCAGCTTCGACGGCTTCCAGAAGCAGATCACCGAGGTGGCGGGGACGATCATGGGCTCGGGCTGGGGCGCCCTCGTCTACGAGCCGATGGCGGGCCGGCTGCTGTGCTCGCAAATCTACGACCACCAGTCGAACCTGGCCCAGGCGGGCGTGCCTCTCCTCGTCATCGACGCCTGGGAGCACGCGTATTACCTGCAGTACAAGACCGAGAAGACGAAGTTCTTCGAGGCGGTCTGGAACCTGTGGAACTGGGACGACGTCGCCCAGCGCTACGACGCGGCCCGCCGGATGAACCTGCTCATTCCGCAGACCGTGGAGGTGGCGGCGAAGCGCTGAGGGCGCCCGTCTCCACCAGCGCGTCACGGACGGCTTCCGCCGCCGCGCGGTGTCCCCGTGCATTCAGGTGGCCGAGGCCGTCCGTGGCCAGATCCGCGAGGGCGAGGCCCCGCGCCCGATAGCTCTCCGCGAGGTCGACGGTGGGCACGCCCCGGGCGGCCAGGCGCGCGCGCAGCTCCGCGGCCGGCGCCGAGCCTTCGGCGAAGCTGTGCCGCGTGGGATGGACGGCGACGACGAGGCGCGCGCCCGCGCCGCGCGCGAGATCGTCCATGGACTCGATGAGGCGGCCGGCCAGTTCCACCAGCGGCTCCGGCCGCGCCATGACCTCGTTGTAGCGCGTCTGCCAGTGGACGCTCTCGGCGCCGCCGGCCTGGGCGGCCAGGACGCGTCCGCCCCGGCCCGGCGCCAGGAGGTTGAAGAGGACGGAGTGCTCGGAGAGCCAGAGCGCCGTCCGCGCCGCCGGGGCCAGGCGGAGATGCTCGGCGTGCAGCTCGAGCGCGCCACCCTGGAGGCGGAAGTACGGCTTCGGATGCACGCCGTCGTAGAGGAAGACGGGAAGCGCGTTGTCCGCGAGATCGTTGGCGAGACAGAAGTGAAGGAGGACCACCTGGGGCGCGGGCGCGAGGCCCTCGCGCTCGAGCTTGATCCGCTCCTGGTCGGTGCCGTAGCCGGGCACGCTCAGGTCCACGACGTCGAGGTCCTCCACGAGCGTGCGTAACTGGGCCGCCATCGTGGCCTGGTCGTCCACGTCGAGGCCGAAGGCGACCGAGTCACCCAGGGAGACGAGCCGCGCCCGCGTGCGGCCGGGCGCGGTCCCCACGCGGCGGCCCTGCGCGTCGATGGTGATGTGTCCCTCGGGAATGGCCAGCGCGATGCCCGGACGCAGCTCCCATCCGTAGGTCTCCGAATACGTGTGGAGGCACGCCATGAGCTGGGAGGCCGCGGCGCTGGGACACGGCGTCGGCCGCCACCAACGGAGCGCGCCCTCCACGACGACGGGCAGGGCGAGGGCGAACAGCGCCGCCGACGCCGCCAGGAGCAGCTCGCGGCGCCCGGGTCCTCGGCGGGCGAGGCTCAGCCGCCCGACTCTGCCGCTTCCGCGTCGCGGCCCGGCGGCGTGGCGTCGTCGAGGTCGTCGAGATAGCCGGGCGGGAGCGCGACGTTCTGCGTGCCCGCCGTCTTGCCGCGCGCCACGCGCATCGCGTCGGGGGGAAAGGGCTGGGCGCGATCGACGCCGGCCAGGATCGATTCCAGCTCGTCCACCCGGGTCACGTGCATGAGCCGCTCGCGCAGGGGCGCGCCTCCGCGGAATCCCTTCGTGTACCAGGAGCTGTGCTTGCGGAAGGCGCGCATGGCGCCCTCCTCGCCCAGCCAGGCCGCGAGCAGGCGCGCGTGTTCGATCATCACGTCCACGACTCCGCCGAAGTCGGGCGGGTTCCGGGGGGCGCGTCCGTCGAACACGTCGGCCAGGTCCCGGAAGAGCCAGGGCCGGCCCAGGCACCCGCGCCCGACGATCACGCCGTCGCAGCCGGTGGTCCGCATCATGCGCAGCGCGTCTTCCGCTTCCCAGATGTCGCCGTTGCCGAGGACCGGGATCGTGGTCACCGCGCGCTTGAGCTCGGCCACCGCGTCCCAGCGCGCCTGCCCGTCGTAGAGCTGCGCGGCCGTGCGCGCGTGGAGCCCTACCGCGGCGCAGCCCTCGTCCTCCGCGATGCGTCCGGAGTCGAGGTACGTGTGGCGCCGCTCGTCGATGCCGATGCGGAACTTCAGGGTCACGGGCACCGCCCCCGCGCCGGCCACGGCCGCGCGCACGATCGCGCGCAGCAGGCGCGGCTTGACGGGGATGGCCGCGCCCCCGCCCTTGCTGGTGACCTTGCGGACGGGGCAGCCGAAGTTCATGTCGATGTGGTCGACGCGGCCTTCGCCGACGAGCACGCGCACCGCCTCCCCGACGTAGTGCGGATCGACGCCGTAGAGCTGGAGGCTGCGCGTCGTCTCCTCGGGCCCGAAGCTCGCCATCAGCACCGTCTTGCGGTTGCCCTCGACGAGGGCCCGGGCCGTGATCATCTCGCTCACATAGAGCCCGGCCTTCGACACCGAAGCGAGGTCTCCTTCGCCGCCGCGCCGGCATTCACTGCCGGCGAGGCGCCTCGAGAACGTGGGGCCGAGCGAGGGGTCGTCAATAAAGAACCGGCGGCAGAGGGTCCGGAAGGGCGGGTTGGTCACGCCGGCCATGGGCGCGAGGACGACCGGCGGCCACACGCGCAGCGGCCCGATGCGCACGGGGGCGAACTCGCCGGCCCGGGCCGGAGGCACGTCGCGGTTGATGTCGCTACGGTAGATGGCGTCCATGTTCACGAGCGGCCGAGCCCCCCATGTTAGCCTGGAAGGCGAAACATCATGAGCACCGACACCGCGCCGCGCAAGCGCCACTTCTCGATGATCCGCGACTTCCACCTCGCGGATTTCTTGACCCTGTCCAACGGCGCCTGCGGCACCGCGGCCATCTTCTTCTCGATGGACCACGTGCGCGCGGGGTCCATCGGCAAGGTCTACGCCGCCGGGACCTTCATCGTGCTCGCCCTGTTCTTCGACGTGATGGACGGGCGCGTCGCACGCTGGCGGCACCAGGCTTCGGTGATGGGACGCGAGCTGGACTCGCTGGCCGACGTCATCAGCTTCGGCGTGGCCCCCGCCTGCCTGGGCTTCGCGGTCGGGCTCACCGGCCTTCTCGACTGCCTGGTCCTCCTCTATTTCGTGGGCTGCGGGATCAGCCGTCTGGCCCGTTACAACATCACCGCGGAGAGGATGTCGGAGGAAGCGGGCAAGGTCACGTATTTCGAGGGGACGCCCATCCCGACCAGCGTCTTCCTGGTGCTGGCGATCATGGCGCTGGCCTGGCGAGGAGCGGTGGACAACGCGGTTCCCGGCGGCACGGTCAGCCTCGCGGGCTGGGACCTCCACCCGCTGACGCTGCTCTACGCGCTGTCAGGGTCGCTGATGATCAGCAAGACGATACACATTCCGAAGCCCTAGCGTCTCGGGTGGCGCGCCGTGGGCGCCGATCGCTCTAAGTATCAAGTCAGGGGGGCACTCACGCCTCATTCGCGATGGGCATTCGCGACCCCCCTGAAACCCCCTCGTACGGCGCCGCTGCTGCGCAGCGCCGCCGTACTCTGCGGTCGGCTTGTTATCTCCGTCTCCGTCCGTTTGGCGATTACGGGGCGGGGGTGGGCTCGACCACTTCGCCGAACTGGCAGCCCTTGAAGGCCTTGACCGTCGCGCAGAGGAGCCAGTGGCCGGCGTTGGCGCCGAACAGGATCTTGTTGAAGGGGACGTCCGCGAAGTCGTTGAGGCGGACGTGTTCGCCCTCCTGCTCGAAGGTCCAGTCGATCTGGGTGCCGATCAGCCCCTGCTTCACGTCCAGGTTGTCCTTCGTCTTCGGCGTGGCCGTGACGAAGCCCGTGCAGCCGAGGGGAAGCCTGTCCTCCGCGTTGCGCGGGACCGCGACGCCCTCCGGGCAGCGGATGCTGTAGAACGCGACGCGAATGTACGAGATCAGCTGCGAGGCGTCGAGCGGGAAGGACGGCGGCGTGCAGGTCTGGCGGTAGCTGCCCTGCCCGCGCCGCACATGGCCGGTGCCGAGCAGGATGTCGTAGTCCTCGCTGAAGTCGATCCCGTTGCGCACGGAGACGCTGACGGTGTCCGTCTCCGCGCAGAAGCCCGCGGATTGCAGCGACGCCGTCACGCCCTGGTAGTACTCGGCCGGCTTGAGCACCTTGTAGCCGCCGGGCCCGTTCTGGTCCGTGAGGATGAACCAGTCCGGATGCTGCTGGACGACGCGGTCGATGGCGGCATCCACGTCCGGCAGGAGGGCGGCGTTCTTGCGCAGGCAGAACGTGTCCGGATCGCCCATACCGTATTGGCACGCGGTGGCAGCGGGCGAGGCGGACGCGGACGGTGCAGTGGTCGGGGTGGGTGAAGGTGCGGCCGCGCTGGGCGCCGTGCCCGCGGCCGGCGCGGAAGGACTGCCTCCGCCCCCGCACGACAACATCGTGACCGCCAACGACGCAAGCAGACCCGTCCGACCGCTACGCAACATCATCCCGTCCCTCCCGGCCGGCGGCCCCACGCCCAGCCAGAAAGCCGGCGGCCACGACCAAACGGATAGATTACCGCGCTCGTGACCGGCGGGCAAGCCGCCGGCTAGGGCAGGTCGTACCCCTCGACGGCCTTCCCGAGCAGGTACTTGTCGAACCAGCCCACGATGTGGCGCAGCCGCTCCACGCGGTGCCAGGGCTTGCCGGAGCGGCTCAGCTCGTGGCTCTCCTCGGGGAAGCGGACCATCACCACCGGGCGCTTCAGGTACTTGAGGGCCCGGAAGAGCTGCTCGCCCCCCTCCGCGGGCGGCGTGCGCAGGTCGGCCTCGCCTTCGATCAGCATGAGGGGCGTCGTGATGTTCTTGACGAAGGTGATGGGCGACCGCGCCGCGTAGTCCGCGGGGTCTTCCCACGGTGCGCCCTTGAACCAGGTGGGACGGAACAGCGAGAAGTCCGCGGTGTACCAGAAGCCGGCCCAGTCCGAGATCGAGCGCTGGGAGACGGCGGCCGCGAAGCGGCTCGTCTGCGTGATGATCCAGTTGGTCAGCACCCCGCCCCCGCTGCCCCCCGTCACGCCGAGCTGCTTGTCGTCCACGAGGCCCCGCTTGACCAGCACGTCGACGCCGGCCAGCAGGTCCTTCGCGTCGTCGCCCGGATACCGGTACTGGATGACGTTGCCGAAGTCCTGCCCGTAGGACGTGCTCCCGCGCGGGTTCGGATAGAGGACGACGTATCCCTTGGCCGCCATCCACTGGAACTCGTGGTCGAAGGTCGCGCCATAGGCGGCGTGCGGCCCGCCGTGGATGTTGAGGATCAGCGGATAACGCTTGCCCGGATCGAAGCCCGGCGGCTTGAGGATCCAGGCCTGGATGCTCTTGCCGTCGAAGCTCGGGTACACGATCTCTTCCGGCGTGCCGATCTGCAGCTCGGAGAAGAGGGACTCGTTGACGCGAGTCAGGCGTCGGAGCGCCGTTACCTGCGTCGCGTCCAGGACGTAGAGGTCGCCCACCTCAGTCGGGGTGGAGACGACGAGGGCGAGCCGGCCCCCGTCCGGCGTCGCGTCGTAGGCCACGATCTCCTGGTCGCCGGTGGTGAGGGCTTCGATCTTCCCGCTGGCGGCATCGACCCGCTGCAGGTTCGCGCGCCCGTGATCGGCGGTGCGGACGAAGAGGGACCGGCCGTCGCGGCTCCAGATCGGGCCCGCGGAAAGGCTTCCGCGGGGCGCGCGCTGGTCACCCGTGAGACCGGCTCCGACGTCGCCGTCGTAACCGCCCGTGAGGAGACGAGGCGCGGCCTTCGACCCTACGTCGGTCAGGTACAGCTCCGGCTGGTCGTAGGAGCGGACGGGCTCGCCCCGGGGCGTCCCCTGGAACGCGAGACGCTTGCCGTCGGCGCTGAGCGCGAACTCGCTGATCGTCCCGTCGATGCTCGCGGCCACCGTCATCTCGCCCCCGCCAACCGGGATCGAAAAGACGTCGCTGTCCGGCGTGAGGTAATACGGCTCCTTGACCCGGTTCGAGACGAAGAAGAGCGCGCGGCCGTCGGGCGCGAAAGCGGGTGAGGTCTCCTCGAACTCGCCCGAGGTGACCTGGCGAGGCGTGGCCTTGTCGCCCGTCTCCGGGACCTCGATCGTCCAGACGTGCGCGGGCCGGGTCGCATCCAGGAAGCCGCGGCCGTTGTTGCGATAGACGGCGCGGGTGACGACCCGGACGTCGCTCTCGCGCTCGTCGGCCTCGCCGCCCTTCTTCCCGGCGCGCTCGAGGTCTCTCGGGTTCGCGGTGCTGGTGAAGGCGAGCATCCGGCCGTCCGGAGACCACGTGGGGGACGACGCGCCCTTGGGGACTTCGGTCAAGGCGCGCGCTTCGCCCCCGTCCATCGTCATCACGTAGAGCTGGGGCGGCTGGAGCTTGCCCGCCTTCTCCACCGCGCGCGTGAACGCGAGGCGCCGGCCGTCGGGCGACCAGCGTGGCGAGAGGTCCTGGGGGCCGGAGGTCAGGGGCCGGGCCGCGCGTCCACCTTCCGCGTCTACCGCCCAGATCGCGGTGTCGTACCCGTCTTTCTTCTCGTTCACGGTGACGCGAACGAACGCGACGCGCCGGCCGTCCGGCGAGATCTGTGGATCGGCCACCCACGTGAACCGGAACAGGTCGGTCTCGGTGATGGGCCGGCCCGCGGCGATGGCCGGCGCGGCCGGCGCGGCGAGCGCAGCCGCCAGCAGGGACGCGGCGGTCCGGCGGCAGAGCACGGCGGGAAGGGCGGCCATGGAACCTCCGATCGAGGGGGCGATTCTACGCATAATGGGACATGCCGGCCGTGATCGCGCTGCTGGGGCCCACGAACACCGGCAAGACCTACCACGCCGTCGAACGGCTGCTCGATCACCGCACGGGCATGATCGGCTTTCCCCTGCGGCTCCTGGCGCGGGAGAACTACGACCGTCTCGTACAGCTCCGGGGCGCGGAGGCGGTCGCTCTCATCACGGGGGAGGAGCGGATCGTTCCCGCCGCCGCCCGTTACTTCGTGTGCACGGTGGAGGCGATGCCGCTCGACCGCCGGGTCGAGTTCCTGGCCGTGGACGAGATCCAGCTCGCCGCCGACCGCGAGCGCGGCCACGTCTTCACCGACCGCCTGCTGCGGGCGCGGGGCATCGAGGAGACGATGTTCCTGGGCGCGGAGACGATCCGGCCCCTGCTGCGCCAGCTCGTGCCGGGAGCGGCGTTCATCACGCGCGAGCGGCTCTCCACCCTGACCTACGCCGGGCACAAGAAGCTGGACCGGCTGCCGCGGCGGAGCGCCATCGTGGTCTTTTCCCTGGCCGACCTCTACGAGGTGGCGGAACGGGTGCGGCACGAAGCGGGCGGAGCGGCCGTGGTCTTCGGCGCCCTCTCGCCGCGGACGCGCAACGCGCAGGTCGCGCTGTACCAGGCGGGCGAGGTGGACTACCTCGTGGCCACCGACGCCATCGGCATGGGTCTCAACCTCGACATCGACCACGTGGCCTTCACCGCCCTCGGCAAGTTCGACGGCCGCGGCCCGCGACCGCTGCGCCCGGCCGAGGTCGCCCAGATCGCCGGCCGCGCCGGCCGGCACACGCGTGACGGGACGTTCGGACCGACCCTGGACCTCGGGCCCTTCGACGACCGTCTGGCGGCGGCGGTGGAGGGACACCACTTCGAGCCGCTCGACCGCATCTTCTGGCGGAACCCCGACCTCGCCTTCACCTCGCCCGCGGCCCTGCTGGCGAGCCTCGAGCGGCGGCCCCCCTCGCCCGTGCTCGTGCGCATGCGCGAGGCGGACGACCATCGCGCGCTGGCCGCCCTCGGCGCGGACCCGGAGGTGCGGCGCCTCGCGGACTCGCCGGAGACGGTGCGGCTCCTCTGGGAAGCGGCCCAGGTGCCGGACTTCCGCAACGTGATGACGGAGGCCCACACGCGGCTCCTCGCCCAGATCTTCCAGCACCTGCGCTCGCCCGCGGGCCGCCTGCCCGAGGACTGGGTGGCGGCCCAGGTGGCCGCCCTCGACCGCCCGGAAGGGGACGTCGAGACGCTGCTCGGGCGCATCGCGCACATCCGGACCTGGACCTACGTCTCGCATCGCAACCGATGGCTGGCCGATCCTGCGCACTGGCAGCAGCGCACGCGCGCGGTCGAGGACCGCCTGTCCGACACCCTGCACGAGCGGCTCACCGAGCAGTTCGTGGAGCGCGGCGCCGCCGTCGTGTCGCGCCTCTCACCCGAGGGCGCGGTGGTGGAGGTCGCGGAGGACGGCGAGGTGCGCGTGCAGGGGCTCGCCGTGGGCCGTCTCCTCGGCCTGCGCTTCGAGCCGGATCCCGGCCTGGGAGAATCGCGCGGGCTGCGCGCGATCGCGAACCGCGCGCTGCGTGCGCACATGGGCGAGCGGGTGCGGACGCTGGCCGAGGAGACGGCCGCGACGTTCGTCCTGGGCGCGGAGGGACAGATCCTCTGGCGCGGCGCGCCCGTGGGGCGGCTGCTGGCCGGAGAGGGACCGCTCACGCCGCGCGTCGAGCCCCTTCCGTCCGACCTGCTCGATCCGGCCCTTCGCGAGCGCGTCCGCCGGCGCCTGGCCGGGTGGGTGGAGGGCGAGCTGCGCGCGCGCCTGCCCACGCTGGCCCCGGAGGACGGCGGCTCCGACCTCTCCCCGCCCGTGCGCGGGCTCCTGTTCGCGTGGCGCGCGGGACTGGGTACCGTCGTCCGCCGCGAGGTCTCCTCCCAGCTCGCCGCCCTCACGCCCGCGGACCGCCGCGAGCTGTCGCGCCGCGGGATCAGCCTGGGCCGGCTCGCGGTCTTCGCGCCGGCGCTGCTGCGCCCGGAAGCCGTGCGGCTGCGTGCCTTGCTATGGTCCGTGCATCGCGCCGCGGGATCGGTGCCGCTGCTGGCCGGGGCGCCGTCGGTGCGCATGGATTCCCGTGTGCCCGCGGCGTTCTACGTCGCGTGCGGCTACCTGCCCGCGGGGCCGCGCGCGATCAGGGCGGATCGCGCAGAAAGGTTCGCGGCGGAAGCAAGACGCGGGAACCGGGAGGGGAGGCACTTGGCGTTGCCGCAGCTGGCGACCGTTGCGGGCTGCGCTGTGGAGGAAGTGGAAGCGATCCTGGCGGCGTTGGGCTTCGTTCGGGATCGCGGCGGCGTATTTCGAGAGAGAGCTCGCCGCGCCACGGCCCGGAGGAACAGATGATCGTTCGCAGCTGGCTTGCCGACCTGGCCACAACCTCTTCGCTAATCGAGCCGATCGATTTCCGTTTGACGTTGTTCGTTGTTGTGTTCGTTGTTGTCGTTGTCTATTCGAACCGCATCCCCGCCGCCCGCGCCTTCTCGCGCGTCTCGTCCAGGTCCCGCTGCTTCTCGGACAGCTTGCGCTCGGCCTTCTCCAGGTCCTCCAGGCTGTCCGTCACGTCGCGCTGGGCCTTGTCGTGCGCGTCGGCGTCGCTGGCCACGGCCAGGGCATGCGCGCGGCGAGCGTCGACTTCGGCCTGGGCGCGGCGGACCTTCGCCTGCGCCTCCTGGACGTCGTCTTCGGCGTCGCGCACGCGCTTCGTCCACTCGCGTGCCTTGTCCTGGACAGCTTCGTTCGAGACGACAGGGACGGCGGCGGCGCTGGCCGGAGCCACGGACGACGCCGGCATCGCCACCACCGGCGCGCCCTGCCCGCGCATGCGGACGAGGTCGTCGTTCGTGAAGGCGGTCTTGCGCGTAGGCTCGCTGGGAGGCGCGATGGACGTCATGCCCGTGGGTTCGGCCGAGGTGGCGACGGGGGCGCTCGTCGGAAGCGGGCCCCCCTGGATCGCGAGCGGGGCCATGCTCGACGGAACGCCCGACGCAGCGCCCTGGTTGTAGCCCACGATCGGCGGGTAGCTCAGCGCGGGCGGTGTCCAGGTCGGCTGGGGCGGCGCCGCCTCGGGAGCCACCTCGGGAACCGCCACCGTCGACGCCTCGACCGAATCGTTGAGCGCCGCGCCGCGGAACAGGCTGCGCACCCAGAGGCCGGCGGCCAGGGCGGCGACGATGCCCACGGCCACGAGGGCTCGCATCCCCCGGCTGGGGGGGGCGATGGGAACGACGCGCGCCGGCGCCGCATGCTTGACGGGCGCGCCGGCGAGGACGGTGTGGCAGCGCGAGCAGCGCAGGTCCTGGACCTTGTGGCGCGTCCCGCACGACGGACAGATTCGATAGTCTCCGGCTCGCCAGACTTGCGTTGGCATCGGCCCTCCCGAGGGTGCTTACCCTGTGCCGCGCGGAATAGTGCAAAGCGCGGGCCAGGGCCGAGGGCCGCCGTATGTGCTTGATCTGGAAGCGCCGCTAGTGCGGGATGACTCCGAGCGGGGCCCGCCGCTGGAACATTTGATAGAGGTGGTGGGCCTCGTGGTGCCCGAGATACTCGACGCAGAAGTGCACGTCGTAGTTCGCGTACTCGGGGTGCTGGCCGGGCCGGTGCCAGTCCGCCGGGCGCAGCTCCTCGAGGCGCGCGATGAGGCGCTCGCGCCGGAAATGGAACGAGACCACGGTGTCCGCCGTCGAGCGCTTGACCCGGTCGTCGAACGCGGCGTCCCCGTCGGGCTCGTAGGGAGGGAGCTTCGGGTTGTCGTGCTCCAGCATCGCGGTCACGCGGTCGTCGAACACCTCATGGATGCGGTCCAGATGGCAGACCAGCTCCTTGACCGACCACTTGTCCGCGACCGTGCGGCGCGCCAGGTCCGACTCCGAGAGCCCCGCGACCATCCGCGTCACGTCCTCCGCGTTGCCCCGCAGCCGCTCGACGAGGCGCGCGTGCACCGCGTGCTTGTCGTGGGGTCTCCGCGCCACCCTCACGTCTTCCGCCATGGCCCCACCTCCAAGTCACCCCAGGCGAACAGCATAACTCCGCCACGGCGCGAAGCGCGTGGGATCATCGGCTCATGGGCGAGGCGAGCTCCCCCCGGCCCGAGCCCTCCGAGTGGATGCGGGAGGTGTTCCTCCGGCTCCTGGGGGTGGTGTACCTGATCGCCTTCGTCTCTTTCTGGGTGCAGGCCGAAGGCCTCGTCGGCCTCCGCGGGATCCTGCCCATCCACGATCTCCTCGCGCTCGCGCGTGAACGGCTCGGGCCCTCCCGCTATTGGGTCCTGCCGACCGTCTTCTGGCTGGGGGATGGCGACGCCGCGCTGCACCTCGTCTGCGCCGCCGGCACCGTGCTCGCCGTCCTCGCCGTCCTGGGCCGCGCCCGTCTGCTCGCGATGCTGGGGCTGTGGGGTCTCTACCTTTCGCTCACCGTGGCCGGCCAGGACTTCCTTTCGTTCCAGTGGGACGTGCTGCTCCTCGAAGCGGGACTGCTGGCCGTCTTCCTGGCTCCGCGTGGAGTGCTTCGCCGGCGCCCCGGCCTCCCGCCCCTCCTGATCGTCTGGATGTACCGCTGGCTGCTGTTCCGCCTGATGTTCGGATCGGGTGTCGTCAAGCTGACGAGCGGGGATCCCACCTGGCGTGGCCTCACCGCGCTCGAATATCACTACGAAACGCAGCCCCTGCCGACCTGGGTCGGGTTCTACGCGCACCATCTGCCGGCGAGCGCGCACATGTTCGCCGTGGCCGTGATGTTCGCCATCGAGCTCGTGCTGCCATGGCTCATCTGGCTCCCCGGACGCTGGCGCCGGGTACCCCTCGCGGGCTTCGTAGGCTTCCAGATCCTGATCGCGCTCACCGGCAACTACGCGTTCTTCAACCTCCTGAGCGTCGCTCTCTGCGTGTTCCTCGCTGATGCCGGCTTGTTGCCGTCGCGCTGGCGTCCGGCCGCGGACGCGCCGTCCGCGACCGTGTTCGGGCACTGTCCGCGCGCCGTTCTGGCTCCGTTCGTGGCCGTGCTGGCGCTCGTCTCCGCCATCCAGTTCTCGGAAGCCACGCTGCGTGTCCGCCTGCCCTGGCCTGGGCCAGCGGTGTGGCTGGCGCGCGCGGTGTCGCCGCTCCGCTCTGTCAACAGCTACGGCCTCTTTGCCGTGATGACCACGACGCGGCCCGAGATCGTCGTCGAGGGCAGCGAAGACGGCGAGAACTGGCGCGCTTACGACTTCCGCTACAAGCCCGGCGACCCGAAGCGCCGGCCGGGGTTCGTCGCTCCCCACCAGCCGCGGCTCGACTGGCAGATGTGGTTCGCCGCCCTGGGGACATGCGACGACAGCCCCTGGCTCCAGGGCCTGTTCCAGCGCATTCGGGAGGGCTCGCCCTCCGTCCTCGGCCTGCTCGATCGAAATCCGTTCCCGGACCGCCCGCCCCGCTATGTGCGGGCCCTCCTCTACGACTACCGGTTCAGCGACTTGGCGACCCATAGGCGGACCGGGGAGTGGTGGCAGAGGCGGCTGGAAACCGGGTTCTGCGGCCCATGACCCGGCCCGGGAACGACCTAACCGCCGGCGGCATCGATCGTCTAACGGAGCGGATGGTGGGAGGCGAGGACGAGGCGCAGGCCGTCACCCGTGCGCGGGACGGCGACACCGAGGCCTTTCGCTTCCTGGTGGAGAGGCACAGCCGCGGCGTCTTCCGGCTGGCCTTCCGCATGACGGGCAACGAGCACGACGCGGAGGATGTGGTGCAGGAAACCTTCTTGAAGGCCTATCGCAAGCTGTCCGCCTTCGAGGAGCGGGCGCAGTTCGGGAGCTGGGTCCACCGCATCGCCGCCAACTGCGCCTACGACCTCCTGCGCGCGCGCGTCCGTCACGACGATCGACTCGACCGCACGGAAGGTCCGGACGGCGACCGCACGATGACGGTGCCGGCGGACGACCCCTCGCCGGAGCGGCTGGTGGCGGGAGGCGAAGTACGCCGCCGCCTGCGCGCGACCCTGGCCCGCATGAGCGCGCTGGAGCGGTCGGCCTTCACCCTGCGCCACGTGGAAGGCATGTCGATCGCGGAGATCTCGCGCGCCCTCGACCTCGATGCCAGCGCGGCCAAGCAGAGCGTCTTCCGCGCCGTGCGCAAGCTGCGCCAGGCCCTGGGCGAGCAGGCGCGCTGGGGGATCACGACGTGAGCCACCTGACCGACGAGGAGCTGGTCCTGCATCACTTCGGCGAGGCGGAAGATCCGGCGGCCGTCGCCCATCTCTCGGAGTGCGCGGCTTGCCGGGCGGCCCTGGAAGCGCTGCGGCGCGACCTCGAGGCGGTCCCCGTGCCGGAGCCGCCCGAGCGCGGAGCGGATTACGGGGCGCAGGTCTGGGCGCGCCTGCGGCCGCTTCTCGAGGCGGCGCCGGTCGTGTCTTTCGAGCCGGCGCGTCCGCGCGCCGGACGGCGAGAGATGCGGCGCGTGTGGGCGCCGATCGGACTGGCCGCGTCGCTCGTGCTGGCCTTCCTCCTCGGCCGCCATTGGCCGCACGAGGCGGCGGCGCCCGTCTCCGCGGCCGCCCGCGAGCGCATCCTGCTCGTGGCCGTCGGCGATCACCTCGAGCGGTCGGAGATGCTGCTGGTCGAGCTCGTCAACGCGGGCGCGGACGGCAAGCCCGTCGACATCTCCACCCAGCAGCAATACGCGGAGGAGCTGGTGGGCGCGAACCGCCTCTACCGGCAGACGGTGGTGCGGGCGGGCGAGCCCGGCATGGCCAGCCTGCTCGACGAGCTGGAGCGGCTGCTGGTGGAGGTCGCGCACCGGCCGTCGTCGC
>Ga0075367_10000132_pt1 | contig 22080 bp, 23 predicted proteins | sample EndMethybrTD3032_FD_71399 | JGI IMG/M metagenome (GOLD analysis project Ga0075367, IMG submission 71399) | Populus endosphere microbial communities from Tennessee, USA - Endosphere MetaG P. TD hybrid TD303-2 | ecosystem: Host-associated > Plants > Roots > Endosphere | place: USA: Tennessee... | reverse complement strand
GGCACCTGGATCCCGGCGGAGGCGTGCTCGCCGCCGGCACCGCCCTCGCCATCGCCCTGGCCCTCACCTGGGCCGCCGCCGAGCACGCCTCCGCCGGGATCCAGGTGCCCGTGGCCATGGCGTCCTCCGTGGTGCATCTGCTCGCCATGGCCGTCTGGCTGGGCGGGCTCACGGCGCTGCTGATCCTGCTCTACCGCACCGATGTCGCCCCGGCCGCCGTGGCCCGCTTCTCGCGGCTCGCCTTCGCCTCCGTGACCGTCCTGGTCGTCACCGGCGTCTACCAGTCCTGGCGCGGCCTCGGCTCCTGGAGCGCGCTCACGGGGACCACGTACGGCCGTCTGCTGCTCGTCAAGCTCGCCGCGGTGGCGCTGCTGCTGACGGTCGCCGGGCTCTCCCGGCGCTGGACGGCACGGCTGGTGGCGGCCCCGGCGGAGACGGTCGTACGGGAACGGGTGCCGGAGACGGTGGGCGGCGGCAGGCCGGCGCTGCCCGAGTCGGAGGCGCCGGCGGAGCAGTCGGGCACCCTTGACCGGCACCGCCGGGCCCTCCGCCGTAGCGTCCTGGCCGAAGTCGCCGTAGGCGTTCTCGTCCTGGTCATCACCACGGTCCTCACCGGCACCCTCCCCGGCCGGGCCGCGGCCGAGGCGGAACAGCAGCCGGCGTCGGCCGGCGGGCTGCCCGCCGCGTCCGTGACCACGATCCCCTTCGACGTCGGGACGCCCAACGGGCACGGCAAGGTGCAGATCACCCTCGATCCGGGCCGGGTCGGCGACAACAACGTGCAGGCCGTGGTGTTCGGGCCCGACGGCGGCATCTCCACCGTTCCCGAGCTGCGGCTCTCCTTCACGCTCCGCGCGCAGAAGATCGGCCCCATCGACGCGAGGCTCAAGGACCTGGGCGGGTACTGGGGGACGAACTCCGTCACCCTCCCGATCGCCGGCACCTGGACCATGAACGCCACGGTCAGGACGTCGGATATCGATCAGGTCACCGTCTCGAGGTCCGTGCGGATCGCCCGCTAGAGTCACATCCAAAATCCGGCATACACGGCCACAACCGGGCAGTTTCGTTCGACTGCTCGGACGAAACGATCACAAACGTGTCGGTCACGTTTCAACAAAGGTCTTCACCCACTCTTGACCCATGACCGGACATGCGGCTGTTATTACGCCCACGATGTTCGGTCGAGTTGATTTCTGGTCGTTTTCGACTTGTTTCGACTTGGTGCTTTCGCGGCCGAACCCTGCCTTCAGGAGCCGTACATGGACCTCTCCCCCTCGGGTCTGTCCCTCCCTTCGCCGAGCCGCCGCAGCCTGTTGCGCGGAGTCGGTGGCGCCGCACTGGTCGCTGGCGCCGGGATACCCCTACTGAGCGCCTGCGGCAGCAGTGGCAGCTCGTCCGACCCCAAGACCGTCAGTGTCGGTTCGAACGACTCGGACGCCGTGCCGAAGAAGGCGTACGCAGCCGTGTACGCGGACTTCAAGAAGCAGTCCGGCATCACCGCCAAGGTGAACACGAAGGACCACAACACCTTCCAGGAGCAGATCAACTCGTATCTGCAGGGCACGCCGGACGACGTGTTCAAGTGGTTCGCGGGCTACCGCATGCAGTTCTTCGCGGCCAAGAACCTCGCCTCCCCGATCGACGACGTGTGGGAGAAGATCGGGGGCAACTTCCCCGACGCGATGAAGAAGCTCAGCAAGGGCGCGGACGGTAAGTACTACTTCGTGCCGATGACCACGTACCCGTGGGCGATCTTCTACCGCAAGAGCGTCTTCGCCCAGCACGGCTACACGGTTCCCACCACGTGGGACCAGCTGGTGGCCCTGTGCAAGAAGATGAAGAAGGACGGCCTGGTTCCGATCGCCTTCGGCGACAAGGACGCCTGGCCGGCCATGGGCACCTTCGACCAGATCAACTTCCGCCTCAACGGCTACGACTTCCACGTCGAGCTGATGGCGGGCAAGGCCGCCTGGACCGACGCCAAGGTCAAGGCCGTCTTCGACCACTGGGCCGAGCTGCTGCCCTACCACCAGGACGGCTTCATGGGCCGTACCTGGCAGGACGCCGCCCAGACCCTGGTGTCGAAGAAGGCCGGCATGTACCTGCTGGGCACCTTCGTGGCCCAGCAGTTCACCAACAAGGCCGACCTCGACGACCTCGACTTCTTCGCCTTCCCGGAGATCAACTCCGCGTACGGGCAGGACACCGTCGAGGCGCCCACCGACGGCTTCATGGTCTCGAAGTCCCCGAAGAACCACGACGGTGTCGTGAAGCTGATGGAGTACCTGGGCAGCCCGGCGGCCGAGGAGCTCTACCTCAAGGGCGACCCGAGCGTGGTGGCCGCCTCCAACAAGGCCTCCACCGCCTCCTACTCGGCGCTGCAGAAGAAGGCGTTCGAGATGATCGGCAGCGCCAAGTCCCTGACCCAGTTCATGGACCGCGACTCCCGCCCGGACTTCACCTCCACGGTGATGCAGCCGGGTCTGCAGAAGTTCCTGCAGAACCCGAAGGGCGTCGACAGCCTGCTGTCCTCGATCGAGCGCCAGAAGAAGACGATCTTCGCGTCGTCCTGATCCGAGCAGCTGACTTGAGCATCGACACCTCCCCGAAGAGCCCGGAGGCGGCCGCCGTGCCGCCTCCGGGCCACGCGCCTGTCAAGCGGGTCCCGCAGGGCCACAAGCGCCTGCTGACCCGTCGTGACCGCATCACGCTCGCCTTCATGGCGGGCGTGCCGACGGTCCTTCATGTGGCCCTGGTCTGGGTCACCGCCCTCGCCTCGATCGCCCTGGCCTTCACCAGCTGGGACGGCATCGGCTTCGACTCCATCAAGTGGGTGGGGCTGGACAACTTCAAGCAGTTGTTCACCGACAACCCGCAGTTCTGGCCCGCGGTAGAGCACAACATCATCTGGTTCGTCGTGCTCATCCTGATCCCGACGCCGTTCGGCCTGTTCCTCGCCGTCCAGCTGGACAAGAACATCCGCTTCTCCCGGGTCTACCAGACCGCGTTCTTCCTGCCGGTCGTGGTCTCCCTCGCGGTCACCGGGTTCGTCTGGCAGCTGGTCTACAACCCCGACACCGGCCTGATCAACAGCCTCATCGGGGCCAACAAGCCCGGCCACTACATCGACTGGATCGGCAACCCACACCTCAACCTGTGGGCCGTCCTCATCGCCGCCTCCTGGCGGCACACCGGCTACATGATGATCCTCTACCTGGCCGGCCTCAAGGGCGTCGACCCCTCCCTGCGGGAAGCCTCCTCGCTGGACGGGGCGAACGAGTGGCAGACGTTCAAGAACGTCATCTTCCCCACCCTGCGCCCGACCAACACGGTCGTCCTGGTGGTCACCATCATCGAGGCGCTGCGCGCCTTCGACCTGGTCTTCGTCTTCAACAAGGGCGCCCAGGGCACCGAACTGCTGTCGATCCTGATCACCAACAACATCATCGGCGAGTCCAGCCGGATCGGCTACGGCTCCGCCATCGCCGTCGTCCTGCTGGTGATCTCCCTCGCGGTCATCATCCCGTACCTGATCGCGACCTTCCGGAAGGAGCGGCAAGCGTGAGCACAGCTGTCATCGCGAAGAAGCGCACGCCGGTCCGGCCCGCCCGGATCCTGCTGCACACCTTCCTCGTCGTCACCTCGCTGGCCTGGCTCGCCCCGCTGCTGTGGGCGGTCTTCGCGGCCCTGCGGCCGTACTCGGAGACCAGCAACAAGGGCTATGTGTCCTGGCCGGACAAGCTGAACTTCGACAACTTCAAGAACGCGTTCGAGCAGTCGGACATGATGCACTACTTCGGCAACACGCTGATCATCGCGGTCCCGGCCGTGCTGATCACCCTGGTGCTGTCGTCGATGGTCGCGTTCTACGTCAGCCGCTTCGACTTCCGGCTCAACATCTTCCTGCTGCTCGTGTTCACGGCAGGCAACCTGCTGCCGCAGCAGGTCATCATCACCCCGCTGTACCGGATGTACCTGCTGATCAACCTGCCCGGCATCACCATGAGCGGCAAGCTCTACGACTCCGCGCTCGGCCTCGTGCTGATCCATGTGGCGTTCCAGTCCGGATTCTGCGCCTTCGTGCTGAGCAACTACATGCGGATGCTCCCGCACGAACTCACCGAGGCCGCACTGGTCGACGGGGCGTCGGTGTGGCGGATGTACTGGCAGATCGTGCTGCCGCTGTGCAAGCCGGCGATGGCCGCCCTGGCCACGCTGCTGTCCATCTGGATCTACAACGACTTCTTCTGGGCCATCGTGCTGATCTCCACCGGCGAGAACATGCCGATCACCTCGGCCCTGAACAACCTCTCCGGCCAGTACTTCACCGACCCCAACCTGGTGGCCGCGGGTGCGTTGTTGACCGCGATCCCGACCCTGATCGTGTACTTCGTGCTGCAGCGGCAGTTCGTCAGCGGGCTGACGCTGGGCGCCAACAAGGGCTGACGGTCCATCAGTGCTATGTCACATGTCACATGTCACATATGACATTGCACCGTTTTGAAAGAGAACCACTGTGCCCCACCCCTTCACCCCGGTAGCCACCGTCCCCGTGGACCCGGTCAACGCCCGTGTCCACGAGGAGGGCTGGCAGTCCTGGAGCCCCAGCGGCGCCTACGCCCTCGGCGAGAAGCCGTACCGCCCGACCGACGACAACTGGGCGACGGTCTGCTACCGCCCCGGCGTCACCGCCCCCGAGGGCACCTTCCAGGGCGAGGGCCTGCTGGCACTCGACCCGGGCGACGGCTCACCGACCCGTCTGTGGGCGGCAGTCGAGCCCACCCGGGCGGTCCCCTCGATCCGCCTGGTCGTGACGGACGGCGTCGCGGAGGTCACCGCCGACGGGCCGGTGAAGGAGTGGACCGGCGCCGACATCCAGTCGGCGCTGGCGGACTGGGCCTCCGCGCTCGACGTACCGGCCCCGCGCCCGGCACCCACCGTCTGGTGCTCCTGGTACGAGTACTTCACGAACGTCACCGAGGACGACATCCACGAGAACCTCCGTGCGATGGACACCCTCGACCTGCCCATCGACGTGGTCCAGATCGACGACGGCTACCAGAAGGCCCTCGGCGACTGGCTCACCCTCTCCGGCCGCTTCCGTTCCCGCGAGGGCATCGCGAACGCCATCCGGGCCCGGGGGCGCCGTGCCGGCATCTGGACGGCCCCCTTCCTGGTCGATCCGGCGAGCGACCTGGCCACCGAGCACCCCGACTGGCTGGTCCGCGACACCGACGGCGGCTTCACCCACGCCGGCCGCAACTGGGGCCACGACCTGCGCGTCCTGGACACCACCCACCCCGAGGCGGCGGCCTGCCTCACCGACGTCTTCCGGACGCTGCGCGCCGAGGGCTACGACTACTTCAAGGTCGACTTCCTCTACGCGGGCGCCCTGGACGGCGTACGACACGCAGACGTCGACGCCCTCACCGCGTACCGCTCGGGCATCGAGCTGATCCGGGAGGCGATCGGCCCGGAGGCCTACCTGCTGGGCTGCGGCGCACCCCTGTTGGCGTCGATCGGCCTGTTCGACGCGATGCGCGTCAGCCCCGACACGGCCCCGCACCGCCGCTCCGAGGCCGACGACTACAGCCAACCCGGCCAGGACCCGGCCGAGTTCACCGGCGTGGGCCGGCAGTGGCAGCACGGCCGTTTCTGGGTCAACGACCCCGACTGCCTGATGGCCCGCCCGGCGGTGGAGACGAGGGAGCGGTGGGCGGCCCATGTCGAGGCGACGGGAGGCCTGATGGCGTCGAGCGACCGCCTGCTGTCGCTGGACGAGTGGGGCGTGGAGACGACGCGGCGCCTTCTCGGCGGAGTTGACCGATGACCAGATCCCTGAAGCTGCCGGGCATCGCGTACGGCGGCGACTACAACCCCGAGCAGTGGCCCGAGGAGGTCTGGGCCGAGGACATGCGGCTGATGGCCGAGGCCGGGGTCACCATGGTCAGCGTCAACATCTTCTCCTGGGCGCTGCTCGAACCCTCCGAGGGCACGTACGACTTCTCGCGCCTCGACCGCATCCTCGACATGCTCTACGCCCACGGCATCGCGGCCGACCTGGCGACCCCGACGGCGGCCCCGCCGGCCTGGTTCTTCGTCGAGCACCCGGACGCCCTGCCGGTCGACCAGGACGGCCGCAGACTGTCGTACGGCAGCCGCCAGACGTTCTGCCCGTCGAGCCCCGCCTACCGCGCGGCGGCCCTGCGGATGGCCGGGGAACTGGGGAGGCGCTACGCCGACCACCCCGCCGTCGTGATGTGGCACGTCCACAACGAGTACGGCTGCCATAACGCCGAGTGCTACTGCGATGTGAGCGCGGAGGCGTTCCGCGCCTGGCTCCAGGACCGTTACGCGAGCCTGGACGCGCTCAACCACGCCTGGGGCACGACGTTCTGGAGCCAGTGGTACTACGACTGGAACCAGATCCTGCCCCCGCGCGCGACCGGCGCGGTCCCCAACCCCACCCACCAGCTGGACTGGCGCCGCTTCTGCAGCGACGCGCTGCTCTCGCTGTACGAGGCGGAGAGCGAGGTCCTGCGGGCTGCGGCCCCTGAGACCCCCGCGACCACCAACTTCATGGTGAACTTCAGCTTCGAGGCGCTGGACTACTGGCGCTGGGCCCCGGCCCTGGACATCGTCTCCAACGACCACTACCTGCGCTCCACCGACGCCGAGTCCCAGATCGACATCGCCCTCAGCGGCGACCTGGTCCGCTCCCTGGCGGGCGGCCCCTGGCTGCTGATGGAGCACTCGACGGGCGCGGTGAACTGGCAGCCGGTCAACCGGGCCAAGACGGCAGGGGAGTTGCGCCGCAACGCCCTCGCCCATGTGGCCCGGGGCGCCGACGGCATCGCCTACTTCCAGTGGCGGGCGGCGAAGGCGGGCGCCGAGCAGTGGCACTCGGCGATGCTGCCGCACGCCGGCACCGACAGCCAGATCTGGCGGGATGTGGTCCGACTGGGCGCGGACCTGCGGGCGTTGGCGGAGGTACGGGGCAGCACGACCCCGGCGCAGGTGGCCATCACCTGGGACTGGAACTCCAGTTGGGCGATGGAACTCCCCTCCCAGCCGAGCGGCGAACTGCGCTTCCTGGACCTGGTCCGCTCCTGGTACGAGCCACTGTGGCGCGCGGGCGTGCAGGTGGACTTCGTCCGCCCGGACGCGGACCTCTCCCCGTACCGCCTGGTCCTGGTCCCCAGTCTCTACCTGGTGGACGACGAGTCCACGGCCAACCTGACGACCTTCGCCGAGCGCGGCGGCACGCTGGCGGTCGGCTTCCACAGCGGCATGGTGGACGCCAACTGCCATGTCCGGCTGGGCGGTTACCCCGGCGCCTTCCGCGAGGCCCTGGGCGTACGCACGGACGAGCTGTTCCCTCTCCTGCCCGGACAGACGCCGACCCTCACCGAAGGCGGCACAGGCACCCTCTGGTCGGAACGGGTGCGGCTGGAGGGCGCGGAGGCGGTGACGTCGTACACGGACGGCCCCCTGACGGGAGTCCCGGCGGTGACACGCAACTCCTACGGCACGGGCACCACTTGGTACATCGCCACCCACCCCGACCCGACGACCCTGGCCACCCTGCTGGACCGCATCCGCACGGAGGCGGGCGTGGCCCCCGTCCGCACGACCCCCGCCGATGTGGAGGCGGTGCTGCGACGCGGCCCGGACGCCGACTACCTCTTCCTGATCAACCACAGCGACGAGTCCGCGGAGGTCCCGGTGTCCCCGGGTGCGGTCGAACTCCTCACCGGAAAGCCGCTGTCGGGCTCGGTCGGCGTGCCGGCGGGCGAGGTGGCGGTGGTGCGGGAGCCGCGGCGGGACTGAGCGGCTCAGACGTCACAGGACGAGGGGCCCCGGCCCGGGCCTCCGGTCAGCGCACCGGGAAGCCGAAGGTGTACCCCTGCTCCTTCAGCCACGGCAGGACCTCGCGCAGGGCCGCCACCGTCTCGGAGCGGTCGCCGCCGCCGTCGTGGAAGAGGATGGTCGGGCCGTTGGAGACCTCGCTCTTGACGGTGGTGACGATGGCGGCCGTGCCGGCGCGCTCGAAGTCCTTGGAGTCGACGTTCCAGCCGAGCGGGCGCATGCCGTGGGAGGCGGCGAGGTGGCGGCTGTAGGGGGTGAAGGCGCCGCCCGGGGCGCGGTAGTAGAGCGGGCGGACGCCGCCCGAGGCCTTGGTGATCATGTCGGCGGCGTTGAGGATCTCCTGCGACTGGTAGGCCTCGGACTTCTTGTCCATGGTGGTGTCGTGGGACACCGTGTGGTCGCAGAGCCGGTGTCCGGCCGCCACGACGGCCTTGACGATGTCCGGGTTGGCCTGGGCCTGCGGGCCGATCATGCAGAAGGTGGCCTTCACGCCGTATTCCTTGAGGACTTGCAGTACCTGCGGCGTCCAGACGGGGTCCGGCCCGTCGTCGATGGTGATGTTGACGGCACGGGCGCCTCCGGCCGAAGCGTGCGCTATCTCCGCCGACACCGGAGCCACCTTCCGGGCCTGCGCCTGGGTGTTGGACTTGCCGGGGTGAGCCTGCACACCTGCGGCGGCACCGATCTGCGCGCCCCACACCGAGGCCATGGCGGCCATCGCGGTCACCCCGACCGCCGCCGCGAGCACCTTGCCGTACCAACCCCGCCCGCTGTGTCGCGTCATGACCCGTGTTCCCTGCCGTCGCCGTGTGCCTGCGCATCCTGTGCGTCCTGTGCATACGACAAGAGGCTGTAAGTCTGCTCACGGATCCCTCCGTTACCGATCACGGACAAACCCGCGGGGATCTCGCGACAGAACCTCGCGACAGAACCTCGCGACAGAACCTCGCGACAGAACCTCGCGACAGAACCAGCCGACAGAACCTCGCCACCCAACCTCCCCCGCGTTCCGGCCATCTCAAGAGAGGGACGACAAACGGAAGGGGTGAGGGAGAACCGTGCCGGCCATGGGTCAGCGGATGCACCTGGTGCTGCTCACCGCCTGGACAGTCCTGTGGTTCGCCGTCGTCGAGCGGCACGGGGGGTTCTCCTGGCACTACCTGCGTACGGGCGGGGAGTTGCTCTACGCGGGCCGGCACCGCCCCGACGGCGGCCTGAACCTCTACGCCCACCATCCCGACCTGCAGATGGGCCCGCTCAGCTTCCTGGCCGCGGGCCTGTTCAACCCCTTCCCCGAGCCCGTCGGCCAGTTCCTGGCCGCCGCCCTGATGTCCCTGCTCGGCCTGGTGATCCTGGTGGTGGCCGGCCGCAGCGCCGCCTGGCACTTCCTCGGCACCGGCACCAACCACCAGCGCCTGCGCCAGCGCGTGCTGATCGCGGGCCTGGCCTTCATCCCGATGTGGATCGAGGTCGCGGTCCGCTTCGGCCACCTCGACGACGTCCTGGCCCTCTTCTTCACGACCCTGGCCGTACGGTCCCTCACCCGCGGCAATGCGGCCGCGACCGGCGCGTTACTGGCCCTGGCCATGGACTCCAAACCGACGGCCCTGGCCTTCCTGCCACTCCTCTTCGCACTCCCGAGAAGTCAGTGGCTGCGTGCGGGCGCATGGTGCGCGGCCCTGGTGGCGCTGGTCTGGCTGCCGTTCTTCCTCGACGCCCCGGACTCCTTCGCCGCGGCGCAGTTCACCATCCCCAACCAGCCCGCGTCCGCGCTGCGTTGGCTGGGCGTCGAGGACCCGCGCACCCCGCCCTGGGACCGCCCCGCCCAGGCCGCGGCGGGCCTGGCTCTGGGCTGCATCGCCGTCTGGCGAGGCCGCTGGCCGGCCGTGGTCCTGCTCGGCGCGGGCGCCCGCATCGCGCTGGACCCCAGCGTCTACACGTACTACACCGCGTCCGTCCTGCTCGGCACCCTGCTGTGGGACGTCATCGGCCAACGCCGTCTGGTCCCCTGGTGGAGCTGGATCGCCCTGATCACCCTCTACGGCACCGTCTTCGCCGTCCCCGACGACGCGACCCGCGGCTTGGTCCGCCTCGGCTTCGTGGTCGTGTCCACCGCATACGTGCTGTTCTGGCCGGTCCGGGATCGGAGGCGGCGACAGCCCCTGCCTCCTGGCGGGCCGAGCCGTCAGGTGGTCACCAGGTGACCGGAAGCTCGGTGACGCCGCCGGTGAGGGTGGTGCGCACCTCCAGCTCGTCGACGCCCTTGGCGAGCCGCAGACCGGGCAGCCGGCGGGCCAGGGTGGCGAACACGATGCGCAGCTCCACGCGGGCCAGGCTCGCGCCGATGCAGAAGTGCACGCCGTGGCCGAAGCCGAGGTGGGTGTGTTCGGCGCGGTCGGGGTCGAAGGTCTCTGCGTCGGTGTAGACGGCGGGGTCGCGGTTGGCGGAGTTGACCGACAGGACCACGGCGTCGCCGCGGCGGATGGTGACGCCGGCGACGTCGACGTCGGTGTGGGCGTAGCGCAGGAGGCCGAGGTCTCCGGGCGCGCCCATGCGCATGATCTCCTCGACGGTGGCGTTGACCCGGCCGGCCGGGTCGGCGGTCAGCGCCCGCCACCGGTCCGGGCGGGTGAGCAGGAGCAGCGTGCCCAGGCCGATGCGGTTGACGGTGGTCTCGTGCCCGGCGAACAGCAGCCCGACGCAGAGCCGGACCATCTCGTCGTACGCGTAGTCCGGGTCGGTGCTCTGCGCGCGCACGAGGTCGGAGATCACGTCCTCGCCGGGCCGCGCGCGTTTGGTCTCGGCGAGAGCGGTCATATAGGCGCTGAACTCGTCCCGGGCCCGGTGGGCCGCGTCGCCGATGGCGTAGTCGGCCATGCGCGCCGACAGCGCGGCGAAGTACGGATGGTCGTCCTCGGGCACCCCGAGCAGCCGGCAGATGACCGCCACGGGGAGCGGGAAGGCGAGCCCGCTGTGCAGATCCACGACGCCTTCGGGCGAGGTGGTGTGCTCGGCGACGAGCCGATCGATACAGCCGTCGACCAGCTCCTGCACATGCTCGGAGAGCATCTGCATCCGCTTGGCCGAGAACGCCGGGGTGAGCAGCCGCCGCATCCGGGTGTGGTCGGCCTCCTCGGTGTCGTGGTTGCCCGCGGGCCCGTCCAGTACGGCGGCGGTGGTCAGGCGCGATGCCTGCTCCGGCGCCGGATGGGAGCGGCCGAGCCGCTTGTCGCCGAGCAGGTCGCGGACCTCCGCGAAGCGGGTGACCAGCCAGGCGGGATCCCCGGCCGGTGTGGTGACCGGTGCGATGGGCGCCTCGCGGCGCAGCACCTCGTAGAAGGGGGCGAGATCGAGGATGTTCGGCCGGGTGAAGGGCAGCTGCGGACGGTCGGCACGCTGGGCACGCTCGGCGGCAAGGCTCATGGCTCTCCTCCGGTGATCTTCCGGTGGCTCGACCGTAGCTTTACTGGCAGCCACTGCCAATAAAATTTTCGGTCAGCCGGCCGGTGGAGCACGCAGGCCTAGGATCGCCCGATGGAGGACTTCAGAGCGGCCGTCCCCGGCCGGGTGCCCCGCCGGGGACGGCCGCCGGTGAGCGACGAGCAGCGCGAGCTGCAACGCCTCGACATCTCCCGGCACGCGGTCCGGCTCTTCGCCGAACAGGGCGTGGCCGCCACCTCGGGGGAGCAGATCGCCCGCGCGGCGAAGGTCTCCGAACGCACGCTGTGGCGCTGGTTCCGCAGCAAGGAGAGCTGCGTGGAGCCGCTGCTCACCAAGGCGATCGAGTCCTTCCGGGCCGTCCTGCACGCCTGGCCACCGGGCACCGAACTCACAGAGCACCTACGAGCGGCCTATCAGCCGGTCCTCGACTGGTCCTCGGACGGGGACGTCGAGGCGGTGCTCACCGTGGTCCGCCTGACCCGGGACGAACCCGCGCTGCGCGCCGCCTACCTTGTGCTGCGGGAGCGTGCGGAGGACACCTTCGCCGAAGTGCTCGCCGAACGCACCGGTCTGCCGCCCGACACGTTCACCATTCGCGCCCAGGCCGCCGCCATGAACGCCGTACTCAAAGTCGCGACCGATCGCCTCGCCCGCGACGCGGCCGAACACGGCGTCACCCCCGAGACCCTGCACCGCCACCGCGACCACCTCGCCGGCGCCCTCAGCCTCGTGACGCGGGGCCTCTCGGACGCGGGCATGTGAGCCCGGCTCACCACACCCACGACGCGGAGGTGGTGAAACCGCAGCGCATGGAGAAGCGTCCTGATGCACAAGACCGGGAGAACGTATCCGAGTTACGCCATCTCCGGCCTGTCTGGATGTATCAGAGAGGGTGGTTCGAAATGGCGCGCCGGAACCGTTCCCTGTCCCGCGGTGCCGCTCTGGGCATGGCCGCTGCGGCGGTGGCACTGCTGACGAGTTGCACGCAGAACAGCAGCACTGCGCACAGCAGCCCTTCGAGCCCAGCGCAAACGCCGTCTTCGTCGGCCGTGGCGTCCACGGCGGCGGGTACGGCGGCCGGGCACACCACCGCCGGCTCCCCGGCCAAGACCACCGGCTGCCGGTCATTGCCGGCATCGCCCACCGTCAAGGCGAGCGTCACGGCGGCCTACGGCAGCCAGGCCCAACCGCCCCTCAGCCACATCACCCCGGTCAAGGGCACGTTCTACTACGGCAGGTGCGGCGGGACCTTCTATGCCGGAACCCGCTTCCAGCTCACTCCCGGCAGCACGGAGGCGGAACAGGTCGCCCTGCAGGACGACGGAGCCGCGATGAAGTACTTGGTCGATCGCCCCGGCACCGGTTGGCGCTACGCGGCCAGCGACGGTTTCCCCGCCGATCCTCAAGGGTGCGCCGCCATCACCCAGATCCCGACCCACCTCGCCGCCCTGTGGAACGACTGCCGGTCCACGGCCTGACAACAGCGCCCTCCTGACCCGGCGAGCCGCCCCACCCGCGGAGTCGACCCACCGCACGATCCGGTCCGTCAACTTCCGTGCGGTCGCGGGTGCCCCCGCCACCAACGCGGCGACCCGTTCCGCGGCACGGCGATGCTCCACCAGAGCCGCGAGTCGCTGCAGGGCGTAGCACGGCATTGACCGCAGTGCAGCGGCCACGGGATCAGGAGAGCCGTCCGGCCTCGTGAAGCGCGTCGAAAGCCATCTCGTCGATTGCCGAGACTCGGTCCCGATCGGCGTAGCGGAACCACGCCTTCTCGGCGATCTCCCTCGACGGGGTCAGCTCACCGCGGTGATCGGCGGTGTAACAGATCATCCGGAAGGGGCCGTGATCCGGATGGCCCTCGCCGATCTCGAAAGTGCCGAAGTGCACCATGGAACCGGGGTCGATCGCCGCCCGCAGTTCCTCGTCGATCTCCCGCACCAGGGTCTCGCCGTCGGACTCGCCCGGCTCCCGATGACCGCCCGGGAAGTAGAAGCGATCTCTGCCATGACTACGCGTCACCAACACCCGGTCGTCCCGAACCAGGATCCACGCCACCTTCTCCGGCACACCGTTGCCATTCGCCATGGCTCGGGACCGTATCGGAGGGCATCTTCTGCGTCAGCACCGTCCGCACACCGAGCCGGACGCCTTCAACAGGAACTACTGTCCGGACGGTCAATGAGGCCAAATGGGCCGGCCGTGGTGCCTCGCCCGCCTATTCGCCGCTCTCCGGGCCGTACCACTGGAGAGCCTGGCCGGTCACTGCTGCGATGCAGGCGAAGTCGTGGTCGCGGTGCAGGAGGGTGAGCCCTTGCAACTCGGCCGTCGCGGCGACGACGAGATCCACCGCACTCGCACGGCGAGGCTTTCCCTGTTTGGTGAGAGCTTCCTGGACCTGCCAGGCGCGGTCGTAGGCGCGGTCTTCCACGGGAACCCAACCGAAGATCAGTCGCATGTCCTCGCTGGCGCTGCCCGCGACCGGGCCGGCCTCCAGGACGAGCGGCTCGAGGCCACGCCCCACCAGATGGGCGGCGGCGGCCAGGCCGACGGGGCCGGCACCGATGACGACGATGGGCAGGTGGTCCGTGGGCTCGGCCATGAGAACTCTCCCCCTTGATTCCTGCTTGCTCGACTTCTTGTTTCGACGTTTGTCGATGTCTTGAATGGCAAGCGTGACACCTGCTTCGAGGCATGTCAATATAGACATATGTCGAATCTGAAGGCGCTGCCGCTCGTCGAGGTGCCGTGCTGCCCGCCGCTGACCGAGCGACCGCTGACGGCCGAGGAGGCCGAGCGGACCGCCGCGATGTTCAAGGCGCTCGGGGACCCGGTGCGGCTGCGGCTGTTCTCGCTGGTCGCCTCGCACGCGCGCGGCGAGGCGTGCGTGTGCGACATCTCCGACGTCGGCGTCTCACAGCCGACGGTCTCGCACCACCTGAAGAAACTGAAGGAGGCCGGGCTGCTCACCTCCGAGCGGCGCGGCACCTGGGTCTACTACCGGGTCGAGCCGTCGGTGGTCGCGGCGATGGGGCAGATGCTGAGGATCGCCGGCTGAGGCGACGGGCCGCCCGCGGACCGCCGGAGCGGCGACCCGTGTCCCGTGTCCCGTGTCCCGTGGCCCCGCGGGTCATTCGGCCGGTCGGCCGCGCGTGAAGACGAGCGCGACCAGGGCCAACCCGACTGCCGCGCCCACGAGTTGCATGCCGACGAACGCCGGGACCGAACCCGGCGCGATGCCCGCGAAGGTGTCGGTGAAGGCGCGGCCAATGGTCACCGCCGGGTTGGCGAAGGACGTGGATGAGGTGAACCAGTAGGCGGCGCCGATGTACGAGGCGACGGCCACCGGGGCGAAGCGCAGGCGGTCGGTGCGGGCCAGGCCGAAGATCAGCAGGATCAGGCCGGCGGTTGCGACCACCTCGCCCAGCAGCAGATGACCGGCCGAGCGGTCGTGGGTGGACCACTCGACCAGCGGTTCGCCGAACATCGCATCCGCCAGGATCGCGCCCGCGATCGCGCCGACGATCTGGGCGGGCACGTACACGGCCACCTCGCGCAGGGTGACGCCGGCGCCGCCGCGGCGGGTGGTCCACCACTCGGCGAGCGTGACGGCGGGGTTGAAGTGCGCGCCCGAGACCGGGCCGAGCACCACGATGAGCACGCCGAGGCCGAAGACGGTGGCCGTGGAGTTCGCGAGCAGTTGGAGCCCGACATCCTTGGTCAACTCGGTGGCCTGGATGCCGGAGCCGACCACCACCGCCACCAGGGCGGCGGTGCCGATCAGTTCGGCGGCGGCCTTGGCGATCAGCGGGGGAGCCTGGGGCGGGGTGGCGCCTGGGACGGGCTGCGGCTCGGTACCGGTCGCGGCGGGAGGTGTGGCGGGCTCCCCGGCTCTGTCGTGCTCGGTGGCCTCGGTGGCGGTCAACAGGACTCCTTCATTGCAGTCGCCGTAGGGGCGGCGATCAGGGGCAGGACCGCTTGACGTTGTTCTCGGCGGTGGCGCGCGCGGTCTCCGCCAGGTCGGCGAACTGGCCCGCGAGCGAGGCGATGACGTCGGGCTTGAGCCGGTAGTAGGTGAACCGGCCGCACGGCTCGGTCTCCACGACCCCGGCCTCGCGCAGCACCTTCAGATGGTTGGAGAGGTTGGTCTGTCTGGCCCCCGTCTCCTCGATCAGGTGGGTGCTGCAGAGCGTCTCCTTGGCGAGCAGGGTGACGATCCGGAGGCGGAGCGGGTCCGCGAGAACCCGCATCAGATCAGTGTCGACTGACTTCAGCATGGGCTGATACTGTCACATCACTCTGGGCTGATACCAGCCTGGGCCGAGCCCTGGGACCCGCATCCCCCCGTGGGGACCCACGCCCCGAAGGGGGTTCCCATGACCGCTTCCCCGCTCCCAGTCCTGCCCGACGGGCGCCTCGCGTCCGGCATCGCCCACCTCGCCCTCCGCTACCGCGGGCGTTTCTCGCCGGAGACCATCCAGCCTCTGGTCAGCGACTCCTACGAGCCTCTCGCCGAGCACGCCCGTATCCGCACCCACCTGGTCGTGCTGGCCGAACACCTCGCCACGGAGCGACTGGACGCACTCGCGCACATCGAGGGCGCCCCGGGCAGCGGCCTGCCCCGCGTGCTGTTCGTCCGCAGCCTCCCCCACGCTCGAACAACCTCGCGCGGGGGGACCCCCATCGCCGGCCGCTCCCAGATGGCCGCCGCCCTCCTCGACCACCGTGCGGGCGGCCACGTGGTGGTCTCCTCCGCGGGCACGCATCCTGCCGCCGAGGTCGAGCCGGTCGTCGCCCAGGTGCTGACCGAGGCCGGCGTGGATCTCACCGACGCGTTCCCCAAGCCGCTGACCGACGAGGTCGTGCAGGCCGCCGACATTTTCATCACGATGGGCTGTGGGGATGCCTGCCCGATCGTGCCCGGTCGCCGCTTGCTGGACTGGCTGGTCACCGACCCCGAGGGCGCCCCGGTCGCCGTCGTGCGTGGCATCCGCGACGAGATCGACGCCCACATCACCGAGCTGCTCGACTCGCTGCCGAGCACCTCGACAACGTAAGCCGTACACCTCGTCCTCCCGTACACCTCGTCCTCCCGTACACCTCGTACTAAGGAAGAACCCATGCCCTCCAGCCCGCTCGCCTCCGTGCTGTTCGTCTGCGTCCACAACGCCGGCCGGTCGCAGATGGCCGCCGGATTCCTGACCCACCTCGCGGGCGACCGGATCGAGGTCCGTTCCGCCGGTTCCATCCCGGGCGACCAGGTCAACCCGTCCGCGGTCGAGGCCATGAAGGAAGTCGGCATCGACATCGCAGACGCCAAGCCGAAGATCCTCACCACCGACGCCGTCCAGGCGTCCGACTACGTCATCACCATGGGCTGCGGCGACGCCTGCCCGATCTTCCCCGGCAAGAAGTACCTCGACTGGGCCCTCGAAGACCCGGCGGGCAAGGGTGTCGAGTCCGTCCGCCCCATCCGCGACGAGATCCAGAAGCGCATCGAGGCCCTGATCGCCGAGATCGACGCGAAGCAGCAGGCGTTTGGCATCGGTGACCCGGTGACGCCACCGAGAGCCCAGGACCGACCCCCGCACGGGGCCGACGCTCAGTGACACCAGCGGTCGAGGTAAGCGCGAAGACCCTCCAGCCGGAGGCCACGTGCTACATAGCCGAGGTAACCGTCCGGGCGCACGAGGCCCTGTGCGACGCCTGGCCACGGGCTCTCCGTGCCCAGTCGATGGACGTTGATGAGGTCGCCCCTGCCGCGTATGACCGGTGCGAGCCGTTGGTCCGGCCAGAGGTGGTGCGGCCCGGTCAGCAGCAGGTGATAGCCCGGTGCGGCGGTCCGCGCCTGGAGTCCGTGCGGAAGATCGGGCAGCCGGTCACCCGCCCGGGGCCCGCTCCTCCTCAACGCACGCGAACCCACACTGACCGGGCTGTGGCGGTAGTGGATGTCGAGCTCGGAGACGGTACGGAAGACACGGTTGCGCAGTCGGCTCGCGCGCAGCGCCAACGGGGCGATCCGCGGAGCGAGTTGGACGCGGGCCACGCGGAGGACAGGGTTGCGGCTGGTGGCGATGGTGAAGGCTCGGTCGGTGAAGCGCAGAACGCTGCGGCCGACCGGGGCGCGTTCCGCCTCGTACGTCTCCAGCAGTTCCTGGGGTGCGGCGCCCCGGCAGACGAGGGCGAGCTTCCAGCCGAGGTTGAGGGCGTCCTGGATGCCGGTGTTCATTCCCTGCGCGCCGGCCGGGCTGTGGATGTGGGCGGCGTCCCCGGCCAGGAAGAACGGGCCGGATCGGTAGTGGGCCGCGCCACGGTTGTGGAGCCGGAAGTCGGTCATCCAGACCGGGTCCCGCAGGCGCAGCTCCTCACCGGCGTATCGGTCGACGATCTCCTGCATCAACCCCAGCGTCACCTCGGCGTCCGGCGAGCCAGGGGGCCGCATCGCGAGCATCCGCCAGGTCGCGGGCTCACCGAGGGGGAAGAAGAACAGCATCCCGGCATCGGTCATGAAGGTGTGCGCGGCACCCGGCTCCAGGCCGTCGGCCTCCAGGTCGGCCAGGAGGAAAGTCTGCGGGTAGGCGGAGCCGAGGAAGTCGATGCCCGCCTCGCTCCGTACGGTGCTGTGGGCGCCGTCGCAGCCGACGACATACCGGGCGCTCACGGTCTCCTCGCTGCCGTCCCGCCGCCGTAGGTGACAGGTGACGTACGAACTGTGCCTCTCCAGCCGTAGCAGTTCTGTGCCGCGCTCCACCGTCACGCCCTCCGCGCCCAGCCGCTCCGCGAGGACACTCTCGGTCTCGGCCTGTGAGAGGAACAGCAGGAAGGAGTACGGGGTGTCGGTGAGCTCGCCGGAGAAGAGCGGCATCTGGACGACGCGTCCCGGAAGATGCATCCGCAGCTGCACCGCGGGATTACCGCGCTTGACCAGCTCGTCGGTCACTCCGAACCCGGCCAGCGCCTCCAGCGTGCGCGGCTGGATGGCCAGGGCCCGCGACTCACGGACCCGGTCGAGGGAGCGGTCGACGATCCGGAAGTCGGCGCCATGGGCGCGGAGTTGCGCGGCGAGGGCGAGCCCGGTCGGCCCCGCACCGACCACCAGCACATCCAGCGCTGCCGTCATGCATCCACGGTAGTGCTGACAGGACCCGGCCGTCGGAATCATCGGCACTCGCGAGCGCGGTCCGGGCCACCGATGATGCTGCAGATGTCCGCGTCCGTGCAGGTACTCGGGTTCGTCGCGGCGCGTTCGGCCAGCCCGCGCAGCGCGGCTCGGTTCTTGCGCAGCTCGGCCATGCGCCGCTCGATGTCCGCGAGGCTGCTGGATCAGCTCCGTGAGGTGCGCGCACGGCGCCTCGCCCGAGTCGCGCAGGGCGAGGATCGAGCGGATCTCGCGAGCGCCAGGCCGGCCGACTGGGCGTCGCGGACGAAGGCCGGCCGGGTGCCGGTCTGCGGCGGGTAGTCGCGGTAGCCGCCCGGCGTGCGGGGAGATGCGGGCAGCAGCCCAGCCTGCTCGTAGAAGCGGATGGTCCTGGCCGTCAGACCGTTCGCGGCGGCCAGCGTTCGTGATCGTCGGAGGGCCGCGGTTCGACCGGCTGCGGGCCAACGACCGGGTGCAGGCGTTCTTCACCGGTGCCGGACCGGCGGTCATCGGCGCCATCGCCGGATCGGCGATCCCCCTCGCCCTGCAACACGCCTGGCAGTACGGGGTCCTCGCCGCAGCAGTGGTGTGGCTGCTGGCCGCCCGCCGGGGCGTGGTCAGCGCGCTGCCGGTAGCGGGCGTAGTCGGAGCGGTCGTGGTGCTCGCCGGGTGGCCGGTGTCCTGACCGTCCGCCGACGTCAGCGGATGGTGTCCGCTCCATGAAGGGGGAGGCGAGCGACGGCCGCACTCAGCGGGCCAGGAAGGCCACTGCGTTCAGCCGTGCGTCTGGGGCAATCATGGGGATGGTGGGCGGCCCCGCCTGCTGAACAGATACGGATTCCACCGCTGGCGCGGGCGGTGAGCGAGAAGGGCGTCGGCATGTCGGAGCACGAACGGGAACTGGTCGAAGCCCAACGTGAGCACTGGCAGCAGACCTACGCCGAGCACCCTGGCATGTACGGCGAGGAGCCGTCCGAACCGGCCGTCCACGCCGCCGAAGTGTTCCGGGCCGCCGGCGCTCGTGAAGTCCTGGAGCTGGGCGCCGGGCACGGCCGCGATGCCTTGTTCTTCGCGCGTGAAGGCTTCACTGTGCTGGCCACCGACTTCAGCCCGGTCGGCCTGGAACAGCTGCGCGAGGCTGCCCACGCTCAGGACGTCGCCGAACGGGTCACCACTCAGGTGCAGGACGTCCGCCAGCCGCTCTCACTCCCAGATGCCTCGATGGACGCCGTCTTCGCTCACATGCTGCTGTGCATGGCGCTCTCCACCCAGGAGATCCACGCCCTGGTCGCCGAGGTCCGCCGGGTGCTGCGGCCGGGCGGCGCTTTCGTCTACACGGTCCGGCACACCGGGGACGCGCACTACCGGGCCGGTACGGGGCACGGCGACGACATCTGGGAGCACGGCGGCTTCGCGGTCCACTTCTTTCCCCGCGCCCTGGTCGACCGCCTCGCCGAGGGCTGGATCCTTCAGGAGGTCAACGCCTTCGAGGAGGGCGGTCTGCCTCGGCAACTGTGGCGGGTCGCCCAGACCGTGCCACGGTGATCCGGAGCGGTGAACCGGATCACTGTTCACGACAGTCCGCCGCAGTCCCATCACAGCAACCGGGACCAGGACTGAGATCACACACGTCGAAGGGCCCCACCGCGAACGGTGGGGCCCTTCGACATCGTGCCCGGTGAGGCACTGGCGGAGGATACGAGATTCGAACTCGTGAGGGGTTGCCCCCAACACGCTTTCCAATTGTTCGCCCGACTGATTGGGGGCGTCCGGGGGCGTCCTGGCCTGCGGTGGAGCGGTCCGCGGAGGGGGTTCAGGGCTCCGCCGAACAGAGCTGAACGAGACCGAAACCGAGACCAAGGCGTGGCTGGAACCCTGCCTGCGACGGCCGAAGTGGAGCGGCCGCAGAATTCCTACTTGTTTGATAATCTCGTGCCATGACTGAAACGCCGTACAGCGTTGGCGAGGGTCCGGCGACCCGAGTGAGCCTCTCTCTCCCGGAGGGCACAGCCGAGGCGATCCGTCAGCGGGTGGGAAAGCGTGAGTTCTCCGCATTCATCACCGCAGCTGTAGAGCGGGAGCTGCGTGGCCAGATCCTGGACGAATACCTGGCGGACTACGAACGCCGCAAGGGTCCGGTTTCTGAGCAGGAGCAGGAGCGGGCACGCCAGATCTTCGACGAGGTATTCACCGAGGAGGGCCAGTGGCCCGCCGCAAGCTGAGCCACGAGGGCACTCTGGTTCTCGACTGTGAGGGCTTGTCGAAGCTCGTCAGCGATCACGCACCTGTCGTCGCTTTGGTCGCAGAAGCGCGTAAGCGGGGCATGGAGACGGTGATCAGCGCGCTGACCATCATCGAAGCCGCGCACCGTCGGACGGACAAAGCTCGTCTCGCCTGGATCCTGTCGGGCGTGCGGATCGCACACATCGGCGACGAGGAAGCCAAGGCCGCTTCCGCCCTGCTCATCGATGCCGGGCTGCACGGCCACAAGTACGCCATCGATGCGGCCGTGGCCGAGATGGCACTGCGGCAACGGCGGCCGGTCGTTCTGCTCACTTCCGACCTCGACGACATGACGAAGCTCTGCGGTGACAAGGTGCGCCTCGTGGCTGTGTGACGGGCGTTGCTCATGTGCCTCGAACCGCAACGTCGGCGCGCTGTTCCAGGGCCTGGGATTCCTCGGTGAGCTCCATCAGATGCTGGCCGGCATGGCGTTCCAGTGCGCCCCTCATCATGTCTGGCCGATGCCCTGGGCCGGGGCACCCCGCAGACGCAAGCCGCTCGCCCGCACGGCTCTCGAAGCAGCGCCTGGACGTGAACGTACGCCGCCCGCGGGTGACAACTGCCTCCCACACACCGCGCCGCCCGCGGGGCACCCCGCACCCGCTTCAGCGCCATCGGGGCATCGCCAAGGCATGTGACGGGCCTTCGTCGGTGATCTCGGTGGAAGTCATCCAGTGTTCAGGGGTTCACAAATAACGCTGAGACACCCGCGTGCCGTGAATCGGCTCTCCTCGCGTTCTTGTCAAGAATGCGCAGTTCAAAGCTCACATGAGAAGGTTCTGCCGGGTTCTGCGGGGCGGTAGTGATGCCACCTCAGGCATTTGCGCACTGCAGTGCGCAATTGCCTGAGCTCACCTGGCCTCCGTACGGTCGCTTCATCGCATCCATCAGGCGCAGTGAAGGCGGGGACATGACGAGTGAGGACAACAGTGAGCAGAACACAGAGGGGCGACTCGTTTCACGGGCTGAGATCGCTGCCCTGGCCGGCGTCAGGCGATCGGCGATCACCAACTGGGAACGGCGCCACGCCGACTTCCCCACCGCGCGCCGAGCCGGAGAGCAGGATTACTACCGGCTCTCCGACGTCGTCCGCTGGCTCGACACGCGGCAGGTGTCGAAAAGGGACCGCCGTGAGTCGGAGCCCGAAGGCGTTACGTACGGCGATCGGGTCCGCGCCTCGCCGCCGCAGCGACAACTGTCGTCACCGGGCGGTTACACACGACTCGCGGCCTCCGAGGCAGACGGCGAGCGTGCCCGGTCGCTGTCTGGTGAGACGCTGGCCGCGCTGCTGGAGCCGCCGATGGCGCGGCGCTGGGGGGCTCGCTCCCTGGCAGGCTATCTCCCTC
>Ga0075367_10000131_pt1 | contig 22138 bp, 12 predicted proteins | sample EndMethybrTD3032_FD_71399 | JGI IMG/M metagenome (GOLD analysis project Ga0075367, IMG submission 71399) | Populus endosphere microbial communities from Tennessee, USA - Endosphere MetaG P. TD hybrid TD303-2 | ecosystem: Host-associated > Plants > Roots > Endosphere | place: USA: Tennessee... | reverse complement strand
CCGCAGATCGCTCCCGCGGTCGTCACCACGGTCGTGCCCTTGCTCTTCGACGTGCGCCGCGTCCGGCTGACCGAGAGCCAGGGCTGTGTGCTGGCCGAGCTGGTCCGCAACCCCGATGTCGTCGACGGCCGGCTCACACCGGAAGAGATGCATGCCCTGCTGCCGGAGGAGATCCGCGCCGACTTCTCCCTGCTCGACCTGAAGGACTTCCTCGGCGTCTGCCACCGGGCCGGCGTCGCCGACTTTGCGGCGGACGGCACCGCCGCCGTCCGCCCCGAGGCTCAGGCACACTTCCGGGTCACCTTCCTCTGACAGGGACTCCCATTCCGTGATCCCGTTACGACAAAAGCTGTCACAAGTTGGCTTACTGTTCCCGAATCTTGAATGAGTAAGTACCGTACGTTCTTACCTGGTCGCCGCTTGGTCATGGAGAAATCGGGGGACATGACGTGCGCGCTTTGGGTGGGACAAACCCGCGTGATGATTTTGTGCCGTGCCATGAAGTGGACCGGGAAGTCACCGCTGACTTACACATCCTGCGCCTCGCCGGCAACGAACTGCGATCTCGTTGCACGGCCCTCGGAAATCTCGCGATATCCCTTTACTCGCGCCATCGGTGCCAGGGGGACCAGCGGGACCTCGACGCGGCGATCGAACATCTGCGTACCGTGTTGCGACTGCTGCCGACCGGGCACCCCGAGCAAGGGACCGCGCAGGCGAACCTGGCGATGATGCTGGCCGCGCGCCGGACCCCCGAAGACCTCGACGCCGCCGTGGCACTGTGGCGCACGGGACTCGCCCGCACACGACCGGGCACCCCGGACTGGGCGGTGTCCGCCGGCCAACTCGGCCAGGGACTCTACGAGTCGTTCACCCTGAGCGGCGCGGCCGAGCTGTTGGAGGAGGCCGACTCGCTGCTGGGGCAGGCCGTTCGGGCGCTGCCGTCCGTGCGGGCGCGGTCGGCGGCCAGTGCGCCCGTCGGCTTCGCGGAGACCCTGTTGGGCAACCGAGCAGTGGTCCTGATGACCCGACACCAGGTCGTGCGGCCCGACCCGCAAGGAATCGACGAGGCCATCGCCATTCTGGACGATCTCCTGCAGCGCGCCACCGTCTCCGGATCCGCCGAAAAGGCGGAATGGGCCGCCACTCATCTTTCGCAGGCGCTCGTTCTGCGCCATGTGGACCGCGGAAATCCCGCCGACCTCGCCCGAGCCGCTGCGCTCGGAAAAGGGCACGACAGCTCACTGGAGAGGCTGGAGGAAACGGACGGCGAACCGCGTGAGAATTTCGTCGTGCCCGGTTCTCGTATGGCGGCGGCCACGGCCATCGGATCGGATGTCCTGGCCACTGTCGCCCTGTTCGGCTATCTGTCCGACGCACGCCAGGCGGACGTCGATCAGGCGATCCAGGACCAGCAGAAGGCACTCGACCAGTGCGGCGACGACGTCATGCTGCGCGGCATGCTCGTGATCAACCTGGCATTGACCCTGGCCGCCAGGCATCACGCCCGCCGAGACGGCATCCGTCCGGACGGCCGAGCGGGATCAGGGGCGCTGACGGCCGACCTGACCCGCGCGCTGGACCTCCTGCGGGAGCTCACCGGGGAGAACACGCCCGCACAGCACCGAGCGGCGGCGATCGCCCTCAGCGGCACACTGCTGCTGGACCGCCATGTGGCGGACCCCGACCAGTACGCCGGGGATGCCGCTGAGGCCGAACGTCTCCTGCGCGACGCCCTCGACCATGTGGGCCTGGATCACCGGTCCAGGATCGGCGTGCTGACACGCCTTGCCTACTGCCAGTTGATCAACGGGCGGTCGACGGGCGATCCGGCGTCCCTCGACGCGGCGGCGGACACGGCACGCCGCGCCGCGGCGGACATACCCGCCGAGTCGCCGTTGCGGTCCGGGGCGCTGGGCACACTTGCGGACATTCTGCTGGTGCGTGCGGAGGCAACGGGATCGCCCGAGCACCAGCGGGAGGCCTCCGAGCTGAGCCGGCAGATCTGCCGCGACTTCACGGACTCCGACCGCACGGCCGTGTTCCTCGCGGCACGCGGATGGTTCGGTTCGGCCTGGCGGCGCGGTGAGCTCCGCGAAGCCGCGGAGGCGGGCCGGATCGCGCTGGGGATGCTGCACGACATCGCGGCTCTCCAACTCGGCAGGGACCACAAGGCCGTAGCCCTTCGACAGGCCGAAGGGCTCGCGGCACGGACCGCGTTCGCGCTGGTGGCGCACGGAGATGCGGAGGCGGCTGCCACCGCGCTGGAGACGGGCCGGGCCGTGATGCTCGCCGAGGTCATGCAGCGCGACCATCCCGACCTGGTCAGGCTGCTGTCCAGCGAGTACCGCAGCCTGTCGGCACGCTTCCGCACCGCTGCGCGGCAACTGGGCGAACTGGAGCAGCGGTTGCTGGCCGGCCAGCAGGGCCTGTCGGTGGTCGACAGCACCCGGGAGGCATACCGGGAGCGGCTGCGTGCCTGGGACGACGTCGTCCGGGACATCCGCAGGCTGCCGGGATTCACGACGTTCCTGAAACCGCCCACGGTGGCGGACCTGACCGAACCGGCGCATGCCTGCCGCAGCACCCTGGTGTACCTGGCGGCGACGGAGCGGGGCGGGATCGCGGTACTCGTCCCCGGCAGTCCGGACGCGGCCGACAAGACGGTGCGCGCGGTCGAGCTGCCCCGGCTCACCACCGAGTTCGAACGCAGCTCCGTGACCGCGCTGCGCGCTGCCGTGACCGACGACGACGTGGACGAAGCCGAGCACCGCATGGACGAACTCGTCGACGGGCTATGGGAGTCGGTGATGTCGGCCGTCGTCGGCGCGGTCGGGGCCGGCACGTCGACGGTCCTGATACCCGACGGCCCTCTCGGCATGCTGCCGCTGCACGCCGCAGCGCGCCCCGATCCGCAGGCGCCGACCGGACGCCGCTACGTCATCGACGACATACCGATCGCCGGCGCACCCAGCGCCCGCACTCTGAGCGTCGCGGTCGCCCGCACACATCGCACGCCGGTCGGCCGGTTGCTCGCGGTGCGCGATCCGGAGCCGTGCGACGGGCCGCCCCTACCGGGTGCCGCGACCGAGATCCAGCGCGTGCGGGCCGTACTGCCACCCGCGATCGAGGTCCGGGAACTGCACGGCACGGCCGCCACCCGGCACCACGTCCAACAGGCACTCGAGGAGGCCGACGTCTGCCACTTCGCCTGTCACGCGTACGTACAGCCCGACCGTCCGCTCGACGCCGGACTCGGCCTCGCCGGCGGCGAGCGGCTCACCGTGCGGGACATGTTCGCCAGGCCCGCCGTGACCGCCCGGCTCGCCGTGCTGTCGGCATGCGACAGCGGCCAGGTGGACGAGAGCCTGCCCGACGAGGTCGTCGGACTCCCCACCGGGTTCATGCAGGCGGGATTCGGTGCGGTGATCGCCGCGCAGTGGCCGGTCGAGGACGCCCCGGCCGCCGCGCAGATGGCGCAGACCTACTGGTACTGGCTCGGCGAGGGGCTGAGTTTGCCGGCCGCGGTCGGGCGCGCGATGGCGTGGCTGCGGGACAGCACGAACGCGCAGAAGCACACGGCCTATCCCGAACTCGCCGACTTCGCTCCCGACGGAGATCCCGAGTGGGCGGGATACAGGGAGCACAGCAGTCCGCTGGTCTGGGCCGCATTCGGCTGCGTGGGGATCTGAGGGGGACCATGGGCTCGTTCGAGGCTCTGCTCGCCACACTGATCGGGGTGGTGCCCGGCGCGCTGTACACCTGGGAACTGGAGAAACAGGCGGGCGCCTGGGGCGTGAACCTGTCGGACCGGGTGCTGCGCTTCCTGGGCGTCTCCGTGCTCTTCCACCTGGCGTGCGCACCGCTCACCTGGTGGCTGGTGCAGCAGGGCCGGCACGGGGCACTCCGGAGCGACGGCACACCATGGCTGCTGTGGCCGGTCGTCGCGGTCTACGCACTCGTGCCCGCAGCGCTCGGTCACACGGTCGGTGTCGCGACCCGGCGCCGACGCCCCTGGGCCCGCTGGCTCACCGGCCCGGCGCCCGCGCCCCGTGCCTGGGACCAGGTCTTCTCGCACGAAGGCAGCCTCTGGCTGAGGATCCGGCTCAAGGATCCCAGTGGCGGGGACAACGGCTGGTTCGCCGGCGCCTTCGCTCCGGCACGCCGCGGCCCGCACTCGTACGCCTCCGGGTTCCCGCACGACCAGGACATCTATCTGGCGGAGACGGTGGAGGTCGATCCGGCGTCGGGCCGGATCCGCATGGTGGAGGGACGACCGCAGTTCCGCGGGGTCGGCGTGCTGATGCGGTGGGAGGAAATCGCCTACGCCGAGGTCATGTCCGTTGAGGGGGAATAAGGAATGAGCGACGAGACGACAGGCGCCGGGAGTGCCCAGGAGAAGGAACAGCAGGAAGGCCCACCTCGGACGGAGGCTCCGCCGACTCGGCGTCGACGCACCGTGCGCCGCCGAGGGGGGTACATGCCGACCGGGCCCGGTGCCACGGCCATGGCAGCGCCGCCGCCCGCCGTGACGATCACCGACCCTCCCGCCGCGCCGACGCCCGCGGCCCAGGACCGCACGGATGACCAAGGGGCGGACGAATGAGCACCGGTCCCGAACTGTCCTCGCTCCACAAGGCCACCGGCGCGCACGATGTCACTGCCCCGGCCGACCCCGCCGACACCTACGGCGGCCGACACGTACCCGCGTGGCTTCGGGAGACGGGCACCTGTTTTCTGACCAACCCGCAACTCGTCCTGTACGGCAATATCCGGGACAGCTATCTGGTCCCCCAGGGGGAGTCGTGGCAACTGCCCGACATCCGGGAAGCCCTGTGGTGGCTCATGAAGCCGCTGGGCTACTCGTTCCTGCTCGTGGTCGACCCCGTCGACGGACTCCATGTGCTGCCCGCGCACGACGAGGAGGTCCTCGAGAAGGTCGCCGCGCTCATCTCCGTCCCGGTCGGCAACGGACGACCGTTGAGCCTGGACGCCTTGCTGGGCGTCCTGCGCGCCGTGGCCGGCAGCCGAGACGTGCGCGCCGGGGTCATGGTGGACTACGCCTCCCGACTGGTCCGCGACGTCCGCCAGCTCTCGGCCGAGGAGCACTACTTCTTCTCCGCCTGTGAGAAGTTGTCGCACATCTCCACCCCCGTGCGCGACCGTGGGGCGACCCCGCGCTACAACCCCGTGCTGTGGGTGGCCAACAACGACCGTGACATTCCCGCCTGGTTCACCGCGGACTCCATGGCCGTGCGCCGGATCGCCATTCCCCTGCCCGACCTCGGCGACCGCAAGGCGGCGGCCGAACTGCTCTCCCAGGGCATCTCCGCCCAGCTGCTCGGCGGGGCCGAGCACGACGACGTCGCCTACCAGTTCGCGGAGCAGACCGAGTCACTGACGGTACGCAGCATGATGGAGATCATCCGGCTGGCCCGCACCCGTGAAGGCGCCGTCGACTCGATCGAGTCGGCAGCCCGCTGCTACCGCGTCGGTATCTCCGACAACCCGTGGAGCAAGCCCTTCCTCAGAGAGCGGCTCAACACCGCCGCCGAGCGGATCCGGGAGCGGGTGCGCGGGCAGGACGAGGCCATCGAGCAGTCCGTCGACATCATCATCCGCTCGGTCATGGGCCTGTCCGGCGCGCAGGCCGCGTCCAACGCCTCCCGCCCGCGCGGAGTGCTGTTCTTCGCCGGCCCCACCGGCGTCGGAAAGACCGAACTGGCCAAGTCGCTGACCGAGCTGATCTTCGGCGACGAGCGGGCGTACATCCGCTTCGACATGACCGAGTTCTCCGCGGAGCACTCGGCGGCCCGGCTGATCGGCGCGCCTCCCGGCTACATCGGACACGACGCCGGCGGTGAACTCACCAACTCCGTACGGGAAAGGCCCTTCAGCCTCATCCTGTTCGACGAGATCGAGAAGGCGCACCCGCAGATCCTGGACAAGTTCCTGCAGATCCTCGACGACGGCCGGCTCACCGACAGCACCGGCTCCACCGTCTACTTCTCGGAAGCCGTACTGGTCTTCACGTCGAACCTCGGCATGTCGGTGCTCGACGAGCGAGGCATGCTCGTGCAGAACGTCACGCCCGACAACACGCGTGACGAACTCGTCAGCCTCATCTCCACGGCCGTCCGCAGGCACATCGCCGAGGAACTGGACCGCCCGGAACTCCTCAACAGGCTCGGCGACAACATCGTCGTCTTCAACTTCATCCGCCCGTCCGCCGCCGAGGAGATCTTCGACCTCCTGCTGAAGCGCATCCTCGGTCTCGTCACCAAGGAGCGCAAGGTCACCCTGACCATCGCACCCGAAGCCCGCGAGACCCTGCTGAAGGCGGCGACGGCCGACATCACCTTCGGCGGTCGCGGCATCGGATCCATCCTGGAGACGGCCCTGATCAACCCGCTGGCCCGCGCTCTGTTCGCCCAGGGGTACCAGCCCGCGGCCAAGCAGTGCATCACCGACGTCACACACGGAGCGACCGGCTGGAAGGTGACCCTGCGATGAAGCCCGAGGAACCCGTCGACCCGCTCCGTACCCGCGTCGAACGGCCCGCCGACTCCCTGCGGACCAGGCTCGAACACGACCCTTCGACCGCGACGGCTCCCGCGGACGCGCTGCGTACCCGTCTGGAATCAGCACTTCCACCGAAGACGGCCGCACCGCCGCAGGAGGAGACGCTGACGGTCCTGCCGAAGCAACTGGCCGCCCGTTTCCGGCTCCTGAGCGAACTCCCGGCCGCAGGCGCGGAGGCCAATCTCCTCCTCGTCGCCGACGACGAGAACTCCCGGGAGCTCGTCGCGAAGATCTACCGCAGGGCGGGCCGCCAGGCATCCCGCGACGTCTGGGCGAAGATACCTCAGTTGCACCACCCGCACATCGTGCGGGTCCTGGAGACCGGCGAGGCAGGACAACGGGACTACGAACTCATGGAGTACGTGCCCGGCGGCAACCTGGCCCGCTTCGTCGGCCGGCCGACCGGCGCCCCCACGGCCATGGTCACTGAAACAGTCCGGCAGATCGCCTCGGCGCTGACCGCACTGCACGAGGTCGACATCATCCACCAAGACCTCAAGCCCGAAAATGTACTGGTCCGTTCGTCCGACCCCCTCGACCTCGCGCTGTCCGACTTCGGTGTGAGCCGGGTACTGGACCAGACCCGGGCCGCCGCCACCGCGGCCGGTACCCTCGCCTATCTGGCGCCGGAGCTGCTGCTGAGCAGCGGCGGCCAGACCTCCCGGGCCAGGGACTGGTGGGCGCTGGGCATGATGGCCCGCGAACTCCTGCTCGGCCAACGCCCCTTCGAGGACATGGGGCAGCCGGCCATCGACGCCGCCGTCATGCTCCGCGACATCGACCTCGACGGAGTGGCGGACCCACGCCTGCGCCTGCTGTGCGCGGGCCTGCTCACCCGTGACCCGGAGGACAGATGGGGCGCGGCACAGGTCACGAGCTGGCTCGCCGGCGGCAGCCCCGAGGTCGCCACCCCCACCGCGATGCCCGCAACCCCCATACGCAACAAGGCCATTCAGCCGCTGGTGCTGCTCTCGGTCCGCTACTCCGAGCCCGCGGAACTCGCCGCCGCCCTCACCCGCGCGGACGTGTGGCAAGCCGCGGCTCGCAGGTTCTTCACCGACATGGGTCCCGCTCACCAGCCGTCCGAGGGCTGGCGCACGCTGCGCAGATGGCTCAGGCAGTTCGACGAGCCCGACACCTACGACGTCGAGGCCTTCCAGGAGCTGATCGACGAGGAGCTCCCCGACCCCGCGCTCGGCCCCGACTCCCGCGTGATCCGCCTCTTGCGCGTGCTCGCCCCGCAGTCCCCGCCGCAGTGTCGGGGACGGACCATCGACCGGCAGAACCTGCTCGCGATCGCCCGGCACGCCACCGCCGCACAGCGCCTCGACGACGAGTACGTGCGGCTCGTGGAAGCGCTCTGGCAGCAGCGTCTGCTACCGGAACTCGCCCGGTACGCGGGGGGATCGACGCTGCGCGGTCTCGACGAGACCTGGCGTGCCGCCGAGACCCGCAGCCGCGAGATCCTGGCCAGGCTGTGGCCGCAGCTCCCGCCGACCGCCCAACAGGCCCTGTCCACGTCCGCCGACACCGGACAAGCGATCGCCCCCTTGCTCAGCCTGCTCCTCGGCACCGGGGACGACACCGTCCGGCTGGTGGCCCAACTGGACCAGGTGTCCGCGCGGACCGCCGCCATGGTGCCCTGGTTCGGCGCGGCCCGTCAGCAGACCGGCAACGACCCGGCCGCGCTGGCAGCAGTACGCAAACTGGTCCCCGCCGCACTCTCCGAGGCCGAGCGGACGGCCCGCGAGAACGCCGCCGCCCAGGCGGCCCACCAGGAGCGGATCGCGCGCTGGCAGCACATGGAGGCGCAACGCCTGTCGCCGGGCGCCGTGTCGGCGGCCACGAGAAGCGCGGTCGGCCCACTGGCGCTGTACGCGGGCATCATGGTCTTTCTCGCCCTGATCGGTGACGGGATCACCCACTCGGCGGGCACCGCGGTGGCCTGCCTGTTCATCGGTCTCGCCTGCCTGGTGGTCCAGTTCTGGCTGGAGATCGGGTTCGCTCAACAGGTCGGCGCCGAATACCAACGCGGGCACACCCTGTTCAGCCAGGCCGGCGCCGGATTCCTCCGGGCGGGCCGCCCCCGGGGCGCGGGATTCGGCTGCCTGGTGATCCTCGTCGCCCCCTGCGCCGTAAGCCTCCTCCTGGCCTTACCGGCTCCCGTCTACGGGACGCTGCTGATCCTTCATCTGCGGTCGGTGTCCCACCGGCGGACTCTGTGGAACAACCAGTACGCCGCCGCCCACGTCAGGGTGGTGAACGGAGGATGAGCGCGGGTTCCGCGATGGGGCTTGCGGCACCGCTCGCCGTCGGTGCCGTCCTCGGTTACGCCGCCGGTGCGACCGTCTCCCTCGCCCTGTCGGCCGGACTCACCTCGGTCGGCTCGGCCCTCGAGCGACGCAGGGAGCACTGGGAGCGCGAGCGGTGCGCGGAAGCGGTGTGGGAACAGGCCGCCTCCGAGGTGCTCGCCCGCAACGCCCGGATCGAGGTGACCAGGGCCGCGCTCGGCGCGTACGGCCGCTCGGCGGAGGGACTGCCGGACCCGCTGGTGCTGTTCCGGCAGAGTGTCGAGGAGTTGCAGGCCTGGTGCGCCGCCGCGGACCGGTCCCTCGCGGAGGCCGAGCAGCAGCTGCTGGCACAGGACGCACAGCGCGCGGCGGCCTGGCTGGCCTCCGGACCGCCGCCCGGCCCCCGGCCGGCCCGGGCGACACCCGGTACGCCGCCCCGGCGCAGCGACTCCATGAGGGCGCCTGTCCCGGATCGTCTGACCGCCGAACGGGAGGCCGCAGCGAGGGCGTTGAGCCGGCTGACCCCGGCGGTCCCGCACGACGAACGCCTGCAGATCACGGCCGCCGCCGCGCGCGTGAGCGCCGCCTCCTCCCCCACCGAGGCACGCAACCGACTGGACGACCTGCGGTCGCGGGTCGACGACGCACGGGCCGCGGCGGATCGGCGCATGGCCGACGCACGGACCGCCGCGGCCTTCCTCCAGGTGCTCGGACACGTCCAGGACGAGACGGCCGAGCCCCTGCGTGAGCAACTCCTGGCCGTCGTCCGGGCTCAACGCCCCCTCGAACCACGGATGCGGGACGAGGCCGTGCGCTGGGCGGAGACGGTGCGCGATGCCGCCGAACGGCACCACGTCCGGGAAGTGCTGCTGAAGTCGCTGGAGGAGATGGGATACGAGCTGTGCGGGGACTTCTCGACGGTCACGGTCGAGCAGAGCGCCTTCGCCGTCACACACGCCTCCTGGCGGGAGCACGAGGTACGCATGGTCTTCGACGACACCGCGCGGGAACTGCGTGCCGTGGTGGTGCGTACGGCCGGGGCCCAGGGGATGGCGGGGCGGCGGGCCGATCGGGAACGCGAGGAGCAGTGGTGCGGCACCCTGGAAGATCTGCGGACCCGGCTGACCGGCGAGGGCGTCCAGGTCGACGTCCGCTCACAGACCGTCCCGGGCCGCCGCCCCACCCCCGTCGCACACGGCGGACGGAGCCGGAGCGAGGAGCAGTACCGCTCGGAACACGGCGCGCAGACCGGGCAGTTGGGACAGTGACATGACACCGCTCGCGGTCAACCGGCTGCACTACCCCGTCAAGGTACTCGGCCACGGGGTCCGAGCCGGCATCTGGGTCCAGGGATGCACCCTGGCCTGCCCGGGATGCATGTCACGGGACACCTGGGAACGGCGCCCGGACATGGAGGTCGACGTCGAGGCCGTACTGGCCTGGATCCGCACGCTCCCCGGCCCGGTGGACGGCGTCACCGTCTCGGGCGGAGAACCCTTCCAGCAACCCAATGCCCTCGCCGAACTCCTGTCCGCGCTGCGGGAGTTCGCGACGACGGCCGAGGTGATCTGCGACCTGCTGGTGTACTCCGGCTACGCCTGGCCCCGGCTGCGCGACAGCGCCCCGTACCGCAGGGCCCTGTCTCTGTGCGACGCGGTCGTCGCCGGACCCTATGTGCAGCGCCGTAACACCGGCACCCCACTCCGCGGGTCCGACAACCAACAGGTCGTGCCCCTCACGGAGTTGGGGCGCGAGCGGTACGGCGAGGACGCGCTGGCCGGATACCCGGCGCGCCGCGTGCAGGTGATGACGGACGGCACCGCACTGCGCGTCATCGGAATACCCCACCGGGCGGAACTCACCCGGTGGCAGGCAGCTTCCGAAGCCGGAGGCGTGAACTGGGAGAACGCCACATGGACCGCCTGATCTGCACGGCCTGCGGCGCGGAGGTGGGGGCCGACGAAGTGGTCTGCCCGGACTGCCGGGCCGTGCTCACCACCGACGGAGCGGTACGGGCCGGCACAGCCGAGTCGGCTCCGGCACCGCCTCCGGCCGCCACCACGGTCGAGGTGGCCGAGGACAAACCTGCCTGCCCGTTCTGCGGGGTGACCGTCGACCCGGCGGACCTCGTCTGTATGGGATGCCTGCGCGAACTGCCGTCGACCGACCGGACCGGCGCACCTCGTCCTGGCTCGGCACTCCGCACGACGCTCGAACGACCGGTGACGGCAGTGCAGCTGAGCTTTGACTCCGGGGTGGTGGAGGTGCGTCCGGGACAGGAGGTCGTCCTGGGGCGAGCCCCCCAGCACACGAGCAGCGCTCCGCGCCTTGCGGGTTTCGACAACGTCTCCCGCACGCACGCGACCGTCGGCGTGACGTCCGACGGAGCGGTCTGGCTCCGTGACGAGGGCTCGGCCAACGGCACCTGGGCCGACGAGGTCCCCGTCCCACGAGGGCAGGTCCGGCCGCTCCATGACGGCAGTGTGATCCGGCTGGCCTCGAACGTCACGGTGCGGGTCCGGCTGCGCAACGAGGCCGCACGAGGCTGAACAGGTCCTTCCCGGCGGTCGCCGCCCGGGTGTCGTCCACGGTCACCTCGCCACGCCGCCGGGCTTCGGATCACGGTCTCGACCATCTCCACGTGGGCTTCGAAGATCTGCGGTCTTGCACTCCGGCGTGACGAGCGAGATGACGGTCACCGGCCTGGATGACCCCGCCCGCTTCACCGGCCCGCATCCTGGCGCCGTGGCCGACCTGTCGGCGATCGTGTCGACCGGGCCACACGCCGGCGTCCCTTGCCGTAGTCGCGCCCCTTGCGGCTTTCACGGAAAGGAGAAATACGGGGAATGCATTTTCGATTCCATTCGTACACTCGGTCGCTTCGCATATATGCGGAACGCGAATTCGCCCCTGCCGACTGTTCCGCCGCCGGTACAGTGACGGTGCTTTCGACCACGAAGCATCCGGGGGAAAAATCCTGTGCAAGACGTACAAGCAGCAATTCAGCGCGATGCGACCATCGTGGTGCTCACCGCGCTGGGTGTGGAATTCAACGCGGTGGAGAGCCAGTTGGCGGGACACCGCTGGGGCCCGCGCGACGACATCGGCACCAGGTACCGGATGGGCTGGGTTGACGGCACCCCCTGGCAGGTCGCCCTCGCCGAGATCGGACCGGGGAACGACGGTGCCGCCGTCGTGGCGGCCAAGGCCGTGCAGCTGTTCGCGCCACGGCTGGTGATGTTCGTAGGGGTCGCCGGCGGCCTCAAGGACAGTGTCGCCATCGGGGACGTGGTAGTGGCCACCAAGGTGTACGCCGTACATGGCGGCAAAGAGGAGGACGGTGTCTTCCGCGCACGGCCGGAGGCTTGGAAGCTGGCTCACGACCTGGCCCAGCTGGCCATGCACACGCGCCGGGGCGACTGGGCCCGCGCACTGGGTGACGGATCCGGTGACCCCGTGCCGGAGGTCCACCTCAAGCCAGTGGCGGCCGGTGAGGTGGTGCTGAACAGTTCCGAGTCCTCGCTGCGCGACCAGTTGCGCGACCACTACGAGGACGCGGTCGCCATTGAGATGGAGAGCGCCGGGATGGCCCGGGCGGTGCAGATGTCCGGCACCTGCCCGGCCGTGACCGTCCGGGGCATCAGCGACAAGGCGGACGGCCACAAGCACGACGCCGATCGGCGTGGGGGACAAAGCACCGCCGCCCGCCGGGCCGCGGCCTTCGCGGTCGGCATGATCCGCGGGCTCGACGACCCCGACCCGGGGCAGGACGGTGCCGCGCCGGACGGCGTGGCCGCCCGAACATCCAACCCGCCCCCGGGCGGACCGCGGCCTCGGCCGCCGGGGCGGGGCGGCTGGCGCGCCGGTGAGATTGTGGACGTGGCCGGCGACGGCTACCTGCTACAGGAGGAATGGCTGGCGCAGGGCGTCACGCCCGACGGCACGGTCCGGGAGTTCAGCGGCCGCGCCCTGCGTGTGGGCGCCGCCGGGGCACGCGGGCGCCAGCGGTTCGTCTGGCTGCGCCGCGTCGACCTCCTCGTCGGCAGCGGCGGCCGCTCCACGCACAGTGCCCTGTCGGCCCTGCGCCGAGAGAACGACCTGCTCGGTCGACTCGCCTCGCGGCCCGGGCTGCCAGCTCCCGGAGTCCACCGCACCCTGGGGCCGCGCAGCGCTCTGCTGTGCCTGCCCTGGCCGCGTGCCGACCGCCGGGCGGTCGGGCCGGCGCCCGCCCTGTCCGAGGTGTACGGGCAAGCCGGGCCATTGCCCGGAAGCCTGCTGTACCGCATCGTGGCGGCCTTGGCCGACCTGGCCGACACGCTGGAGGTCCTGCACGGCGCGGGGTTCGCCCACCGGTGCCTGGACGCATCCGCCGTCCAGGTCGTCGACGGCACAGCGCTGCGGCTGCGGGACCTCGGCCTGGCGTTCCGCCCGCCGGTGCCTGGCGAGGGGCCGCAGGAGCACCGGGCCCCCGAACAGTGGCACGCGGGCTTCCGCTCACACCTGCTCGGCCCGCCCGCCGACGTCTATCAACTGGCCTCGCTCACCTACAGGCTGATCAGCGGGGTGGCGCCCGAAGCCGGAGCGGTCGTACCCGTGCGCGTCCACGTTCCGGCAGCACCGCCGAGCCTGGAGCGCGTGATGCGCGCCGCTCTGGACGCCGACCCCACCGCGCGCCCTACCGCGTCAGCGCTGGCCGACGGGCTCCGGCAGAGCGCGGCGGATCTGCAGGCCGAGGCCTTCCACGCTCGTACGGCGGGCCCCGGGCTGTCGGCCGGAGGCGCCCCGGCATGCTGATGCGCCCCGTGGACCTGCCGGGTCCCTTGGTCGTCGTCCCGGCGCACTCTCTGGACGGTGTTCTCAGCCGTCTGCGCCGGGACCACCCCGGCCTGCCCGACAGCGTCGAGGGTCTGACGGCGGACTTCAGCGAACGGGGCGAGATACCCGCCGTACTCGCCGCGCGCGAGGGCCATGGCGAAGAGCCGGGGCTCCTGTTGTACGGGCGCGGCTTCCTGGCCCTGCTCGTCCCGGACGGCAGTGCCGGAACCGGCACCGCCGCCCGGTGCTATCGGATGCGCACGGTGCGACCGCTGCGCTTCAAGGACCACCATCGGCTGGCACAAGGCTGTCTGCTGCTCAGGCCCGCCGGCTGGAGCGCCCGCTACACCACCGCCGCGCTACCGGACGGGGCCGACACCCATTGGGACGTCCTCACCGCTCAGTGGGAACTGCTGCGCAAGGAAGTGGCGCACGGCAAACGCGACTCCAGGCCCGGCGAACGCGCCTCGGGACACGGCAAACGCACCTCCGCGCCCGGCGAACGCGAGCAGGGTCTGCTCCGCGAGCTCGACCGTGTCGTCGACAAAGAGTTCGCGATTCAGCGCGAGCAGGCCCGCGCCATGCCGCCGTTCCCGTACCGCGCCGTCGTCCCGGCGGCCGACCGGCGCCTGACGAGTCGCTCGGTGCACACGTTCGCGCTGCACGGTCGCCGTACGCCGGCTGCTGAAGAGGTACTCCAGGTGCGCGGGCAACGGGACCTGCGAGGCCAGGTCGTGTCCGTGGACGACGCGACGGCGCGTGTCACCCTGGCCTTCGACCGTGCTGTCGACTGGCGCCATCTGCCCAAGCAGGGGGAACTGGAACGGGTCGCAAACCGCACCGCCCACACCCGTCGCACCGACGCCCTCGCCGCACTCCGGGACGGCACCGCCCGCAATCCGCTGCTGCTGCCGGTGCTCGCCGGAACCCGGCCACCGCGCGCGGGCCAGGCCCGCGCCACCCCGGTGGAGCGGCTCGACGAAGGGCAGCGCGCCGCCTTCACCACCGCCGTCGCGACCCAGGACCTGTCGGTCGTCGTCGGCCCGCCGGGCACCGGCAAGACCAGGGTGGTCACCGAGGTGGTCCGGGCCGTGGCCCGCGAAGGCGGCCACTCGGGCCGCGTCCTCGTCACGGCGCACAGCAACGCGGCTGTGGACAACGTACTGAGCCGACTGCCCGAAGACCTGCTGGTCATCCGTGTGGGACACGAGGGCAGGGTCTCCGACGCGGCCCGGCCCTACCTCCTGCAGACCCGGGTCACGGCTCTGCGCCAGGGCATCCTCGACCGGGTCGAGGCCCGCCTGCGGACCCATGACGGCGGCCGGGCCGCAGACTGGGTGAAGGCCCTGGACGACGCACTGGACCGGCTGGCCTGCGCCGTCGAGAAGCGGGAGGCGGCCCGGGCGGCTCTGCGGTCGGCCGTACGGTCCGTGGCCGGTCCGGCCCAGCGCCGTGTGGACCGCCTCGCGGCACGCCTGCGGCGGGCCCGGCGCCGGCAGGCCCGCCTCTCCCGGCGTCACGCGTTCCTGCGGCGCCACCGGGACCGGTGCCCGGCCTCCCGCCGCCACCCCGTGGCGGGCCTGCCACGTCGTGTACTGCTGCGGTGCCGGGAGTTGCTGCTGACCCGCACAGCGGCGGCGGCCTCGGCGCAGGACGGTGTGACGGCACGCGCCGATCTGGCCTGGCGCGAGGCGGAGGCGGCACTCGACGCAGCCACACGCGAGCATCCGGCGGTGCGCCGGGAGTACGCGGCCCTGCGGAAGGCCGGACGGGAGTGCCATGAGCTGCGGGAGGCCGCCTTCGAGGCGGCCGGGCACTGCCGCAGGCTGCTGGCCCCCGTCGCGGAGGGGCCATCCCTCCCGGAGCCGACGTACGAAGGACCGGAGCCCCCCGACGACCGGCCGCTCGCGGCGTTCGCCGGCTGGGCACGTCAGGCGGCACCGCTGCTCACCGCCCGGCGGGAGTTGCTGTCCCAGTGGCGTGACGACGTCTCGGCGGCCACCGACCAGTTGCACGCCGAACTGATCCGCTACGCCCATGTGGTCGGCGCCACCACCACGGGTTCCGCCGGGCCCGCCCTGCTCACCGGCGTGGAGTTCGACCTCGCGGTCGTCGACGAGGCCGGGCAGATCACCACTGCGGACGCGCTGGTCCCGCTGGTGCGGGCGCGACGCGGAGTGCTGGTGGGCGACCACCGGCAGCTTCCCCCGTTCCGCGACGAGGAGGTGCTGCGCTGGGCGCGGGCCCACGCCGGGCGGGAGGCCGCCGAGCTGATCGGAACCAGCGTCCTGGAACTGGCCCAGGAACGCCTGCCCCAGCATGCCGTCGCCCGTCTGTGGGAGCAGCGGCGCATGCCCAGGGAAGTGGCCGACTTCTGTTCCCAGGCCTTCTACGACGGCCGGCTCATCACCTCGGCCGGGCGCCGGACGCTGCCCTCGGGGCTGTTCCGCAGCCCCTTCGTCCTGGTCGACACGTCGGCCCTGCCGCTCGGCGACCGTGCCGAGAGCAAGCCGCCCCGGCCAGCCGCGGACGGCGCGCGGGGTTTCGTCAACACCACCGAGGCCGAGCTGCTCGCGGATCTCGCGCAGCACTACGCCGAGCGCGACGAGGAGTGGGCGGTCATCGTGCCCTACCGTGCCCAGGCCGCGCTGGTCCGCTCCCTGCTGGCCTTCCCAGCCGCCGGCGGCGGTGATGTGGCCACGGTGGATTCCTTCCAGGGCGGCGAACGGGACGTCGTCCTGTACGGCTTCACCCGCAGCAACCCCAAGGGCGCTGTGGGCTTCCTCGACGAACTGCGCCGGGCCAACGTGGCCTTCACCCGGGCCAGGCGGCAGCTCGTGCTGGTCGGCGACCTGGCCACCCTCACGCAGGCCCAGGACCCCGCCTTCCGCGATCTCGCTCGCGCCCTGCGCGCGCACGTCGACGAGCAGGGCCAGATCGTGCCGTACGACGAGCTCAGCGCCCGTCTGCAGCAGGGGCGGGTCCGCGGAGCGGGACGGTGAACCCGCGCCCAGCGCTGGGATTCCACCCCGCGCGGGCGGCGGAGCACGCCGCCTTCGTGCTCGGGTCCGTGCCCCTCTCGGCACACACCGTGCTGTTCCCCGTCTGGTGCGTGCAGGTGCGGGCGACGGTCACCGAGGCGCAGCCCTACCAGCTCATCGACCGCTATCTGATCCGAGGGATCGGCGAGGCCGGGCTGACCGGCTCTGCGGAGCTGGCGTCGTTCCTCGCGCTCGATCCGGCGCTCGTGCGGCAGGCGCTCGCCTTCCTGCGCGCGGTCGGCCATGTCGAGGGCGAGGACGGCAGTCTGGCCCTCACCGCGCTCGGCGAGCGCTCGCGGCGGGACGGGACGCTGTACACGGTCGGTCTCGACGACCGCCGGGTTCTGCGTTTCGACGGCTGCTCGTCCGCCCCGCTGACCCAGGCCTACTACGACCGGACCGGTGCAGGTCTGACCGAAGCGGGGCAGGACGGCCGGGCATCGATACCGCTGCTGTGCCCCGAGCCGTTCCGCGCCGGGGCTGTGGCGGACCTCGTCGGCCTGGCCGACCGGGAACGCTACAACCTGCCCGCGGCCATCGAGCTCCAGGAAGTGGTCGGACGGGAGGTGGAGTACCTGCCCGCGTGCGTCGTGCCCACCGCGGGAGGGCACGACGGAGCGCGGTATCTGATCTACACCCGCCCGCTGCGGGGCGAACCCGACCCCCGCCTCTCACGCGCGTTGGAGGCATCTCCCTCCTGTGTGAGCGCCCTGGCGGAGGCGCACCGAGCCGCACTGTCGGCGTTCGAGGAGGAGGCCGGCCGCTGGCTGAGCCGACGGGGCCTGGCACACCATCAGCCGCGCCGCGCCGACGGCGGTCTATGCCGGGTCGGGCTCCCGGAGGAGGCCTTCCGGATCACGGGCGCGCTCGCGCCGCGCCCGCTGGGGTCGCTGATGGTCCTGCCGCGCGGAGGGTTGTTCCAGATGTGGTGCGAGGACGTACGGGTACGTCGCCGCGAGATGCTGCGCCGCGTCGAAGCTTATGTGGACGCTCCGCGCACACCCGGGGCGGTGCGTGCCCGGCTCGGTCTGCTGGGCGCCCAGTTGGAGCCGGGACCGCTCGACGACGACGCGCTGTACGCCGCGGCCCGCGCTGAAGGAAGCAGAGCACTCGCTGACCGTTTGCGCCGCATCCTGTCCGAGAGCTGACGCCGTCCGGTCGGCGGGCGGGAAGCCTTCTCGTCAACGAATGATGGCTTGGGACGGCTGATGGCGCATCGGTACCGGAAATTGAATCCCGCGGTCTAGATATATCCATCCACGCCGATCACAAATGCTCACCTGAGGTCGATTTCAATAACTGGGGTGATGAATTCAGACCGACGTGGAGCAATTTACACACAGTGCTGCAGAAATAGGACGTGACGATCGGCCGATGAAATTAGAGTGATCGCCACACGAGCCGGCCCCCGGGGAGAGGGCGTCCACCCGGCTCACGAGGGAGGCCTCATTACCGAGGTCGTGGGGAGCACCAAGAGTGATAGCAACCAAGAGCCGGTCGTTCCGGGAACCACGCGCCGTGCCGGCAGCCGCCCGCCCCGCAGCACGGCGCCTGACCGCACTGCTCGCCGGAGTGGTCCTCGCCACCGCCGCACTGTCGGGGCCCATGGGGGCGCCCACCGCGGCAGTCGCCTCACCGAACGGCACGGCCGCCGACAAGCCGGTCGACTATGTCGTCGCCGTCGACCAGTCCGCCAGTCTCGCACCGGGGGAGATCGACCGGGAGCGCCAGGCGGTCAACGCCATTGCCCTGGGCGAACCGTCCACCGACTCGACGATGGAGGTGCTGGGCTTCGCCAGCGCCGAGAAGGAAGGCCAGACGGCCGTCGACAAGGTCTGCCCCACCAGGCCTCTCGACACGATCGGCCGGGAGAAGATCGCCGAGTGCGCGGCAAAGCTGCGGCGGCGCAGGGAGGGCGAAGGCGCGGGCACGGACTTCATCGAAGTGGTGCGCCAGGCGGTCGCCGACCTCAGTGCCCGGCCCGCCGGCACCCCGCGCGTGTTGTTCCTCCTCACCGACGGCATTCTCGACGTCGGCGACAGTCTGAAGTACAAGGACCTCGACGAACACAGCGCCGAGGAAGCCGCGCGCGGCGACCTCGCCGACGCCCTCGCCGCCGCCGCGGACGCCCGGGTGCAGATCTGGCCCCTCGGCTTCGGCGACGCCCGCGAGGACGCGCTGCGGAAGATGGCCGCGGCCGGCTACCAGGCCGGCTGCCGCAACATCCCCGGAGCCCGTCCGCAAGCCCGCGTCGTACAGTCCGAGAACCTCGACGGCGAGCTGCAGAGCACGTTCGCCGCGGCCCGCTGCCTCTACCGCGAGAAGGGGGACGAGGGGCGGCCGCCCAGCGACCTGACGGTCCGTATCTCGCCGCTCGCCACCGAGGGAACCATCGTCGTCTCCAAGGGGGACGCCGCCGTCACCGCGAAGTACTACGCCCCCGACGGCCGTGAGATCAAGCCCTCGACCAGCGACCCGGACTCCACCTACACGTTCTCCGGACAGGGCCGGGCCACCGAGTCATTGCGCATCACCCGCCCCCTGGCCGGCCGTTGGACGGTCAAGCTCGACGCCCCCGAGGACCACCGCGAGCGCCTCGCCACGATCAACGTGCTCTGGCACGGGTCGGTGCGCTCGACGATCTCCCTGAGCGCATACTCCCCCGCCTCGGGAAGCCAGGTCGAGATGTACGTGCCGATCCTCACCCGCCAGGAGACCCGGCTGGACAAGCAGGACCTGAAGGGCATCAAGGTCACCGGCAGCCTCACCGGTCAGGGGATCGATCAGGCGGTGCAGATCCACCTCGCCGACGACGGCCAGGGCCCCGACGAGAGCGCCGGCGACGGGCGCTTCTCCGGCACCGTGACCGTACCGAGGACCGCCACCGGATCCCTCTCCTTCCAATCGCGGGTCTCGGCAGTGGGCCTGACACCCGATGTGCGGACACAGCCGGCCGCCGTGTCCACGCCCAACCAGCGCCTGGAAGCCGTCCTCGCCCTCGGCTCGGCGGAACTCCACCCCGGCGACACCCACGAGGCACGCCTGAGCGTCGACAACAAGGACTCCCGCGCCCACACACTGTTCCTCGCCTTCGCCGACACCAAGGGGGCCGGACTGCGCCTGGACCCCCAGCGCGTGACCGTGCCCGCCGGCACCAGCGGCCACCGCGTCACCGTCCGCCTGTCGATCGGCTCGGCCGAGCAACTCAGCTTCCCCGTCACCGCCGAGGGCAGCGCCCTCGGCGGGAAGATCCTCGTCACGGACGAGAACGGCGCCGTGCTCAGCGGGCAGCTCCTGGACACCGTGACCGTGAGCAGCAAGCCAACCGTGCCGTGGGGCCGGCTCGGATTGCTCGCCCTCGCCCTGGCCACGGCCGTGGGCGCGGTCCTCGTCCTTTGGTGGCTGCGCCGCAGGGCCTCCCGGCGCCCCCGCGGCACCCTCGTCCTCGAGGACAGCTGGGGCAGGGAACTCGCACGCCACAAGGTCACACCCGGCCGGGAGAACTGGTACCGCTTCGACATCCTCGACACGGACTCCGACAGTCCCCGCGTCCAGCGCTCGGACCTGGGCACCTGGGGCATGCGCCGCAACCCCGACGGCGGCGCCGACATCCGCATGCCCGACGGGGCCGTCGAGGAGAACCTGGCTCCCGGTCAGGGGCTGCGCATCGGTGACGACCTCGTCCTCAAGGCCGTCGACGACGACACCACGTCGCCCGATTCCCCGGAGCTGTGGACCCCGTACGCGGCCGAGGCACAGCACCCCGAACTCTGACACCACCACCTCGGCCGCCGCACGGCACGGCGCATTCCGCCCGTGCCCGGCGGCCCGTATCGACCACCACGGACCGGGCCCGCATTCGGCCCGGCGGGCGGAAGGCCACAGCATGAAGATCAACCAGCCGATGCTCTTCGTCGGCCTAGGCGGAACCGGAGGTCTGGTCGGCTCCGAGCTGGAGCGGCGGCTGCGCGCGCAGCTGTGCGGGCCGGACGGCACAGCCCTCAACAGCGTTGGTATCACCCAGCGCTATCAGCTGCCGGAATGCCTGCAGTTCGTCTACGCCGACTACAGCGAGGCCGAACTCGCCCGGCTGCCCCATCTCAGCGTGGAACCTTCGCTGCAGGCGGCCTACGGACGCACCGCGCGCGCCACCCACGACCTGCTGCCCGGCTACGACAGCTCACCCAGCGTCACCCGCGAACTGCGGGCGGCCCTGCCCCGCGAGACCCACCACTGGCTGCCGCCCCGCGGCGCCGAACCCAAGATCACCCCGCTGCGCAATGGTGCCGGCGCACTGCCCACGGTCGGGCGCGCGGCACTCTACGGCACCCTCCTGCGGGACGATCTGACCCCCGTCATGGGGCCGTTGCAGCAGGCCATCGATATCATCGGCCGCTCCGGAGGCGAGCTGAGCCGGCTCGGCGGCGGCCCCATCACCGGCTGCGACGTCTTCGTCGCCTTCTCGGTCGCCGGCGGCACCGGAACCGGCATCTTCCTCGACTACCTGCACTTCATCGGACAGGCCTTCAAGGAGAAGAACTTCTCGGGCGTTCGCATCTATCCGCTCGTCGTGATGCCCTCGGCCTTCCCCCTGGCCAAGGGCGGCGGCCGGGACGCCGAACTCAACGCGGCCCGGGCCGTGGTGGACCTCTTCCGGCTGGTCGACGAACAGAACGTCCCGACGGCCGACGACGTCATCGGGGACATCGACCACGCCTCGACCACGACCATCCACTACCCGCACGACCGCATCATCCGGCTCGACGCCGGCGTGATGCCGACCGCCTTCCTCTTCAGCAGGACAGCGGGCATCCGACCGGACGATCTGCGCCGCTCCATGGTCTCCCTGATCATGTCGCTCATCGGCGCCGAACTCGGCGACGCCCCGCACCGCGACGACGAGCACCAGACCTTCGCCTCCAGCTTCATCAACAGCGACGCCAAGCGCCGTATCCGCGCCAAGTCGGGCATCGGCCACCGCGGCGTGTCCACCGCTCTGGTCGCTTCCATGACCGTTCCGCTCGAACCGCTGGCCGACCTGGTCTCCGCACGACTGCTCGCGCAAGGCGTCGGCCGCCTTGCCGACTCCTCCGCCCAGCCCAGTCACGAGTACGCCGGCACCGTGCGCCGAATGTTCGCCGACGCGGGCCTGGAGGAGCTGTGGAACCGCGAGTCACTGCCCCTGCCCGAGCCGCGCACGGTGCCCCGCGGCGGCCCCGCCATCGAAAAGGAACTGCGCACCCGCGCCACCGACATGCAGGCGCATCTGGAGGACCTGCGACGCCGGGTGGCACGCCGAGCGCCCGTCCTCGCCGAGCAGTTCTCCCCGCAGACCGCCCTGGAGCGGGCCCTGCGCACCATGGACCCCTTCCAAGTCGAACGCATCGTCAGGGGCGTCCCCGGGGACGC
>Ga0075367_10000130_pt1 | contig 22171 bp, 20 predicted proteins | sample EndMethybrTD3032_FD_71399 | JGI IMG/M metagenome (GOLD analysis project Ga0075367, IMG submission 71399) | Populus endosphere microbial communities from Tennessee, USA - Endosphere MetaG P. TD hybrid TD303-2 | ecosystem: Host-associated > Plants > Roots > Endosphere | place: USA: Tennessee... | reverse complement strand
CCTTCGTAGGGTCCCGGGGTTGGAAGCTGACGAAAGGAATGTCGGAAATGACCGCGATCGGTGTTTGTTCGGCGCCTTCGCCCATGACGACGTTGGCTGCCGCAGCCAACCCTCCACCTACGGCAGATGCTGCGACCTCGAACCTTCGGCCGAACAAGTCTTCTGTTCCTACCAGATTTTCTACGGCCGCGAACCCGCTGTGCGCGAGCATGATGCCGATCGTGCCGGTACGCATTGGCGGCATGCAGGTACTGTCGGTAATAATGACGCCAAGTTTCTTTACGTTGAAATGCCGGGCAAGGAAATCGCGTAGCCCGTTGGCGACCATCTGTGGGTTTTCTGGCCACAAAACGAAGTATCCATCCGCGTTCGACTCATCGATGCCCGCCGAAGGGATGAGCGTGCGATGAAGTATCGTGAACTTGAGGCCGTACCTATCAAAGCTGTCGGGCGTATAAAAATCGGCTTCACGTTTTACGAGCTCGCTTTTCGTCGTGGTCGATCGGTCGACGACGCGGTTTTGGCAAAGGGCGACGATCTTGGAGCTGATGGCCATTACCGATCCCTCCTCGATGGAAGGGGGGAGGCTTTCGGTAAGGAGTGCTTCGATGGAGCATTCATTGGCGCGGATAAGCCGCGTCCTCACGGCACTAATCTTCATGAGTTGCTGCCTGGGGTAGTAGTTCAAGGTTGTCTTTTTTGCGAAGGAAGGCAACACCAGCGTATACCAGCGGAGTCGCCGCGACTGACATAAGACAGCGGACGCACCAGTAGGGAAGCACGATTCCCATAAGGAACGTGGCGTTTGCCATGGGGCTGGAGCCGACGGCGTAGAATGCTATGACGACGAAGACTGCCGAATCGATGAACTGACCGACGAAATTAGAGATGTTGTTTCGTAGCCACATGCCCCTGCGTTTCATACGTTCGCGCATCTTGCTGTAAATCAAGACATCGATGAGCTCCGCCGCCGTGTACGCGGCAATGCTTGCCAGTGCGAACCGTAGGGATGTGCCGAATATAGAACCATACGCTTCGTTGCTGGAGGCGTACCGCTCTGCAGCGGGCAAATTGGTGACGACTAGGGTGTATATCGTAAGCAGTATGATAACGAGCAATCCCGTTCGCACGAGGCTGCGTGCCCGGGCTTTGCCGTGTATCTCCACGACGATGTCAGTGATGGTGAATAGCAGCGGCATCAAGAACACTGCGACGCTGATGCTAAGAGGCAACCCAAAGAGATTGCCGAATGGAACGACCTTCGCTCCCATGAGTTGAGCGGCTACGATCGCAAAGACGTACAGCGCCACGATAACGTCAAACCTATATGGTTTCATAAAAAAGAACTCCTTTGTTAGTTAAAAAGGAGGATGATCAGCGAACCAATAGAAAACATCCTCGGTTAGTGGGACCGATGGATAAAGCTGGACCAGGTGGTGAGACGTTTGCTAAGTAACATGTTGTTATACCGATTCGTAAGTTAGCTTCATCATACCATAGTCGGGCTGGAGATTACTACTGACAGTAAGTATCTTATCGTGTAAAATAAATAGTTATGAAAGCAATGGTTGAAGTAAAAGACCTGAAGAAACGATACGGCGACAAACAAGCGGTCGACGGCATCAGCTTTGAGGTAAAAAAGGGCGAGATATTCGGTATTTTGGGACCGAATGGTGCCGGCAAGACAACGACGCTTGAAATGATGGAAACCCTGCGCCCGATTGACGGCGGCACGGTAAAGATCGACGGGATTGACGTCTCCAAAGACCCGAACAAAATCAAATATCTTATCGGCGTGCAGCCACAGACTCCTGCCTTTCAGGACAAGACGAAGCTCATCGAAGTAGTAGAAATGTTCGCTGCCGCCTATGGCGAACGCGTTGATGCTATGGAATTTTTGCGTGACGTCGAGCTGGAAGAAAAAGCGAACAGCTACGTCGAGTCGCTTTCGGGCGGCCAAAAACAACGGCTAAGTATCACGACGGCGCTGGTACACGGGCCAAAAGTATTCTTTTTGGACGAGCCGACGACTGGTCTTGACCCGCAAGCCCGTCGCCACCTTTGGGATTTGATCGAAAAAGTCCGCGCCAAAGGTATCAGTGTGATCATGACGACACACTACATGGACGAGGCGGAAATCTTGTGTGACCGCATCGCCGTGATGGACAATGGCAAGATCGTCGCGATCGACACGCCGAAAAACCTGATCAAACAACTGCTTGACCGCGGCTTCACGAAGAAGCAGCATGTCGAGCAAGCAAACCTGGAAGATGTCTTTATCGACCTGACGGGCAAAGAACTAAGGGACGGCCAATAATATGAAACGATCACTTTATACAGTTGCGACATTCGTAAAAATCAACACTCGCAGGTTCTTCCGCGACAAGCTGGCGCTGTTTTTCAGCATGGGCTTCCCGCTTATCTTCCTGTTCGTGTTCGGTAGCCTGAACAGCGGCAACTCGAACGTTTCCTTCAACGTTGCCGTTATCAACCAGTCTGACAGTACTTTCGCCAAAGAGTTCGCCAAAAGCGCTCAGGACAGCAAGGTCTTGAAGGTGAACAAGGAGATCAAAACCCTCGACGCAGCCAAAGACAAGATGAACAAGTCGGAACTGGATGCGACGATCATCTTGCCGAAAGAGTTCGGCGATGTACGAAAGGGCGAGAAAACGCCTTCCGGCCAAGCTGAGATTGTGTACACGAAGAACAATGAACAGTCAGGCCAGGCGCTGAGCAGTGTCCTGCAGGCGCAGTTCAAGCAGATAAATGCCAAGTTCGTGAGCGTCAAAGAGCCGTTCAGCGTCAAGACGAACGAGCTGAACGAGAAGAGCCTGAGCGCCTTTGACTATACTTTCGCCGGTCTTCTTGGCTTCTCGATCATTGGTATGGGCATCTTTGGTCCGGTCAACGTATTCCCCGAACTGAAGAAGATGGGAATCTTGCGCCGCCTCAGTACGACGCCTCTAAAGGTATGGCAATACTTCTTGTCGACGATGATCGGCCAAGCGGTGATCGGCCTGATCTCGCTCTCGGCGATGTTCCTGGTGGCCATACTGGTGTTCCATCTGCAAGTGGTGGGGAATTACTTTGAGCTCGGCTTGTTCCTGGTGCTTGGTATTATTACCATCCTGGGTATCGGCCTGGCGCTAGGTGGCTGGGCAAAGAACGAACGCCAAGCGGCGCCACTGAGCAACATTATCGTTTTTCCAATGATGTTCCTCTCCGGTACGTTCTTCCCGCGTTTCCTGATGCCGGAGTGGCTACAGAACCTCTCGGGGTTGCTGCCGCTTACTCCGATCATTGACGGTATCCGCTTGATCGCGACCGAGGGCAAGCATCTTGTCGATATCGCGCCGCAGCTAGGCCTTATCGGTATCTGGATGGTAATCATCTACTTTATCGCGTTCCGCGTGTTCCGTTGGGAATAGCAGAAGGCCGAAACGTTAAAAGACGCCTTATACCAGGGCGTCTTTTTTATACGTCGGGAAAGTGTATTTTATTTTCTCATCGGTTATAATGTTTATATGACACAAATATCTCGTGATGATGTGCAACATCTTGCACAGTTAAGTAGCCTGCATCTATCCGACTCGGAACTTGACGGCCTGCAATCCGATCTTAGCGGTATTTTGGACTATGTCCAGCAGCTTGGCGAACTCGATACGGCTGGCGTGGAGCCAACCTACCAAGTGACCGACCTAGAGAACGTTTGGCGCGACGACACGGTTCTTGATGACGGTATCGCTCGCGAGCAATTGCTTGCTCTTGCCCCCGAAGCTGCTAGTAACCAAGTGAAAGTCCCGAAAGTACTCCAATGAGCCGCATTACATCTATAGTCACCGATATTAAAAATGGCAAGAAGACCGCTCGTCAGTACGTCGAAGAGGCGTTCGTTCGTGCTGCTGAAAACGAGGCGTACCATGCGCTTCTAAGCCTCACGAAAGAGCGTGCGCTAGAACGGGCCGACGATATCGACGCCCGTGCAAAGACTGGCGAAGACCTTGGTGTCTTGGCTGGCGTGCCATTCGTTGCCAAAGATAACTTCTTAGCCTTTGGCGCCCCTACGACCGCTGCCAGCAAGATGCTCGAAAAATTTGACGCGCCACTTCAGGCAACCGCGATCGAAAAGCTGGAAGCCGAGGGCGCGATTTGTATCGGCAAAGCTAACCTGGATGCGTTCGCGCACGGTGGTAGTACCGAAAACTCGGCTTTCGGCCCAACGAAAAACGCGCATGATACGACCAAGGTCGCCGGTGGAAGCAGCGGTGGCTCGGCCGTCGTGACGGCGCTTGATATCGTGCCGTTCGCGCTTGGTACCGACACGGGTGGCTCTATCCGCCAGCCAGCCAGCTTCAACGGTGTCGTGGGCGTAAAGCCTACGTACGGAATGGTGAGTCGCTATGGTGTCGTGGCGATGGCAAGCAGCACGGACACGATAGGCTGCTTTACCAAGGAGGTCGCTGATGCCGAGCTGGTCATGAGCGTCATGAGCGGTCGCGATTCGCGCGACATGACGACCCTGACTGACTTTTTCGAACCGACCACGATTAGGACCGGACAGAAAATCGGCATCCTGAAAGAATACATGAGCGATGATGTCGACGGCGAGGTGCTCCAGCGGGTAAACGAGTACGTAGAAAAGCTACGTGCTGCCGGACACACCGTCGAAGAAGTGAGCCTGCCGATGGTAAAGCACGCGCTTGGTATGTACTACATCATCGTGCCTGCCGAAGTAAGCAGCAACCTGGGGCGCTATGACGGCATACGCTACGGCTATCGTACCGAAGGCGCAAAGACTCTGGCCGAACTATACGGAAAATCACGCGACGAAGGCTTTGTTACCGAAAACAAGCGCCGAATCATGATTGGCAGTTACGTGCTTTCCAGCGGTTTTTTCGATGCTTACTACCAGCAGGCGCAAAAAGCTCGTACCCTTTTGGTAAATGAATACGACAAGCTATTCGCGAGTTACGACGCGCTTATAGGCCCGACCGCGCCAACGCCAGCTTTTGGCCTGGGCGAAAACACGGAAGATCCCGTAAAAATGTACCTTGCCGATATCATGACCGTGGCGCCAAGCCTTGCAGGAATCCCTGCGATCAGCGTTCCGGCTGGAGCGACCGCGGCAGGGCTGCCGGTGGGCGTCCAGCTGATGGGGCCTCGTAAGAGTGATGCCACACTCTTAGCACTTGCTCGCTCTGTGGAGGGCAAATAATATGGATAATACGACCGTCTTTGCTTTTCTTGTCGGCGTGTTGATCGTGGCCATTTTGGTGGTCGTCGTCATGGTCCTTACCAAAAAAGGCCCAGCACCGCTCGACGTCGAAAAATACCGCATGCGGTGGCTGAACATCGAAAAACAGCTTGACCGCAATAACACGACGCACCTGCCAATGACTGTACTCGAAGCCGACAAGTTGCTTGATCAAGCGCTTCGCGACCGAGGCATAAAGGGCGAGACGATGGGCGAGCGCATGAAAGTCGCCAAAGATACCTGGAGCAACGCCAATGCCGTATGGACGGCGCACAAGCTGCGCAATCAAATCGCTCACGAACCTGGCGTGGTCGTGAGCTACGAAGACGCCCGGCGCGCCCTGGGCGCGTTCAAGCAGGCGCTTAAAGACATAGGAGCGATCTAATGATATCCGATGATATTCTAAACAAATACGAGATGACGATTGGCATCGAATGCCATGTCCAGCTTGCGACTGACACCAAGCTGTTCAGTGGTGCCGATAACGATGCCCGCGACAAAGAGCCGAATAGCGTCGTCAGTCCTGTCGACTACGGGCTGCCTGGCATGCTGCCGGTGCTGAACCGCAGGGCGGTAGATCTTGCTATCAAGGCAGGCAAAGCACTCAACGCCAAGGTTGCCAACGTGAGCCGGTTCGATCGCAAGCACTATTTTTATCCGGATCTTCCAAAGGGATATCAGACTACGCAGATGTACCAGCCTATTATCCTAAGCGGTCACATCGATGCGCCGTTGGAATCAGGGGAAACGGTGCGAGTGCGTATCCATCATGCCCATATGGAAGAGGACGCCGGCAAATTGACGCACTTTGGGGACTATAGCCTGGTAGACCTTAACCGTGCCGGAACGCCGTTGATCGAGATCGTCTCCGAGCCTGACATCCATTCCCCAGCCGAAGCCAAAGCATACGCGGCCGAGCTGCATCGCCTGATGACCTATGCTGGTGTTACCCACGGCGACCTGTATCACGGCAACATGCGTTTTGACGTCAATATCTCGGTCGCCCTGAAGGGAGCAACTGAGCTTGGCAAACGTGCGGAGGTCAAGAATCTCAACTCGTTCCGGAGCGTCGAAAAGGCTGCCGAGTACGAATTCCGCCGTCAAGTAGAACTGGTCGAGGCTGGTGAGCAGGTCGTGCAGGAGACTCGTGGTTGGGACGACGACAAGCAACGCACCAACTCGCAGCGCTCAAAAGAAGACGCGCAGGATTACCGCTACATGCCAGATGCTGATATTCCGCCTATCGTACTGACCGACGAAGAAATCGCCGAGATTCAGGCGACCGTGCCAATGCTGCCATCGGCGTACCGTGAAAAATGGGCGACGCTGCAGCTGGACCGTTCGGTGGTGGATTCTTTGCTGGCAACCCAAGGCTACGCGGCGCTCGTGACACGAATCCAGGACGAAGCCGGCAACGATATTGCCAAACGAGTCGCGCATTGGTTCGCGAGCGCGCTGGGCCATGCAGCCGATGACGAGTCCGTGGTGCGTGAAGTTGACCTTGACCTTACGCCGGAGGGCTTCATCGAATTGGCAACGATGGTGGAGAAGAACGAGCTGAGCAGTACGGCGGCCAAGGAAGTATTCATCGAACTGCTTTCGAGCCACGGATCGCCGCGAGCCATCGCCGAGGCTAAAAACCTTATCCAGGTAAGCGACGAAGGCGAAATCGCAGCTATCGTAGACGACGTCTTGGCTGATCCGTCGAGTGCTCAGTCAATCGCTGATATCAAAGAGGGCAAGGACAAGGCAATCGGTTTCTTGGTCGGTCAGATCATGAAAAAATCGCAGGGCAAGGCCAATCCTGCACTGGCGCAAAAACTCATTAGGGAGCGGCTCAAATAGCATGGCTTCGCCGCTATTGGTGGTGATTCAAGGTGCACCTGGCTCGGGTAAGACGACGCTGGCACGCCGCCTAAGGCGGGACGTGGAATTGCCGCTTCTTGGCAAAGACGACGTGAAGGAAATGCTTTTCGAGCGATTGGCGCAAAGTGATAGGGAATTCTCGCGGCTACAAGGCATGGCTTCGTTCGAAATGCTCTACGCTTTCGTACGGACGTTTCTTGGTAATGGCCAATCAGTTATTATCGAGGGTGCCTTTCATACTGATTTGTCCCGAAAGAATATTGGCGACATACTCGCCGAGACAGGGGCTAGGTATCTTGAGGTATTTTGTGATCTTGACGAAGAGGTCCGTAGGCAACGGTTCTTGGCACGTGCTGAGGATACGTCGCGCCATCCAGCCCATCTCGACGCTCTGTCTATGATAAGCGGTGCGGACTACGAGCAGCTTGGCCTAGGCGAGTGTATTCGCGTTGATACGTCGGGGCCTATCCCAGAAGGGGTATATAGCGATATAATCAAGGGATTGCATGCCGCCCGGACCCGAAGCGGATGACGGCGCGTGCGTGATATCCCGAATGCAGATGAAAACTACCGTAAGGAGAATATGTAAATGAAACGTCCAACCAAAGCAATTATTACCGACGCTGGATTTGCCAGCCGCTACCTGCCGATTACGAAAACCATTCCTAAAGCCATGTTGCCACTTGGCAACCGTCCCATCATGCAGCTCGTTGTCGAGGAGTGCGTCGAGGCCGGCATCCAAGAAATCATTATCGTCGCCACCCCCGAAGGCAGGCCGATTTACGAAGATTATTTCTATAACAAAGTCAGCCATATCCATGAACAGCTTATAAAACAAGGCAAGGGCGAACGCTACGACGTCGTACGTCACGTACTTGACCTACCAAAAATCAATATCATCGAGCAGGATCAAAACCTTCCGTACGGTAACGGCTCCCCGATCGTCAGCGCGAAGGATTATATCGCTCCCGACGAAGCCTTCCTGGTCCTATATAGCGATGACGTCGTATTCGGGGCAAGCGATGCGAAAAGCCTTATGGATGAATTCGACAAGCATCCCGACGCTAATGCGATCGTGGCCGCACAGGAAGTCGATCCTTCGGAAGTTGATAAATACGGCATTTTCCAGTTGAAGGAAGGCTCGAAACTTGATTATATCGTCGAAAAGCCTGCGGTCGGACAAGCAGCCTCAACGCTTGCTTCGTATGGGCGCTACCTTTTGACCCCGGAAGTTTTCGATTATCTTAACCCGGCTAACATCGGTCTTGACGATGAGCTTTGGACGGTGGACGCGATTACGAAAATGGCAAAAAGCGGCGATGTTTACGTGGTTCCTACCGAAGGCCGATGGGTAACGACTGGCGATCCCAAGAATTATTTCTTGGCACACCTTAAGTATGTCCTGGAAAACGAAGGCTATGCTTCGGACATCCGCAAAATACTCGACGACGCCCAGTAGCTCCGAAGGCTAAATACATATCTTAAGAAGCGCCGTGAAAAGCGGCGTTTTTTAAATGGGAGTATAATGAAAGTACGAACAACTAATCCAAAAGGAGGGTTCTATGAGTTGGATTGGATGGGTGATACTAGGCGGGCTAGCCGGTTGGGTGGCCAATATGATCATGAAAGAAGAGGGCGGCCTGCTCAAGAATATCGTGGTAGGTGTTATTGGCGGTGTCGTCGGTGGCGGCGTGGTCGAGCTGATGGGCGGCAGTGGAGTAAATGGGTTCAATCTGTATAGTTTTATCGTGGCGCTTCTTGGTGCTGTCATACTTCTCTGGATCGTTCGCATGATAAAGAGGTAGTGTGATAAGGTAGAAATAGAGATACTACCTAAACAAAGGGGCTGATTCATGGATTGGGCACAAGTTCTCGTCATCATACTCTCGATATTCCTAGCGATTTTTTTGGCACTAGCGATCGTTCTTACGGTCATGCTGATAAAAGTTACGAGGCAAATCAAGACGGTTACCAGTTCGGCACAGCGTACGGCCGAGCATATAGAAAAAACCGTCGAGGGCGTCAGTAGGGTGGTATCGCCTATGTTCGTCATACGGACATTGTCGAAATACCTAAGAAAAGCAAAGAAATAAAGGAGGTAGGATGTCTAAAGGTAAATTTGCACTAGGAGCGATCATTGGGGCGGCGGCCGGAATTGTCGCTGGTGTCCTGACAGCGCCAAAATCAGGCAAGGAAACGCGCGCTGATATCAAGGGAAGGGCCACCGAGCTTAAAAAAGAGGCGGCCAAACGTGCCGATGACGCCAAGGAGCGCTCGACCGAAGTAGTCGACGACCTAAAAGGCAAGGCAGTAGACTTGAAAGAGCGGGGCGAACGAGCCGTCGAAGGCGCCAAAAAGGGCTTTAACGACAATAAATAGCCGCTTGATTACAAGCCAAAACAATGACACACTGGGATAAACGGTGTGTCATTTTATTTGGAGGGTGTATGACAGAGAGAAACATTGCAAAAAAAGCGGCCGAGGAAATAAAAAAAGGGAATGAACGAGGGGCTCGCCAAAGCCTTTTGGAAGATCTTTTTTATGATTTCAACCGCAGCCGGGCGGATATTTATAAGATGAACTTCGTGCGTGGAATATTCTTTGGGCTTGGGAGTGTGATCGGTGGCACGGTCATCGTCGCGGTCATGATATGGCTGACCAGTCTTTTCGTTGATATTCCGGGTATAGGCAACTCGATACAACAGCTCCAGCAAACGCTGCAGGAAACAAAAAACAAATAAGCGTTGTAAACATAACGGCTAAAGCTGGCAAGGGAATTGCTATAATAAGGATAGTATGGGGGAGGCTGTAAAAGAAAAACCGGTGCAATCGGCGCAACTTGTGGTGTCTGACTACGTGCATCTGCACAATCACACGCATCATAGTTTGCTTGACGGCCTGACGAAGGTCGGTGAGCTGGTCGATAACATCAAGGAAATGGGCATGGAAGCATGCGCTATTACTGACCACGGCACAATGTCGGGGACGATCGAGTTTTACAAGGCGGCCAAAGCCGCGGGTATCAAACCTATCCTTGGAATGGAAGCGTACGTCGCGGCGCGAAGCCGATTTGATCGTGATCCGGCCAAAGACAAGGCCCGCTATCATCTCACGCTTCTTTCTATGAACGAAACAGGCCTGAGAAACCTGATGCAGCTGTCGACCTCTGCCAACCTTGAGGGAATGTACTACAAACCGCGTATCGATCACGAATTGCTCGAGAAGTATAACGAAGGCCTGATCGCTGTATCTGGTTGCGCGAGCGGCGAGGTTGGCGAGAACCTCCGTTCTGATAATTACGAAGAAGCCAAAAGGATCGCGTCTTGGTACAAGGAACTTTTTGGCGATAGGTATTACCTAGAGCTGCAAGACCATGGCCACCCGGACGCACCGGCGCAGTGGGACGTACAGGTAAAAATCAACGGATATTTGGAGCGGCTTGCCGAAGAGCTCGATATTCCGTGTGTCGTGACGAGCGACGCGCACTATGTGAAGCATGAAGATTCCGATACCCACGAGATTCTGCTTTGCGTCGGGACGGGCGCGTTCCTCTCAGACGAAAAACGCATGAGCCTCAAGGGCTTCGAACTTCACGTGACTGATCCAAAGGACATTATTGGGCGCTGGAGCAAGACCCACCCCGAGGCAGTGCGCAACACGCGCCGAATCGCCGATCGCTGCAACGTAGAGATCGAGCTTGGGCGCATCCTTATTCCTACGTTTCCCGTGCCAGAGGGCGAGACCGAAAAAACCTTTCTCGACAAGTTGGTATATAGGGGCATGGCCGCCCGCTATGCGAATATAGAACCCGAAAAGACAACCAGTATGACCATCGAAGAAATCCGTCCGCTGCTCAGCACGGAGCAGACCGAGCGCCTTGATATGGAGTTGGCGGTTTTGGAGAACATGGGCTATAACGGCTACTTTTTGATCGTGCAGGATTTTATTAACTGGGGCAAATCAAAAGGTATTATTTTTGGGCCGGGACGTGGTTCGGCGGCGGGCTCGATTATTGCCTACGCCCTGAATGTAACCGACCTTGATCCTCTTAAGTATGGCTTGCTGTTCGAGCGGTTCTTGAATCCGGACCGTATCAGCATGCCGGATATCGATGTTGATATCCAGGATACTCGCCGCGACGAGGTGATTCAGTATTGTTCGGATAAATATGGAGCGGATCACGTTTCTAATATCGTGACGTTCGGCAAGATGGCCGCTCGTGCCGCCGTACGCGATGTGGCGCGCGTGCTGCAGGTGCCATACTCCGAGGCTGACCGTCTTTCCAAGATGATTCCACCGCCTGCCCAAGGCCGGCATATCCCACTGAAGGTGAGCGTCAAGGAAGATCTTGACCTAAAGAAGGAATACGAGACCAATCCTACGGCCAAGCAAGTGTTCGATTACGCTATCCGCCTCGAGGGGACCATCCGTTCGCACGGCGTCCATGCCTGCGGCGTGGTGATCGCGCCAGACGATTTGGTGAAATACTTGCCGCTTGAAATGGCGCAAAAGGGCGTCGTTTCGACCCAGTTCCCAATGGGCGAGGTAGAAGAACTTGGCCTGCTGAAGATGGACTTTTTGGGTCTCTCCAACCTGACGATTATCAACAACGCCCTGCGTATCATCCGCAAGGTGTACAAGGATGAAATCGACCTCTCCAAGATTCCTCTTGACGACGTCAAGACTTACGAACTGTTCCAGCGCGGCGACACGACCGGTGTGTTCCAGCTTGAGTCTGCTGGCATGAAGCGCTATTTGCGTGACCTTAAACCGACGGTCTTCGAGGACATCATTGCCATGGTGGCCTTGTATCGCCCGGGTCCGATGCAGTTTATCGACAGTTTCATCAAACGAAAACATGGCCAGGAGCCGATTACCTACCTGGATAAGGGAATGGAAAACTCGCTCAAGAGTACTTACGGGATCTTGGTATACCAAGAACAGTTCATGCAGATTTCCAAGGAATGGTGTGGGTTTACCGGTGGCCAGGCTGACACGCTTCGCAAGGCGGTGGGTAAAAAGAAAATCGACCTCATGCGCAAGGTAAAGGTTGATTTCGTCGAAGGGGCCATCAAGCATGGTGGTGCCAAAAAAGAGGTAGCCGAAACGTTTTGGGCGCAGCTGGAAGAGTTCGCGAACTACTGTTTCAACAAGTCGCACGCCGCTTGTTACGGGTTGATCTCGTACTGGACGGCCTACTTGAAGGCGCATTACCCTGACGCGTTCATGGCGGCGGTCATGACGAGCGACCAGGACGATATCGAACGCCTGGCGATCGAGATCAGCGAATGCAAGCACATGGGCCTCAAGGTACTTTCGCCGAGCGTGAACGATTCGTACGTTGAGTTTGCCGTCGTGCCGGGCGAGAATGAAATTCGCTTTGGGATGGCCGCGGTAAAGGGTGTGGGCGTAGGCGCTGTCGAGGAAGTTCTTCGCGCCCGAAGCGAAGGTAAGTTTACGAGCATCGAGGATTTTGCCAAGCGCGTCAGCGTCAGCAAGTTCAACAAAAAGGCATGGGAATCGCTTATCAAATCCGGTGGGTTCGATGAGTTTGGGGATCGTTCCGATTTGCTTTTCAACCTCGAGAATGTCCAGGCTTTCGCGAGCAAGCTCCAAAAGGAAGCCCTCAGCGGCCAAACCGACTTGTTCGGCGGCCTCAGCGACGTAGCAAGCGTGCAATCAACCATGACCCTGCAGACCGCGCCGACCAAATACACCGAAAAAGAGCAGCTTACCTGGGAGCGGGAACTGCTTGGGCTGTACATCAGCGCGCATCCGCTTGATAATTATGATACGTACTTCGAGGAGCAAACGATTCCTCTGAGCCACATGAAGCCGGCTATCGATGGCAAGAAGGCGACCATTGGTGGGCTGGTGAGCTCGATCCGAACGATCGTGACCAAATCTGGCACCAAGATGGCCTTCGTCAAGCTTGAGGACAAGACGACCGAGGCTGAAGTCATCGTCTTCCCTAATCTTTACGAGCAAGTGGGCGCCAAGCTCGTCCAAGACGCCGTTATTCGAGCGTCCGGCAAAGTGAGCGCGCGCGATCGCGACGGTAACCTGGGTGACGAGGCCAAGATGATCGCCGACGAAATCGTCGTGGTTACCGACGAGGAACTTCGCACGTACGAGGCGACCGGCCGCAAGATGGAGACTCCGCGTATGAGCTCGCATGTCAAGGCGACAAGGGTGGCTGAGTACCGAGCAAAAAAGACGGGCGGCTCGGTAAGCGCGCCTGCAAGCACGCCGCCTCCTGAAGCCAAGCCTGAGCGCGAGCCTCCGCGACCGATCATGGATATCCCGCCAGTAAAAAAGCTTTTCGTGCACGTCAAGGAGCCTGATGACCATACGACCCTCATGGAGCTCAAGCGGACCTGCAGTGAATTTTCAGGCAATACTGACATAATATTGGTACTAGGCGCAGATAAAAAGTCTGCCATCAAGCTGCCATTCAAGGTAGACGGCAGCGACGATCTCATCAGCTCACTCGTCAAGCAGCTCGGTGAGGATTGTGTCGTACTAAAATAAACAACGCCTATAGGGGTGGAGCCATTGCACGCCTATTTTGCTTATGGTAGGTTGGATACTAGTGAAAAGAATTCAGCGCTATATTCCAGGCTCAAAAATATCTCGCATCAGACTTGGTGTCTGCGCGACGCTTGTTGCTATTGCCACGGCATTGCAGCTCGCCGGCAACGCCGTTCACGCTGACCAATACGATGACCAGATCAATGCCATCCAAAGCGAGGTCGATCAGTACCAAGCCCAAGCTAACCAGTATCACAAAAAAGCCGACTCGCTTCAGGCAGCAGTCAGCGCGCTTACTGCCGAAAAGAATGCCATCCAAGCCCAACTCGATTTGTCGCAGGCGAAGTTCGACAAGCTTACGAGCGATATCGCAAAGAACAAAGAAAAGCTCAAGGATAACCAGCGAGCTCTTGGCGACATTATCGCGGATTTGTATGTCGACGGTGAGATTTCTCCGCTCGAAATGCTGGCCAGCAGCAAGAACGTCGGTGAGTACATGGACAAAAACACCTACCAATCGTCGGTGCGCGACAAGCTCAACTCGACCATTAGTACTATTAAGTCGCTGAAAGAAAAACTAGAACACGACCAAAAGGAAGTCAAGAAAGTCCTTGATCAGCAGACATCTCAGCGTGCCGCGCTAGCCGCAAAAGAGGCTCAAAAGCAGCAGCTGCTCAACCAAACCAGAGGGAGCGAAGCGGCGTACAAGCAAAAGGTCGCAGAAGGCCAGGCCCAAATGGCAGCCGTTGCCGCCGAGCAGCAGGCAGCGCTGGCGCGTGCGACTGGCGGGGGTGCTTACAACTATGGCACGATAGGTTCGTTCCAGTTCCGTAACTATAGCGGCAACATGGGATGTACTGGCGGCTATACGTACTGCGGCCCGCAGGACTCGTACTCCGACCCTTGGGGCCTGTACAACCGTGAATGTGTCAGCTACACGGCATGGGCCGTCGTGAACCGCTATAACAAGTACGTAACGAACTTTGCTGGTGCTGGTAACGCATACGAATGGCCATCCACGACGCGGAGCATGGGCGCTTACACCGACAGTAATCCATCGGTAGGCTCGGTTGCCATCCTGCCTCCAACGCCAGGCTTCTCGCCGATTGGTCACGCTATGCTAGTCGAATCCATTCAGGGCGGCGGCTGGGTGCATGTAAGTCAGTATAACTTTGGTGGAACGGGTGAGTACAGCACGATGGATATCCAGCAGTCCGGCGTCGTGTTCGTCCACTTCCGTAATCGCTAGCTTGTCGTTAGTGCGTAGAGGGCAATGCCCGTAGCGACGCTGACGTTGTACGATTCTTTCTTGCCGTGCATAGGGATTTCAATGAGGTCGTCGCAAAGATTTCGTAGGTCTGTTTCGATGCCCTCGACTTCTTCGCCAAGGAGCAACGCGATTTTTTGCGGCGGGTCATAGCTTGGCAACATGACGGATCGTTCGTCCTGCTCTAAGCCGACAATCGTATAGCCGCCATCTTTCAACTCTTGAAGTTTTGGGGTCTCCTGGTATTCAAACGGCACCATCGTTTCGGCGCCAAGCGCGGTTTTATGAATTTGCGTCGTCAGTTTCTCGGCAATATGCGGCAGGCGCGGGTCGTTACTGATCGTTGGGAAGGGCGTATAGCCGCTGAGAATTATTTTTTGCACGCCGAACCCCTCGCTGGTTCTAAAAATAGCGCCGACGTTGTGGGTGGAGCGGATATTGTGGGCGATAACGATAATCTCAGACATCTTGCCCGATTATACCACTATAAAATGGCTATGCTTTCTGATAGACTAACAAGTAGTATGGATGAAGACAAGATCCAGGAGCGTCGACGCGACCAAGACGAAAAAGCGACGCAGCAACGCGCTGCCATTTTGGGGTTGCAGTACCTTGATACGCGTTCTATCGAGAGCAATCTTCCGCTGGTCAAGGAAATCCTGACGAACGAAGAGATGTACAAAGGTCATATCGTCCCTCTTATCCAGGGGGCTGGTGTCGAGCCGTTTCGCTTTGGCGTTACCAGCCAGACCCCGCAGTCGCTGATTCGTGCCATGGAAAAAGAATATGGCGACCGGGGTGACAAGACCCAATTCCTGCTTATTAGTGGTAGTGCCTTTCGCGAGTTCATGAAGCGTTATGATCCGCCAAAGCAGATTATTTACGAAGATATCGAAATCGCCAAGGAAGGTGACAGTGATACGATTACCTCCGTCAGCAAGACGCTGAACTCGGTTGGTAGCGAGCGTGTATTCGATTACCTTATCGATCAAGCGGATAAACTGAACGCAAGCGATATCCACATCGAGAACGAACGGACATACATTCGTATTCGTATGCGTGTGGACGGTGCCCTGCATCCCGTAGCTGACCTTGACAAGGATCGTTACCGTATCATCATGGGTGAGCTTGCGTCACGCGCGAACGTTTCGTCTGCGGCGAACGAAGCGCAATCGGGACACATGCAAAAAGAGATTACCCGTGATGGTGCGACGCATCTCCTTAATATCCGTGTCGAGACGGTACCGACGATGTATGGGCAAGACGCCGTGCTCCGTTTGTTCAACTTCGACGAAAGCTTGCTGAATCTTGACCTTCTTGGTATTCCGGATAGGCAGCGCAAAGAAATCGACGAGGTCATCAGTCATCCTCGCGGCATGGTGCTGATGGTCGGTCCGACCGGGTCGGGTAAGTCGACGACGCTTTATAGCATATTGAACGCGCTCAATACCCCCGACCGCAAGCTGATTACCCTGGAAGATCCGATTGAGTACGGTCTTAGCGGGATCTCACAGATTCCTATCAACACTACAGGTGGCCAGAGTTTTGGCGATGCGCTGCGAAGCGTACTTCGTCTTGACCCGGACGTCGTGATGGTCGGTGAGATTCGTGACCAAGACACGGCCAAGACGGCTATCCAAGCATCTATTACGGGCCACTTGGTGCTTTCGAGCTTCCACGCCAACTCTACGAGCGCAGCGTTTAGCCGTATGATCGACCTCATCGGCGTAAACCCTATCTTCAGTTCGGCCATCCGCATGCTGATCGCCCAGCGGCTTGTTCGCCGGTTGCATGACGAAACCAAAGAAGAATATGAGCCCGACGAAGCGACCCGTAACTATGTTCGCGACGTATTAAAAGATCTGCCAGAAGAAATCGAAAAGCCCGACCTTGATAACTTCAAGCTATGGCGACCCGTGCCAAGCGAAGACGTGCCGTTCGGCTACAAAGGACGCGTCGTCATCATGGAACAGATGGTAGTGAACGAGAATATCCAAAAATTCCTGCGTGGCGACGTCAAAGATGTCCACACCGAAATCATTGAAGAAGAGGCTAAAAAAGGCGGTATGCTCACCCTGCAACAAGTCGGCGTGCTCGCCGCGCTTCGCGGTGAGACGACGCTCGAAGAAATCAGTCGTGTCATCTAGCGGCGAATTAGGCTATAGTAAAAGTAATGGACAAGATAGTCTATATCGGCGGCATCGGCAGTGATGCCAGGCAAGTAGAACATATTGCCCGCGCGTTAAGCGCGCAGTTTAAGAAGAACGTCATTGCCTTTTCGTTCAGCAAGGCGCGCAGGAACGCCGCGCAGATTGCTCGGCTCGTGCCGGACTGCCTTGTCATTACTCATGCGGCCGGGCTGATGCTTCTGAAAAATACGACACCCAAAGAACTGATTGCTATTGCTCCTCCTATGCCGACGTTGCCGTCGGTGCTTTTATGGCGGGGCGTCCTTAAGACCATGGCCTTATTTGGCAGCTCCGGCGAGTCGCACGAACGAGGACGTAAGATATGGCTTCGCCAATGCTTGGCGGCGGGCGAGTATCTGCTGCACCCGCAACATAGTGCGATGTTGCTGCGCGATATCAGCGCGTTTAATGCCGCGCGCCTCGCCGTAGAGTTCGTTAATGGTGGGGGTAAAGTGACGATTGGGTTCATGGAAAACGACGTCCTGTTTCCTGATACGTCGCTTCATCCGCACATGGAGCTGGCAAAAGAATGCGGCGTCACTATTCGTGACAATATTCTAGGTCATCATGATGAGTTGGCGCTGTATCCAGTCGAGGTACTAGCGCAGCTTGGATATTCGGAGCGGCTGGCTTAACGTATTACGTTCGCGATCGCGGGAACGATTCGGTCATCGAATACGGACGGGATAACATGCTCGGCATCGGGCGATTCCACAAGGCTAGCGATGGCCTCGGCGGCAGCAATCTTGTGCTGGTCGGTAATCTTCGTCACCTTGTTGTCAAGGGCGCCGCGGAAAACTCCCGGAAAGGCGATGGCGTTATTCACTTGGTTCGCAAAGTCGCTGCGGCCAGTCGCTATTACGGCGACGCCGGCTTGTTTGGCGATATCCGGCATGATTTCGGGGGTCGGATTGGCAAGGGCAAAGACGATAGGGTAAGGAGCCATCTTGGCAATGAGTTCCGGTGTCAGCAGGCCGGGCTGGCTGACGCCGATGAAAACGTCGGCTCCAGCAAGGGCATCCTCAAGCGACCCGCTTGCCGACGTGTCGATGTGGTCAAGTAGGAGCTTCTTGGCTCCGTTGAGGTCGTCCCTATGCCTGCCGATGATACCTTTGCTGTCGACCGCGATGATTCGTGGGTGGGCATAAAGATCAAGTAATTTGGTGATGGCCGTGCCAGCGGCTCCTGCACCTACGATGACGATCTTGCAGTCCTCAAGCTTTTTGCCAGTGACTTTCATGGCGTTAATGAGCCCGGCAAGCGTGATGATGGCCGTGCCATGTTGGTCGTCGTGAAAGACTGGAATATCCAACTCGGCCTTTAGCCGTTCCTCGATTTCAAAGCACTGCGGTGCCGCGATATCTTCAAGGTTAATAGCGCCAAAGCTTGGAGCGATGGCCTTTACTGCGGCGACTATTTCATCTGGAGTATGGACATCGAGCGTGATAGGAACGCTATCGATGCCGGCAAAGTGCTTGAAAAGGAGCGCTTTGCCTTCCATGACTGGCATGGAGCCTTTGGGTCCGATATTGCCAAGTCCAAGCACTGACGACCCGTCCGAAATGACGGCGACAAGGTTGTTCGTCCAGGTGTAAACAGGGAGAAGCGACGGGTCCTCGGCAATCGCACGACTGACCGCTGCAACACCTGGCGTGTAGTAGCTGCTCAGCTTTTCTTTGGTGAGTTCGCTAGTATCGCGGAGCGAGGTGGCAATCTTACCGGCGAATTGCTTATGTAGGTCGAGAGCGCTTTGGTCGTAGTTCATATATTCATTATACCTAAAATAGCCGCTACCTCTTTTAAATTGAGGCATAATCTGCTACAATACATAGCTGATTGTATCTATAAACAGTAAAGCGAGAGAATAATGAGTTTTGCACTGATCCAAAAAGTGAACGAAGAGCAGAAAAAACCTGCTGTTGTTGACGTCCGTAGTGGTGACACCGTACGTGTTTACCAAAAAATCAAAGAAGGCGCCAAAGAGCGTATCCAGATGTTCGAAGGCGTCGTAATCCGCACTGACAACAAAAAATCACACACTTCACGCATTACCGTCCGCAAGGTAACGAGCGGCGTTGGCGTTGAAAAGAGCTTCCTGCTCCACAGCCCATTGGTTGAAAAGGTTGAAGTAGTACGCCGCGCGAAAGTTCGCCGTAACTACCTGTCATTCCTCCGCGGCCGTAGCGGCAAGAGCGCTCGCCTGGTCGCCAAGAACTTCGACCGTGAAGCAACGAACGCCGTTGCCGTAGCGGAACCTAAAAAAGAAGAAAAGGCCGAAGAAGCGTAAGCTGTATTCCTAGCTAAAACACCGCTCCTATATGGGCGGTGTTTTGATTTTCGGGGATTTAGTATACTAAAGGCATGATTGTTGGGATTGATGAGGTCGGGCGTGGTGCCTGGGCAGGGCCGCTGGTCGTAGGAGCGGTATTACTTGGCGGCGCGACGATTGATGGCCTGACGGATAGCAAAAAACTAACCAAAAAACAGCGCGAACAGCTCGATCTTGAAATCCGCCAAAAAGCGCTGGGAATCGGCCTGGGCTGGGTGAGTGCAAAACACATCGATCGCATTGGGCTTACCGAAGCCTTGAAGCTCGCCTCGCGCCGGGCAATCGCGCATATCCGCCATGACTACAAAGAAGTCATCATAGATGGCACCTTTGCGTTTTTGGATGATCCGCGTGTAACGGTCATGGCAAAGGCGGACTTACTGGTGCCAAGCGTTTCCGCGGCTTCCATAGTGGCAAAAGTAGCACGCGATAATTACATGCGCCATGTCGATACGGTATTTCCGGGATATAAATTCGCAGGACACGTGGGCTATGGGACGGCAGCGCATCGCCAGGCAATCGACAACCTGGGTGTCGCACCGCTGCACCGTTTATCTTACGCGCCCTTGCGTCAGTACCGACAAGCAGCGGACGCGGTAAAGCCGGTGAAGAACATGAAGGTATGGACGACGAAACAAGTGGGCGATGCGGCCGAAGCAAAAGCGGCTGCACACTTGAAAAAACTAGGGCACGAAATAATCGATCGCAATTGGCGAACCAAATTTTGCGAGATTGATATCGTCTCGCGCAAAGGCGGCACGATATATTTCACTGAAGTAAAGCATCGCAAGAATGATGCGCAGGGCGGTGGCAAGGCGGCAATTACGCCAAGCAAACAAAAGCAGATGGCGTTTGCTGCCGAATTATATGCCACGGCCAACAGGCTTGAAGCCAACCTACTGCTTGCCGCGGCAATTACTTCCGGTGTTCCTCCGCGGGTCGAAGAATTTCTAGAGCTTCGCTAACGCGTCGCGAACGGCACTGGCGTCGCGTTCGATGAGCTCGACGCGCCCTTCGATCTCGGCGATGCCGATTGCAATGACCCGTGCAAGCGCCGGCTCGTTTTTTAGCGGAGCAAAGAATGTTTCGTACTGTTCGAGCTGTTCGCGGGTAATAAGCGCGCCGGCGGCATATCGTGGAAAGTCGTCGTAGCTTTTGTCGCTGCCGAAAGTAGTTTCGATCCATTTCCAGTTATCGCGAACCCAGTTCCAGGCAAGGTCGCGGCCATCGCGGTTGCGAATGAGCCATACGAACCATCTTGCGACGTCTTGATGGCGAACGGTCGAGCCGTCGGTAATGAGCGAAAGCAGCTTTTTGATCGTCGCGGCGTCTTTCGTCGCCGTCAGGCCGCTGGCGATATCTTGCTGCAGTTCGGAAAGCTGAGTAGTGGCGTACGCCTGGACCAGTGTGTCGATAAGCTCGCTGGTGTGGCTGTAGCGAACGACCGAACTGATGATAAGGGGTCGGAGCTCGGGGTCAAGCTGTTCGAGGGTATTCTTGTCGTAGAGCTTCTTGGCATCAGCAAGCACCTGCTCGTCTTGGCTGTAAATCATCAAGCCGACGATCGTGGTGCGTAGCTTGGTGGTGGTTTCATCTTCGCCGTTCTTGGCATTCAAGCCCAGGCGTTCGAACTGGGCGCGTGCCAAGGTGCCAGCCAGGGTGCGGAGCTGTTTTTCGGCTGTCTCGTCACCTTCGACGAATTTTTTGAGCTCGCCGATTGCCAGGCTTATCATGTCCCATACGGGCTCGGTAGTTTCACTCCTGAAGACTCTGAGGAGCGGAATAAGCGTTGCACTGGAAATGATGCCTGCGCGGGCAAGCAGGGTTTGTTCGTGCAAGAGCTGTACGCGGTCAAGCGGCGCCAGGCGGCCGTCTTCGATTTCTTTCATGAGAAGGCCAAGAAGCCGGTCGTCGTAATGGGTGATAAAGTGCGCGCTGTCACCGACGTTCAGGCGAACCGGCGTGGCGGCCGTATGCTCGACGGCCGTGGCCTGAGTACTTAGGAGCTCGGGGAGTCCAGAATCCGAAGCGCCGAGTGGCACCGGCCAGAGTTTCTCGGATGGCTGGTGTGGACCTACGAAGAATTGCTTTTGGGAGAGGTGCAACATACCGTCTTGTATCGCCGCGCTGATGACCGGGTAGCCAGGCTGGGAAATCCAAACGTTCATCAGATTGGTGACATCTTTCCCACTGGCGCTGGCAAGGGCGTTCCATAGATCATCGCCTTCGGTATTTTGGTACTTGTAAGCGGCAAAATACGCTTTCAGGCCAGCCTGAAACGCTTCGTGTCCGATATACTGCTGGCACATACGAAGAAGCCGCGCGCCTTTGGCGTACACGATCGCGCCGTCGAAAAGCGTGCTGATCTCGTCCGGGTGATGAACGTCGACTTGTACGGCCTGTACTCCCTCGAGGCTATCACGGCGTAGCGCCATGATGCTTTCCGTCGTAGCAAAGTCGAGCCACACGTTCCATTCCGGATGAAGGGCGTCGACCGCGATATATTCCATAAGCGTCGCGAAGCTCTCGTTGAGCCAGAGGTTGTTCCACCATTTCATCGTTACGAGGTTGCCAAACCACTGATGGCTGAGCTCATGGGCGATAACCGTCGCGATGTAATGTTTGCTGCTGACGCTCGTTGTTGCTGGGTCGGCCAGCAGGGCAATTTCGCGGTAGGTGACCAAGCCCCAGTTTTCCATGGCTCCAGAACTGAAGTCGGGCAGGGCGACATGATC
>Ga0075367_10000129_pt1 | contig 22249 bp, 19 predicted proteins | sample EndMethybrTD3032_FD_71399 | JGI IMG/M metagenome (GOLD analysis project Ga0075367, IMG submission 71399) | Populus endosphere microbial communities from Tennessee, USA - Endosphere MetaG P. TD hybrid TD303-2 | ecosystem: Host-associated > Plants > Roots > Endosphere | place: USA: Tennessee... | reverse complement strand
TACTTGTACATCATGTATGGCTCTGGCATTATTTTCTGCGATAATCTAGAAGCATATCCTGATCTCGTCGAAGGGATAAAGTGGAAGGAACTATCCAAACTCGAAGGCGTGCCCGTTTGGGTAAATAATGGTAACATCTGTATGGCCGATACCCTAAAAGCGTGATGAGACTAACGTTCTCGAAAGATGTTCGGTTAAAGATTCGAGACACCTTTTTAGTATGCGTCTCGACAGTGAACAGTCGAGCCATAGATTTTTGTAGATGCTGCAGTTGACGAGACCGGATGCATGCTGGTGTTGCAGATAACACAGGGACTAAGAATACCAATACGATAAGGAGCAAGTTATGCCAGAAGGATTCCCGCAAGCGGAACAAAACCCAAAACAGGAGGGTATCGCAGTTGCCGGCGCATTACACGAAGATCATAAGACCCCTCCAGAAGACGGTAGTTTTGAGCCTACCCTAGAACCTACCCAAGGTCGAGTTGAAGCATCTGATGCAACCCTGGTGGGCATTGCTGACATTGCACATCTAAAAATTCCTGCTGATCAACAGGCGGAAAACAAAGGTGACGTTCGGCGCACTCGATGGTTTACGGCTATAGTGGTAGGTATAGGGATGGCGATATTAGCCGCGTCCCCTGCTGCCGCAGTACCGCCGCCCGATGCGCCCGGGCAATACTGGTTCACCTCTTGGGACATAAGCAATATCTGGCAGGGCGGCGCCCAGGGACAGGGTATCACAGTCGCTGTACTCGACTCCGGTGTTAACGCGAATCGACCCGAGCTGAGCGGACGGGTCGTCGCCGGAACAGACATGACCGGTAGAGGGGGGACGGTCGAACGGACAGCGACCGGCCACGAGCACACGGCACCGCCATGGCCATCCTGATAGCTGGTCAGGGCGGACCGTCCGGACTTGTCGGGGTTGCGCCCGAATCCCGCATCCTACCGGTCGTGGTACTCGGCGGCGGCCGGAGCGGCACCGATGCTATCGCCGACGGCATCCGCTACGCCGTGGACAACGGCGCCCAAGTTGTTAATCTCTCGGCGTCAACGCCAGGCAATAGTTATCCCAATAACTGTCCCCAGAATGTACAGGACGCGGTTCGATATGCCGTCAAAAAAGGTGCCGTGGTGGTTGCGGCGGCAGGCAACGGCGGCGAGACCAGCAACTCACCGGAGTACCCTGCCACCTGCGTCGGTACCGTCGCGGTCGGCGCGATCAACGGTGGCAAACACGTCTGGCCGAAGTCGCAGCGGCAGCCTTACGTGGACGTCGCGGCACCAGGCGTCAGTATTCCCTCGATTGATGCCGCAGGAGAGGCTGGAAGTAGCGACGGTACCAGCGACGCGGCCGCACTGGTATCCGGTGCTGTTGCACTGGTCTGGTCGAAGTTTCCGGAACTCACGAACCGGCAGATTGTCGCCAGGCTGCTGGAAACCGTGACCGACGACGCGGATACACCAGGCAAGGATAATGCCACTGGCTACGGGGTCATCCGGCCCGACGATGCCATCAACACACCCGTGCCTAACGACGCCCCGAACCCGATCTTCGACGAGCTGGACGAGTTGACTTCGAGCACCGCACCGGCCGCAAGCCCCGCAGACAGGCCAGGATTGAAAGCCACCCCTGAGCGAGGCATAGACTTCTCTAGGGTAGCTATTGTCGGTGGTGTGACTGTCGCCATAGTAGCCCTCCTGGCGGCCGTGATCACGCGCCGGCGTGGACGGGGCCCAACGCCGCCCTCGAAATAGCACGTCTCGAGCTCCGATCTGTCTGCTCACCAATATATGCAAGCGAATACCAGACAAACCTAACTTATCCTACGGGATGTATGCTAATCTCGTCTAATGGTCACTGTATACTTTATTCGAGCCGGCGGCATTGCGCTGACAGTCAAAGCAGACTGGCGTAGTCAGTCAAACAGATAATATCCTTAGGCGCTGCGCATTTGGACTCTCGCCCAAGTAAATCGTTGGAGACGTAGGTACAGGCAGCGACTCTGGCAACTACCAAGCATGTTGGGCAACGACAAAAGCGCTTACAAAATGATTAGGGCCGGACCGCGTTTCGCTCTTTGCGATGCAGCCTTTGCTGTTTTCAAGACTAGAGGTCACAGCCAAGTGCTGGTCTATACGCCAGTTGGTGATGACAGGCTCAATGCCCGTTATGAATCACTTGGTTTTAATCGCGGTGGTGATTTTACATGCTATTGGAAGTATATTTAAAAGTATGACCAAATACGTTCTCAACTCCGGCGGTATCAAACGCCATCCCGAACTTAAAAAACAATTCCATCAAGAACTTGTGAAAGGCTTGAGTAGTAACCCGAAGTTTCTACTGTGTAATTTCGCCCAAGGCCGTGAATATTGGGAGGTCAAGTTTCAAGGCTACTCGAACGCTATTGCTGAAGATATGCTAAAAGGCATACAGCCATCGTTTGAGCTGGCAACGCCTGCTGACTTTGCCGAACAGTGTAAGCAAGCTGACATCATCTACATTCATGGCGGTGATGACCACCTCCTGCAATACTGGATGAAGCAATTTGATTACAAAACGCTCTTCAAAGATAAAGTAGTAGCTGGAAAGCCTCTGAGCCAGTCTCAGGATTTCCCGTGGAGTCCGCTATATTGCGCTCGCCTAATACGTAGGTTGTTTATGTTGAGATCACGAATACACGAATCAATAACAGTGTGGGTTCGTAGCTTAGCTTCAGTACTGGCAAACCACACCGAAACCCTTTTGCAAGGTCCAGTTTCGTGAGTCCAATTCAAGTCTGCCTCCTGAGCAAGTATTCGGTCAGCTTGAGCAACCTTTGCGCTGTAGAAATCAATATGATCCAGGCCAGTGGCGTCAGTGGAGCCCGGTCTGCGTTGCATCAGCTTTACATCGCTCTAAAATGGCGATTTTTGTCGTTCTACAGGTTAGCAAGAAGCGTATCGTCAATATGAGATGAAAAGGTGGCGCTCACATATTGTTGCTCGGCAGAACCAATCTCGGGCTGATCACCTGTGAAGGGTTGTGCGAATTCGAAGGCCGAGGACATGGTCGCATAATAACAAGTAATTTCTTTCACCGGGATTGCACTTCATCATAATCTGTTGCACAATACAGTATATTAAGAATAGGACTACAAAAAGTATGGCAGACAATAACAATAATCGAGTTTCGGAATTACCGCTAAAACCACATCCAGCTTTGCAGCGGTTTGAACCCCTGCTTGGAACCTGGAAGACAGATGGCGGGGCTCCTAGTACCTCAACCTACAGAATGGGACTGGGCGGACACTATCTTATTCAAGAGTTTGACACCAAGACACCAAGCGGCCGAACGCTCAGTGGCATTGAGTATGTAACGTGGGACGAGGAGACGCAAAGCTTGCGGTCACATCTTATGGCCGACGATGGAAGCAACTTCACATATACCTACCAGCTGGATCAAGACGGTACCTTTTGGACCTGGTTCGGCGATAAAGATTCAGACAACTTCTTCAAAGGCACGCTTAGCAAAGACGGCAAAACAATCACCGGGCGGTGGCAATGGCCGGGCGGTGGTTTTGATGTAGTTTCGACAAAGGTTAGCTAGCCAATCTCAAGCGTTTTGTGTGGTAATCCTCAATTTTGCCTTTGCATTGCTGGCGCATCCTATGAGGTGGCATGAGCTACACCTTTAGTACTATTTTCTGTGATTTTTGCCGTTCTCCAAATGCTCGTGGACTCGTGTAACATTCTCGAACGCAAAAATTTTGGCCTCGGCGGCGGGCCAGTTGTAACCTGCATGGTGGCAGGTTTTCCGAGTGATGTAACGCTGATATACCTCATCGTAACTTCTTCCTATTACCAGGGTGATACCTATTGCGCTGGAGTGCAAGCTCTATCCAATAACGCAGCAGCTCATGCCGAGATCAACCTGCTGTATGCTGCTGGCGAACGCCTGGGCACGAATGATCTGAGCGACTATATTTTCGTTTCAAATGCAGCTTCTTGGCCGGGGAACACTCGCTGAAAAATTCCCAAACGCTATAGGCTCTAGGCACTTAAGCCGTGGTCTAGGCCTGTTCCTCACCGGCGCACCGCTGATGGGCAGCCTGATCGATTGTGACGGCGAAGGCCCGCAGCTATCTGCGTCCTTGACCCTGCCCCAGCATATGGGCTTTTAACTTTTCGTAATTGAGCCGCCTAATGAGGCCTAACTCATTTTTAGTTTGCAGGATGCGTAATTTTTGTTCGATACGCGTGGCTATATAGTCATGATAGTGGAGCGTTAAAATAGTCGGCGTACTGCTTGTCCTGAGCGGTACAGCCAGATCACTCATCGGAGCATTGAGTTCTTCGGCGATAAAACGCGCGATCTTGTAAATGTCGCCGCCGCTAAGCGTGACCATGGTGCTGGAAAACTGGGCAGCTATGTATGTGTCAGCTACAGTAGCGGCCGTTGCTATCGGTACGCGTAAAATTCCCTGTGAAATTACTTTCGCTTCCTCTTCCGATGATACCCAAAACGTACCATCAGGCGTTTGTGCCAGATGGTCGGCCGGTACGCCTGAACGCTGGGCTATCATTTGTACAAGAGAAGATATTGCGCAAAAGGTTTTCTCTGTCTCAAGATAGTGGCTAAGGTTGATCTTGTATCCCGCCGAGGTAGCCTGATTGCTTTGTGCGGGTGGCCTTGATACTCCAGCAATTTCTGACTTAGGCGCGGTCGGTGCAGGCCGCCGTTGCGTGTAGGCCCTGGCAGCCCGAACCGCGTCGGTAAGCTTGCGGGCTGGCTCCTCGTCGTCGAGAGGGTTTTCCTGGATTCCTGAGTCCGGCACAGCTGGCTTGGCCGATTCAGATGACTCTGCTGGCTCTTTCGGTTCAAGAAATGCTGGCTTTTCTGCGGGCACAGAGGCTTTTGCCCTAGTTTGAGGAGGGGCAGACCCAGACTCCGCAGCCTTCGCCGGGCTCCGCGGAGTGGTAGACCGTCGCGAAGCAGCGGGCCGGGATGGGGTAACCGATGGGCTCGTTGGCCTTTGCTGCGGCCCGAATGAAAGCCTGCGATCGGGCAGTTGTGGCGGGTTCTTACGGCGATCAAGGTAGTACCTCAACTGATCCAGAGGCACGATATGCTCGGGCGATAAGAAGTAACCCTGTATGCGCTGGCTATAGATAAGACGCGCTTCATCATCAATGTCACTCTCCGACAGGGCTACCATCACCTCGCTTATGCGTGGCGCGCCTTTGACAGGATCGTTCCCTTGCCGAGCAAAATCAATCAGGGCAGCCAGGCTGTATATTACTTGTTTACCACCAAATCCCTCAAGGGTTATACTAGTCATTTCATGCCCTAACCGCTGCAGGTTACTCTGGATGGTAGGCCTTTTCATGTCAAAATACTGGGCCGCCATGCCGAGCGTAGCCTCCCATGGAAGAACTTTTTCAGGCTTGATATATTCGGCAAAGGCTTCACCCCAAGGACGTCGGACATGTTCGCCAGGAATACGTTCTTTTGAGCGGAGCCATTCAGTACGCGGCGCTTGCTCGGGCGGCAAAGACCTGAGCTTCAGCAGCACGTTCGGCATTGATGTGTTTGATAGCCGGGCAATATCGGAAACGCTCATGAACCATCTTCCGTCAGCCCGCTCGATAGTGTTGTGACTAATACGGATCGCCAAGGCCTCGGACTCAGTGACATGCAAACAGCTGCCCAGCTGTCCCCACAGCGGATGACGATGCTTTTCGATTGGAGAAATCCCCTGTTTTGTACAAGCATCGTTCACATAGCTTAAGCTGAACTCCCTGGCCAGATCGACCACCGGCACATCGGTTTCTACCGCCCGGGGTATCTTATCTACCTCTGCCTTAACACGTTTAAAAACTTCCATGCTATAAATGGCCGACGTGCCCTCGACCCTAAGAGGAGTAGGCTTCAGTTCGTCGATAATTCTCATTATCCGCATACGTGACACCTCCAGCATAGAAACCATGTCTATGACAATAAATTCGGCTTCAGCGGCTAGCTCTTCTATCGGGTGGGCTTCAAGATACTCGTGGGTCTCTGGTGAGTAATAGCGTATGGTCCGCTCTTCGCCGTTCGGATCTTGCTCCGAGACGCGTACATATCGGATGCCCGGCTCATCGAGCGATGAGAGTACGCTGTACAACCATCGTTCCGGTATGCCTTCGGGAACGGTAAGCGGCCTATAGTCTTCGGGTGGCGCTTTAAGGATATCAGACGGCGCAATCATTGCTTCGCGCACCGAGATGTCTCTGACCAAGGACAAATCCAGCTCCTTGGGCGGCTGGTAAAAAGCAGGACTGAACCTTGACTGTCCCCCTGCGGCTGCGCCGCCTATCCTACGGCTTGCTGTGTTGTTTGTCGCACTGGCCTGTGCGCTCGTTATGGTAGGTCTGCCCAGGCCAGGCAAAGGCAGGGGCGAAGTAAGTTTTCTTTCCCTTGTTAACCCTAGGGGCAACGCATCTCTATATGTCTCATCTGACGGACCGATGTAATACCCTGGCGTAATTTCGTCATTCTCCATACCATAAGAATGAAAAATAGAAGCTAGCCGCTTGTTCCTGGGTATACTATGTGGCAGGATTTCAGCAGCAACCACTATTTGGCCGCTGTAGCGGTTAATCCGCCCTACCCACTGGTCAACTCTCCAGACTTCTCCCTGTGGGCCAATAAGGATGACTGCATCAAGATCTGGTATATCGATGCCGTGGTTGCCCTTGGCGACGGTTGTGGCAATAAGCTGCGTACCCTTTCTTAAGGAGTCCAGGTTGTGGCGCGGCCCCACGCCTTGACCACTGATGGTACCGGCAATCGTTTCCGGATCGGCATTTTCGAAGCGGGAATGCAATGGGACTTGGCCATCACGATACAATCTGTTAAGCGTTGCCGAGATAAACTTTGCCTGCCCTACCTCATTCCCGGGCTGGCACACCACAAGCGTTTTGCGGCCGCTGCGAACAAAGCCCATCGCCAGTTTGATTGCCATTTGCTCTGCCGAACCCTTCTCTGGCCCAGCCCGATAAGTAAATAGCTGTATCGGGGCGAGGATTTCATCCTCAGTAAATTCGCGCAGTGAACCGAATTCTGAATGAGGAAAATTGCGCCTTAGGTCGCGCCGGCCTTTGGCAATAGCCGGTGTGGCCGTAAACATAAAGGTGTTTGGCCCGAAGGATGCGACATGTTTCTGCATTTTCGGAGCTTGGGCGGTCAAGTGGGCTTCATCCAAAACATGGAGTGTCGCAGCCGGATCGATGGCGCCTTTCTTCAGGGCAAGCTCATATGATTCGGGTGTCGTGAGCAGCAAGTCACACTCGTCATGGCCATCGTGTCTGTAGCTATAATACGCACCAACCTCCACGGCGCGTCCGCCTATATTGATAAACCTTTGCAGAGTGCCATCGGGATCAAGATACTGGTCGACAACATCCCTGCCATAGATAATACCTACTGCTTTCATCCGCTGCGGATGCAGTTCGCTGACAGGTTTACCGACACCTGCAAAGTTGATGGTCAAGGCTTGCACTACCGTCTTGCCGAATCCCGGCGGCGCGACCGTCAGCCGTGCATCCTGGTACGGACTGTCCGGCTCACGCACCCTAAGCGGCGCCTGCTGTGCATGCTGGACAATGCGCCCGATTGAACGGGCCTGTAAAATAGCGCGCGGCGTGTGTTCAATGTCGGCACCAGATGGCATCTCCGGCGGCAGGTGCCAATTACGCAGCATCTCATTGGATATCCTTAGCTCGGACGCCAGCCGCCGTATCTGGCTTGAATCCTGCAACTGCGCCAGCGCATCCCGGGACAGGTCGATACCGTCAGGAGTAATCTGCTTGGGGAAGTGCTGCTTTATAAGTCCTACAACTCTCGAACCTATAAAGCCGCGGATCGTATCGGGCGCAAGCGATACATCTTCTATTTCCGGGGGCACCAATTCCATGCCCAGCACTTGTTCAACCGCTGGAAGATATCTTAGCTCGTTCTCTTCGTTGCTCGGCATCCCTGCTTCTATAGTAGAAAAGGTGCTCGCCTAAAGCAACCCTATACGGGGCTGCGAGGCCTACTTTTTGAAAAAGTCGATCAAGACCGGCGCAAGCACTGCCGGATCAATTGCGTGGGTCTGGCCGTCCAAGGTTGCCCGATCCGCATTTGGCAATTGCTTGGCAAGGGCTTCGGAGTATTTTCGCGCACAAATTTGACGGTCTGTCCTTCATGTTCTTAAGATACAGCGTAGCGCCTACAAGATATTGTATATTTTGGACAGTTTATACGCTTATAGCATCTGGGGCTATCCTGCAAAACTGGAGTCTAGTAACTGATCGACTTGAAGACGTTTACAGCCGTTTGGTAGTCAGGATGTTTTTTGTACTCATCAAGAGTTAATTCCTCTGGGGCCTGGCTCGTTGCAGAAGAGGCCAATGATGCGCTCATGCTTATAGCCTTGCCGTCCTTGCTTCCAACATAGGGGATGCTGCCATTTATTTTCTGACCCACCGTATATACTTGGTCAGTCAATACTAATCCTCCTACCTTGCCAGGGCTGTACTGGTCGCTCGCATAAGCAACAAGGCTGAGCGGCTTAGGCGCGTTGGGGACGTTTAGCGGCGTTACATCGAGAATAGTCTCGCCTTTGTAGTCGCTACCCGCAACATTATATGTGCCGCCAGGCCGAACGCTGCTGGTATAGAAAAATATAAAAATGCTGGCCGAGCCTTCTTGTACAGAGACTAGCCTAGCGTAACCGTTGCCATCGGCAGGTGCATCAGCGGTTGTCTTAATGCCGCAGGGATTGTCTTTGGTCGTGCCTTCAGTTGTCCACTCCGCCGGGTATTTGAATGTAAGTCCTGCTGCGGTGTCGTTACATGTCAGCCAGCCGGCGTAGGGGTCGGCATCTGGCGTGTCCTTGTTAGTGTTTGTTTGCTGGGTGTTTGATGTCTTCTCATCGTCAGATTTTTGGTTCTGTTTCCAGACATACCAACCCGCGAATCCTAATACGGCCACAATTACTATGATAATTATTGCTTCTATGGCCCCGAAGCCTCTTTGATTTTTATACATAAGTAAAGTATAACAGCCCGAGCCAGATATGTTGCTATTCTTATTGACAGCGCATCGCCTTGCGTATAAGGTTAACCATATGGTTAAGTATTCCCTCGACACCCTCTTCGGTTCCTTATCCGATGAAACGCGTCGCGACATATTGCAGCGCCTGCTACTACGCGAACTGACTGTTTCGCAGCTCGCCGAAGCTTACAAAATATCGCTGCCAGCGGTAGTAAAGCATATGAAAGTACTTGAGAGTTCGGGCCTGGTCATTAAAGAAAAACGCGGCCGGCAGCAATTTGTCCGCCTGGCTTCCACTCCGCTCAAAGAAGCCGCCGGACACTTATTGCACTATGAAGCTACGCTGCATAATCGGCTCGACTCGTTTGCAGCATACGTGCAGCAAGGGCCTGCTGCCAGTCAGACCAAAGCAAGCACGATGCCTCCGGCTGGCGAACAGCAAGCAATTGTTATTACCGAGGTACTGAATGCCACCCCCGAGGCCGTTTGGCGTGCCTATACTGACCCGGAAAGTATCAAGCATTGGTGGAGCTTACCAGGAGCACAGATGATAAAGGCCGAAAATGATGTCCGGGTTGGCGGCAGCTGGCGCTTTACCGTACGCGGCGCTGATAGCCGCGCCTATACCGTGGGCGGCACTTACGGCATCGTCAACCCTCCGCACCGCCTGGAGTACACGGACGGCGTAGGCACTCCCGATGAGCTGCGTCCGGAAGCCTATGTCACGCTCACGTTCAAGCCTCTGCCAGAGGGCAAGACACTCCTGACGAAAAAATCTGTCGCCACTCCTGCCGTACACCAGCTTAACGCCGCCTGGTATCGGGCGATAGGAGGAGGTTAATTACCAAGATGACAAAGCAAGACCAGCAAAGCAAATAGATAACAAGCAGATGAAAGGGGTAATCATGAAGTTTCATACGACCCTGCTAACGACAGGAAAAACATCAACCGGCATCGAGATCCCTGAAGAGGTTATAACGGGCCTAGCCGGCGGCAAAAAACCGCTTGTTACGGTCACGATTAACGGCTACACCTATCGGACAGCCGTCGCATCGCGGGATGACCGGTATCTGGTTGGAGTGAGTGCCGAGGTACGGGAGGCTGCCCATGTAGCTGGTGGCGATGAGGTCAACATTGAAATCGAGCTCGATACAGCTCCACGTGTTGTCACTGTGCCGCCTAAGCTGGCCGAAGCGCTCGCGGTTGATCCCAAGGTCAAGGCAGCATTCGATAGTTTGTCGAATAGTAAGAAAAAACTCTACACCTACCCTATTGAGCAGGCCAAAACCGATGAGACGCGGAACCGAAATGTCCAAAAGGCGCTCGCCGCCTTGCAGAAACTAGCTGCTAACATCTAACAACTAGGGAGATACGAATGAGAAAAATAATAGTTGAAGTAGAGATGTCCCTGGATGGCTGCATCGGCGGCGAGAATGCGGGATTCTGGCCAGCAAGAGAGGGCAAGCAAGCGGAAAAAATCAATGCCATGCCAAAATACGTTGCTTCGCGCGAGCTGCAGGAACCTCTGGAGTGGAACGCTTCACTGATTAAGGGCGATGTCGTGGAAAAAATTAAAAAGCTTAAAGACCGCCCAGGCAAAAGCTTATTGCAATACGGCGTGGGCGAACTCACCCATACGATGCTTGAGCACGGCCTGGTAGACGAATTCCGGATACTGGTATTTCCATTCACCTACGGCGAAGGCCCGCGCATTTTTGACCATATGGGTGTAAATACCATGAAGCTGCTGGAAACCAAAACCTTTAGTTCCGGCGCGGTCGCTCTGCGGTATCAGCCCCAGAAGACCACCTGAAATCGAGTACGGGCGCACAGATTCACTGACCTCGCGCCCGTACCACCTTAGAGCAAAAGGATAGTGGTATAATAACCATCTATGGCATACGTTCCCAGACGAGTTCGAGAATGGGTTGAGGATATTATGGGGGTGAAACAAGCTCTTCCACCCCCTGACCCGGAAGAGGCCGCCTATAAGGCGCATGTTGCAGCGCAGCAAGAACAGGGGCGTCAAACCCGGGCTGCCTATGCACAGCGATTGAGTCCTTTTGCTGGACGCCTGTTGCTTGTAACGGACTTTGGTTCAGATATTGCCCCGGCGTATCAGGCTGCGCATGCAACGCGGCTCGCCGAAACGATACAGTCCGAGGTCTTTTCGGCAGAAACACCTCTTGGCCTCTCTGTTCACTTGACATACGGTCGGCTAGAAGAGGGGCAGCAACGCCAACATCAGGCCGCAGCACTGCTAGCCGATTCGCTTCGGGACACCGGTTTTGGGCAAGTGCTGCCCGCCCAGCCTTATCAAGATACGCGCGACTTTTGGCTTAGAACAGTCACCCAGGCGGCAGAGAATACGGCCGGCCTCTACTATACTGAACCGGATCAGATCGGCCATATCGCCATAGTTTTCGCGATGGATGCTCCGTTGGCAGGTATCCGGCCAGCTTATACTGATGGCGAAGCGTTCCTATTAACAAGCGCAACTGATACCCCGGAATTCAGCTGGCAGCCCATCCCCCGCGGAGACTCTACTGCTACTTGATAACTTTTTTGTGCTTAAGCCCGTCGTGCGTGTGCTCAAGGTCAAGATGAGGAGCTGGTGCCTTGCTGACCTCTGGTTCGGCGAGTTGGCCCATCATGCCTTTTGCAGGGGTTATGCCGCCATCGGCCAGCCACAGTGCGCCAGTAACGTAGCTGGCTTCGCCGGAGGCAAGGAACGCATACACATTTGCAATCTCCTCTACAGTGCCGCGTCGTCCGAACGGCACTGCACCAACAAGTACTTCTTCGACTTGGGCGTCAACAGCTCCTGTTTCTTTATGCGTCCAGGCGGTATCGATAGGCCCAGGGCATACGCAGTTTGCCCGCACACCATACTGCGCCTGCTCTACCGCGACTCCTTTCATAAAAGAGTGGATGAACCCCTTGGTACCGCCATAAGGTGTGTTCCGGGGCTGGCCGTTAACGCCCCCTTCGGAGCCGGCACTAACAATATTGCCCTTGCTTTTGCGTAAATGAGGCAGGGCAAATTTCGTCATCAGGAAAGTTGAGCGAATGTTATGCCGGATGTGCTCATCAAAAGCATCTACTGGAAATTCATCAGTTGGCGCATTTACCAGCAGAATGCCAGCGTTATTAATAAGAACATCTAACTGTCCGAACACCTTAATCGCTTCGTCGACACAATGCTTTGCCTGGTCTTCATCCGAAACGTCGCCAGTCACAGCTACTGCTTCGCCGCCACTATCTCGAATAGCAGCCGCGACACTTTCTATTGGATCGTCAGGCAAACCGTTGACAACAACCTTCGCCCCTTCCGAGGCAAGCTTGAGGCAAACAGCCTCGCCAATCCCCGTACCACCGCCAGTTACGATTACAACTTTATTATCAAAACGTTTCATTGTACTCCTCCTTTTTTAAAGGCACCCTCCTACAGTACGATAGATACGTTAAGAAAAAAGTAAGAAAAGATACTCTCTGCCGCTTATTCTGCCAGCCAGTCCAGAGTACGCTGGGCAGCCTGACGCCACTGCGGATCTTTTAGAAGGATGTCGCTGTGCCCGATACCAGGGATAAACTCATATTTCGCGCCCAACATTCCGGCGTATTTTTCTTCCGGCTTGGATGGAGTGAGCGGATCAAACTCGGTGGCGAACAACAGTTTCGGCACTTTAATCGAAGCAATGTCAACGTCAACGGTCCATTGGGTTGCTTCCAGCACTGCTTGCGAAGATTCAGGGATGAGCCGGGCATAGGCGCGGCGCGCATCTGCGTCACTCAGCGTAGTGAAGAAGAGCTGCTTGGCCTGCTCGTATGGAAAGAGTCCGAATGGTTTACTGAGGTCAATCGGCAGCGGCAGCGGATCAGGTTTTACGGACATGGGCATGACCGGCGTCAAAAGCACCAGCTTTTCCACAGGCGCCCCTTCGGCATACACTGCTGACGCCAGGCCGCCCATGCTGTGCCCGATTAGGATTGGCTTGTGGTCCAGCCGACCGGCGACGGCTTTAATCTCGTTCCGCGCCACCTGGACAATGCTGCGCTTGGCAAACTCATTTTCGGGGAGCTTATCCGAGTCGCCGTGGTTGTACCAGTCCAGTGCGTGAACTTCGTATCCTGCCCGGGCGAAAAAGTCTGCCCAGTTCTGCCACGCCCATTTGCCGTGCTGACCGCCGTGCACCATTATGACCGGCGGCTTGTCACTCTTCTCGGCAGGAGTATATTTGGCAACTGATACGCCTTCTATTTTATATGTCTCAACTTTTGGTTGCTTGTCCGTGTCTGCCTTTTTATCAGTTTTGGTTAGCATAAGCCACACTGCCCCGGCCAGCAATATGAGTGCGAGCACTATCCACAGGCTGGTGAATATTCCTTTACGTTGGTGCGGGTCGGGTTGGCTGGACTTTTCCATGCAGAATCTGTCTCCTCAGCTAATATTCAGTTAATAATTAGACTATACCACTAATGCTTATTCGGATCATAGCCGGAGCGGGTTATTCAGGCAAAAAATCTTAAGTTGACGACTGTCCGCTTGCCCTGCGATACTATAATCATTACTTATTACGCCATAATAGGGGGGCTTATGTCGAATATAGCGCGTTTACTGAGGGACTTCGCCGCCCTGCTTTTTGTGTTTGTATCGGCCATAGTCGCCGTACCTAGCACCGTTTCTGCGGCACCGGGGAATCCGTCGTACTGTGATTCCGAGGTTGACCGTCTGACCAACCAAAATATTGGGACGGAAGTTCCAGTTATTATGGTGCACGGCTTCAGGGGCAGTTATCAGGATTGGGGGAGCCTTACCAGCTCGTCGAGTTTTGCCGGCAGAGTCAATAATATACCGGGCGTAGCCGTGGCGCATCTGTTTAGTTATAACACCTACACCTGGGTCGATAATCCGGGCAGCGGCCTAAAGCTCGCTAAGACGGTCGACTGCATCTCGCAGCTGTCAGAGCGCAATGGCGGCAAAGGCAAAGTGATTATCGTTGGGTACTCAATGGGCGGACTGGTCGCACGTGACGCCCTGAGCCACCGTTCGTCAGATGGCCAAAGGGCGATCGCCGACGAGGTCGGGCAGGTCATCACTATCGGCACGCCTCATGTTGGGACAAACCTGCCGGTCTTCGGTCAGCTGGTTCCGGTTCCGCTGTGGGGTGCGTTTACTCCTGGCTCGCCAGAGTTATCGCGCTTGCCTCACTTCCCTGCGCAAACGGTTGTCCACACGATTGCCGGTGACGTAGAGAAGGTATTCTACGACCGGCGAGGACAGGAAGTAAGGCGCGAACGGCCTTACGACGATACGCTCGTCACGACCACATCTGCGAATGCCGAATACACCATTGATGTAAACAAGGGTGGCGGAGAAAAGACCATCAGCTGTGAGAAGCGGTACCTCGCGCTTTTCTTCAACCAGTCAATCTCTCTTGGTGATGCCCCTTGCGAGCACACCCAGCTGACGAACAATTCCGCAAATGGTGTGCGCAGCGATACGATCGAAGCCATCAAAAAATACGTGACCTGGCTTAATACAGCCCCTAGCCTGACCATCGCCGGCCTAACGACCACCTACGATAATCGCTGGGAGAATGTAAGCTACGGCGCGAGCGGCGTCGGGATGGACGGCTCAGCTACTGATACGACCAACGGCGCTCCCTGCAACAACTGTACCATCACGCCAAATCCGACGGTGTACGCCTTCATCCAGATCGACTACACGAGCAATTGGTGCGCTCGGCCGACTCTGATTGAGTGCGCTACTTCCTATTCGCCAATGGTACTCGGCCCAGCCCCAGATGTGATTATCGGTGGCCGGGTACCGACTGCCTCCGCCCGCTATCAAGAAGGTGGAGGCTACACCGGGTCTTCTCTCGTGTGGTGTTTCCAGGACGAAGGGGTCTGCGTGCACTACAGACGAGGGACAAACACGCCGCAGCTAGAGCCTTCGGCCGCGCTACTGGATGTATTCAGGACAGCGACTTGGGCGTCGGCACCCTAACCAACGCCCAAGAGCCAACGCCATAAAAGTAAAGAGAGGCGTTGACGCCTCTCTTTACTTTGCTATGTCAATACATCCGCATACAAGCAACAGCCCTACCCCGCTTTTTTATGCCGATACAGAGTGAAGTCGTGCTATCATAACCTGTAATGACAGAACGGAAACCACGTCCCCCGCTCCCTCAAATAGAAATTCACGCCGAACAGCCAGACGACCCGCGCCAGCCATTCATCTTAAGTGAAGCCCCCGAGTGGCAGTGGACACGCGATCCGGATATGCTGACCAGCCCTGATCGTATCGCGGCAGGTGCGGACGCCGAAGAAATGTGCGTCATCTCTTCGGAATGGACGCTTCAAAACTTGAAGGATGGAGATCTGGAGAGCTACGGCCGGCTTATTGGAGCTGTCGGAAGGGACAAGGGTGGCGGCTTCTTGATGAACCCCAAGGGCAGCCAGCGGCCCGATACACACTTAAAGTTTGGAACCTTCCGCAACTTGCACGAAGGCCTGATGGGCGCCATGCCCGACCAGGAGTCTTTTGAAGCCATGACGTACATTATGCTCATCCACGACATCGGCAAAAACCCGGAATTGATGCGTGCCGTGGGCCTAGATCCTGACCAGGGCGGCAATCATGATGAAGCGGTACGCCGCCTGTTCTCTGATGAATATGCAGAGCAGCGCCGAAGGTTCCTGCCCACATACGACGCCAATAACATCTTCTCTGAGCGGACTAAGACGCTTATCCGTGAAGTCATGCTTCTGCCAGTCAACTGGGGCGGTTTGGTCCAATCCCAATGCTCATATGCCGAGCTGGACAAAATACCCGAAGACATCGATCCGCAGGTCAAAAAAATGTCCTTCTGGCACTGGATACTGGATGCAGGCGGGGTGCTTGGGCACAAGAACCCGCAGGCATCGCTTATGCTTAATGAGACGAATGCCAAGACATGGCTAAAAGCCGAAGCTGCTTTCCTGTGGTCAGAGGAAGAGTTGGAGTTGCCGCCAGATATCCAATTGGACAACTTCATGCGCTATGACATCTTCTTGGCAATGCGCGGAGAAGACTATGGCGTTAACTTCTATGAACTTATTCGTCGGGGGCGTGACCTGGAACTCGCCGTAGCAGCGGATATAAAAATTCGGCAGGAAACGGCAGCGCTGATGAAGGAATTCCCAGATGTCAACCCCGGACAACTCGCTGAAGACGTCTTTCGTCGTAACCCTCACCCATTTCTTGAGTACGGTCTTACAAAAACGAAAATCATACTTTCCAATATGCAGCGCTACAGTACTGAGCCGGAGTACCAAACGGTAGGGCAAGAATTTGACAGGCTGCCCATTGCCGCTCAATTGCTGCTGATGAGCTTACTAGCCCCCGCACGTGACGATAAGGCGATTTATGATTGGGACTACGCTCCAGGCTTGCTCAGAAACCTAAACAATTTGCCTGCACAAGAAGGCGCGCAATCCGCCCTCTCCTTCCTAAGCAAAGTAATGGGCCAGGCCGAGCGAACGTCCTCCGAGGGTAGGCCTCCAAGAGGAATAAAATGGGAAGACCTTCCGCAAAGCGAGTATCTAGTAGCGCTCAGGGATTTGGCAATCGATGCCGGAAAGCCAGGCTTCAGCATGGAGACAGCGCTTAAGCTGAATGTCTATGGAAGCACCGTCCATGTCACTCCGGACAAAGACGCCGAAACCAAAGACCGACACGATACATAGCAAATATTAAAACCTGATTCACTTTGCTTAATTGTATGCTCGGTTATAGCGTAATCTACGCTATCATAGTAAAAGTTGTAAAGAGGGAGAGGCTTGCACCAACCTGAACTACCACCAATAGCTGAACGTCCATACGATGTCGAGCCCGACTATGTACCGCAGGATATATGTGAGTCTTCAGCCTTTGCAGCGGCTCGCCAGACGGTTCTTCGCTGCCTTGCCGTGAACCGGCAAGCAGATCGTCGTTTGGCAGAAGTGCACGACGAGGAATTTGACGCAGAGGGCTGGAGGCCTGATCCCGAACAGATAGCCGGGCTACCCATTGACGGTGCAGCCCGGCTTGGCCGATTTTTGGCAATGTCGGACAATCTGGCAAACTTCCACGCCGAACTTCCAGCTAGTGGTCTGCGCGAAATTGACCAGATAGATCCTTTCAAGTCCTTGCTGGACTTCCTTCATCCTGCGGCTCCTGGCGAGCAGCTTCCTCTTGATCTCACCCTGGCCCACGTAATGGCCGGCGGCTATGGCAAGATGGCGACGGGCTGGGGCAAAATGACAGCGCTCGCCCTGTACGCTAAAGCAGCAGGTATCGGTAAGCCGCCCTTCCCTGGCGAAAACGTACCACCGCTAAAAGCGCTCATTTTGGCGCACAGCAAAGTCAATATGAACCAGCTGGTGGGAAATATACCCGCCGGCAACACAGATGAATTCGGTGAAGAGTTATTCGATGGCTTTGCCAAATTCGCACCAGGCATAAAACTTACCCGCTACTTTGGTGATGAGAAAAACCTGGAGGGCGATGGGGTCGTCGTGCCCTACCTTATGTTCGAATTAGCCATGAAAGAGGGCAGATTCCCCCTAGATATGTTCGACATCATTTTACCCGATGAGGCGCATCACTTGCTTGGCCCCAAAATCCAGGAAAGGTTACTCGAAAACACTAGGCGGCTTATCGCGGTGCTGGGCGTAACTGCCACCTCCCGATACAACGAGCAAAAGAAGCTCGGCAGAGTGCTACGCTACCGGCTCTGTGAAATTGAGAAACGTGACCTCATGACTATTGGCACCCTGAGTGGAATACAACTTTTCTGGATCTCGACTGGCGCAAAAGTAAAGGTCAAACGCAACAAAGGGGACTACACGGAGCCAGAAACAGCTGCCCTCGCACAGAACAAAGCACGGAATGAGCTCATCCTTGACTGGGTGCAGGCGTTCGTAAACGAGGGACGTCAGGTGCTTGTTCCCTGTATCAGGGGGCAAAAATGCTGGCACAGCGAACACCTGGCAGGTTTAAGCGAAAAACGATTTGTGACCGACTCTAAGACCGGTGAACAACGTCCGATGGTGGGCAAAGCAGTACACAACTATATGACTGATAAGGAATACGAGCAAGTCATGCAGGACTGGAGCGAGGGCAAAGTAGACGTCATATACGCTACCGATAAACTACGCGAAAGCTGGAACGATAGCCGTGTCGGCGCCATGGTCTTAGGTGTTATTACAACTTCGGAACTTGCCATGGACCAGTGGACAGGACGCGTCGCCCGCAAAGACGAGGAATTCCCAATCAAGCCGATTGTATACTTGCGTGACGAGTTTGATGGGCATAAACCACCAATGACCCCTCACCATATCTACGGAGTGGAGGTAGTCATCCAGGGTCAGGTTATCTCTGAAGGCGGTGAGCGCAAGCCGAGACAGATGAAAGATAATACCTCAGTGCGTCAGGTCGAAGACCTGCCGGAGAACCTGCGCGAACAACTCATTACCGATCCCGTGCTTATCAGCGATATCACCTTGAACGCTCGGGCAGAAGATTACAAAGATCCGCCCGCGGAGTATATTCCGGTGGCAGACACTTCAGATTATTGGCATGGCATGGCGTACCAAACCGTCTGCGAGGTCCTGGAAAAAAACGGTTACCCATACGTTGTTGCCCGCGGCCGCAGAGGACCAATGCGTCATATTCACCCCGATGGCAAAACGTTCCTTCAAAATTATACGCCGCCGAAGCTAGCTCCACTCGACCATAAAGTTGCCGGACGCATAGCGCGGCAGCTAGGCGTATCCGAAAGGTGCGTGTTGTCGAAAGCTGCCGAGCTGAAGATTGAGTCAAAAGATATGTTTTCGCGTGCGACACGCCAGCTCGCCGGCCATTTTGATGCTGAGCAAGCCAAGAGAATCGAGGATGGGATTGAGGAGGATCGCACATTCAAACCGGGTGATGAAGCGCTCCGCCATATTGGCGCGGAGTTTAATCTAGACGGTGGCTCCATGGTGTATTTTGTCGGCGACCGATACCCCGTTTTTAACAAACAGATGCCAAGCGGTCAAGATGCGTGGATTGTGTCACGCAAAGACGCTCATGCAATCCGTAAAGAGCTGCGTGATACCCAAGTAACTGCCGAAAATAGGCGAAAACTTATTCGGACGATGGTGGAAGAGAGCGGCCACAATCGTCAGAAGCTTATAAAGTGGGCAAGAATCATGTATGATCGGGGGAACCTGCTTAAACCCTTGTGTCGTGGGCGCTGGACAAATCCGGAAACAGGCGGGGTTATCACGGAATACTTCCTTGAGGAGACTGATTTTAATCGCTTAAATAATTCAATCAACCGCAACGCTGAGAGGGACGGCGAGAGGTACGAACTATCTCCAGAAGAGAAAAAGGCGTTGAAGCAGGAGCGGGAAGCACTGAAAGCAGCAGAAGCTCAGGAAGAATCAGACGCTCAAGATGTAAAAAAAGGCGCCGAAAAAATCCATGACGCGCGCGAACAGCTGATCCTGGCCGACTCAACCAAGCCACAGCGCTGGAAAGACTTGGATGCGATCATGAAAGACATCAAATGTTCGTGGTATACCTTGGAGCGGCATGTGCTTCCAGCCATCGAGGCCAGCGAAAATGCCGTTATGAACCGGCCGAATAAGTCTACAGTAATCTGGGCCCAGACCGTTCGAGATATTAAAACCTACTGTCAGGCCATTCCGGTCGCGACTTCTAACTATCAGTCAATATATCCAGCAGCCGAGAAGACTAACAAGTCCCTGGAATACCTCGAAGAGACTTTACACGAAAAGCTAGATGCGCAGCCGGTATTAATGCGGGGAAGCGACGGCAAAATCACCCCCCACTACACAAATAGCGAGATAAGGGATTTGCTTTTTGGCGTAAGGATGCAAAAATGGGCGGCGAGCACTACGGTACAACCACCCGGCGAGCACTACTAGTCCCATTGGCCTCCATGGGCGGTCATGAGATACTGTAGGCATGAATACCGACAAGCAACGTCATACCACCGTAGCGGAGCTTATCGCTAAGGCGCAGGAACGGGGCGAGCTGTCCGCCGATCTCGACCCTGCGGAAACTGCGCGCCTATTGCAGATGATCGAGCATGGCGCCGGCCATGTTTGGGCCATGTCGCAGGAAGGGCCGATAGAAGACTACATAACCAAGTATGTCATGCTGGCGCTGAAGCCGTATCAAAAGAAGTAGATAACAGTTTCGCCTCGAAGAATTCCATCTGGCGCAGGTGCGAGCTTGAAAACTGATCATTGGCCCTGGCCTCGGCGAAAGACATCCAGCCTGCCCTTATGATCCCTTCCTCTGTATCCCGGATTTCAGGAACAAAATCCAGGGCGGCAGGGTCTTCGCCTGCATCAAGCATCAAATAATCCTCTGCCAGATAGGCCACAGCCGTATTGGGGCCGAACAGGCTGGGGACAGTGCTGATGAGCAGACCAGAGTAGCCAATAAGCAGTTCGCGTGGGGCGCTTGTCTCTTCATATCCTTCGTTCATAGCGGTATCGTAGGCGTCACTGCCTCCTTCGTGATGACCGCCGGGTAACGAATGATATAGCGTGGGATTGCCTGATCTGTCGGGTGCGCCTTCTTTGGTTACGGTCAGGTATTCTGCCTCGCCGTCGCGTATCCTTCGCCACCCCAAATTACTTACTGACTGCAGACCGTATTGCCAGTGTGAGCCTGGGCCGGTAAACATGCCGAGCGTCCTGCCGTCTTCAAGTACGGTTGTCATTGCGATCTCGATCAGTGGATGCAGCGGCAAGCCGAGACTGGTCTGCAATGCGCTTTGCGATCTCCATTTGCGCAGTTGAGCTTCGGTTGCGGGATTGTCCGGCGTAATGATCGCATCCGTCACCTTCCCTTCTTGGGGTGTATAGCGGCTGGGTAGATCCACGTAGCAGCTGTATTGTTCACCCTCGGGCAGTTCGATTCGACCACTCGCTACCATCTCGCGCCACGCTTCAATGCGCGGCCGCCAGCGATGCTCAGGATCTGGATAACCCCTGGCAACCCGGTTCTTACTCTTTTTATATAGCTCTGCGGGCGTCAGGTCGAAGCTACGTTGTACATGTTCTATAGAGGGCATACATTTAACACCGCTTCCAGTTGGCGCGGTTCTCTCTGTTACGGGTATTATTCTGAGATATTTTCCGAGCCTTTGGTCTCCAGCACGACATCTTCGGTTTGATCCTCGGGTTTCAGGATTCGGTTCACAAAGCGGTCAAGCATATCGTTAGTCAGGTTGCTTTTCACCGCGTAGCCCTCAATACCCTGTTCGCGCAGGCCTTCAGGCGCATCGGCCTCATTTAAGTTTGAAATAATGAGGACTTTTATGCGGCTCCCCCACTCTGATGCGCGCATCCGCGCCAATATCTGGTCACCAGCTATTTTGGGCACCATCAGGTCAAGCAAAACTAAATGTGGCCGCTCTTTCTCGATCATCTGAAGCGCCTGCTCGCCGTCGTAGGCCACGGAACATTGGTAGCCAAGCAGTTCCAGGCGGGTCTTATAAATGTCGGCCAGGCTGGCATTATCTTCTACAATTACTACCTTTAGAGTTGGGCTGGATGGATTCATATGTACATGGTATGCTTCCATGCATTATTTTACTAGTGCGGATGGCTGATACGAGTGCTTTTGCTCATTTTATGACACAAACTATTCTAATTATCCACTCTATAGTCTATAGTACTAGCAACTATGTCTGAGGCCGCTTCATTCTACTACGAACAAGGACTCCGTCAGGCATTGGCCGATGGGCTACCTACCAGATACGCGTTAGCCGAGGGCGATCCGCTGGGCCGGGGCGGCTTCGGAATCGTGTACGAGGCGCATGACAGATTGCTGGGCGACCAGGCCGCAATCAAAGTGTTCAATCGTCCGGATCTGGCAGAAATGCGTACCGGTTTCCTGGAAGAAGCAAAACGGCTTCACACCATGCAACATCCCAACATTATCGGTGTGCGCTGGACAGGGATGATTGATAACAAATACCGCGGCAGCGACGGACGCCTGGCATTTGACAGGAACGTGCCTTACCTGATCATGGACAAGGCCGACGGAAGCGTAGCCGAGGAGTTGCGTGCGGATCGTGTCACGACGCATGCAGCGGCCGGCTATCTTGAGCAAGCAATGCAGGGCGTGGCATACGC
>Ga0075367_10000127_pt1 | contig 22312 bp, 21 predicted proteins | sample EndMethybrTD3032_FD_71399 | JGI IMG/M metagenome (GOLD analysis project Ga0075367, IMG submission 71399) | Populus endosphere microbial communities from Tennessee, USA - Endosphere MetaG P. TD hybrid TD303-2 | ecosystem: Host-associated > Plants > Roots > Endosphere | place: USA: Tennessee... | reverse complement strand
TGGAACGACGCCGTGGCGTACGGCGACTGGGTCGGCGACGGTGCTCGCCTGCCCACCGAGTCGGAGTGGGAGTTCGCCGCCCGCGGCGGCCTCGACCAGCAGCCGTTCCCCTGGGGCGACGAGCTGGAGCCCGGCGGCGAGCACCGGATGAACGTGTGGCAGGGCACCTTTCCCGACCACAACACCCGCGCGGACGGCTGGTACGGAACGGCACCCGTCACCACGTACCCGCCCAACGGCCACGGCCTGCACAACATGTGCGGCAACGTCTGGGAATGGTGCGCGGACTGGTACTCGCCCGTCTACTACGCATACGGCCCGCAGGACGGCCCGTGCGGCCCGTCGTTCGGCGTGCAGCGGGTGATCCGCGGCGGGTCCTATCTGTGCCACGCGTCGTACTGCCGCCGCTACCGCGTCGCCGCCCGCAGCTCCAGTACGCCCGACAGCAGCACCGGCAACCAGGGCTTCCGCTGTGCCCGCGACAACACACCGGCGCGGTCGCGGTGAGTGGCGGCAGCGCATGGGCCGGGGCTGCCGTGGCCGCCGTCACGGCAGGCTACGCACTCGTCTCCCGTCGGCTGGCCACGACCGCCGTGTCGGCGCCCATGGTCTTCGCCGGCTTCGGGGTGGCCATCGGCCCGGTCGGGCTCGGCCTTGTCGACCTGGGACACGACGCGGGACCGGTGCTCACCCTGGTCGAAGGGGCCTTGACGCTCGTCCTGCTGACGGACGCGATGACCGTACGCCGCCAGGATCTGCGCGTCGGTGGATTCCTCCCCGGCCGGCTCCTGGGAATCGGGCTGGTGTTGACCATCGGGGCCGGCTGGCTCCTCGCGTGGCCCCTGCTGCCGGGGCTGACCGCGTGGGAACTCGCGCTGCTCGGGACGATCCTGGCCCCGACCGACGCGGCCCTGGGCAAGACCGCTGTCTCCAGCCCGCGTGTCCCCACGCTCGTACGCAACGGTCTGAAGGTCGAGAGCGGCCTCAACGACGGCATGGCGTTGCCCTTCTTCGTGCTGTTCCTCGCGGCTCTGCCCGGGACCCACGCCTCTCAGGAGGGAGTTGCCGGGGTCTTCTGGCGCGCCCTCGTGGTCAGCACCGCGCTGGGGCTGGCCGTCGGCGGGCTCGGTGGGTGGCTGTTGTCCTGGTCGCGCGCGAGAGGCTGGGTCGGTGGCGTCTGGCGACAGGTGTTCGTCCTGGCGGTGGCCGCGGGTTCGTACACGGTGGCCGTCGTCGTCGACGGAAGCGGGTTCATCGCGGCCTGGGTGGCGGGGTTCGCCTTCGGCGTCTCCCAGCGGCGGGCCAGGACGGCGGAGGCACCGGCCGACAGCCGGCACACCGCCGTCCTCGCCGAGCAACTCGCGGAGCTGCTCGCCTCCTTGAGCTTCCTGCTGTTCGGCGCCGTCCTGCTCGGTCCGGCACTGGAGCACCTCGACTGGCGGGTCCTCACCTACGCCGTGCTCAGCCTGACCGTGGTCCGGATACTGCCCGTCGCGCTCTCCCTGGCCGGCAGCCGCCTGGCCCTTCCCACCGTCGCCTACATCGGGTGGTTCGGGCCCCGCGGACTCGCCTCCGTCGTCTTCGGACTGCTCGTGGTGGAGGAACACGTGCCGGGTGTCCAGCTCCTCGGCCGGGTGATCGCGGTCACCGTCGCCCTGAGCATCCTGCTGCACGGGACGTCCGCCGCCGTTCTCGCGGAGCGATACGGCGCCTGGCACAGGAAGGCCGCTGCGGCGCGGCCACGGCTGCGCGAGGGGGCACCCGAAGGGGAAGTCGCCGGGCCCTCACCCACCGCGCGACAGCACCCGGACGAGCTACGGAGGAACGATGAATGACGAAGTCGCCGGGCAGCACACCAGAACGACCCAACGGTGGGCGGCCCGACTGGCGATCACCGCGGCGCTCGCCGCAGTGGTTCTGCCGCTCGTGATCGCCGGTCTGAAGAGCCTGGCGCTGGCCGCCGTCGCTCTGGCCGGGCTCGCCGTGAGCGCGGCCGGGCTGTGGTGGGCCCTCAGCCGCAAGGGCCCCGTCAGAGTGCTCGCGGTCGCGCTCGCGGTGGCGGCGCAGGCGGCGATGATCGCGCTCTTCGTCGCGGTCGGCCTGTTCTGGCTGGTGATCGTCATGCTGGTGCTGTGGGCCGTGGTGTGTTTCGAAGGCTGGGCCGCGCTCGCCGAGGACGGCGGCCGGGCCGCTCCGGTCGAATACCGCACCCCGCCGCCCGTGCGCCCCTTCCTCATCATGAATCCACGCTCGGGTGGCGGGAAGGTCGGGAGGTTCGGGCTGAAGGAGAAGGCCGAAGCCCTGGGCGCCCAGGTCGCGTTGCTCGACCCCGCACACCCGCAGGACGTCGCCGCGCTGGCACGCGGCGCCCTGGCGGACGGCGCGGACCTTCTCGGTGTGGCCGGTGGCGACGGGACACAGGCCCTCGTCGCCGCGGTGGCGGCGGACCGCGGCGTCCCCTTCATGGTGATCTCGGCCGGGACACGGAACCACTTCGCCCTCGATCTCGGACTCGACCGCGAGGACCCGTCCACGGGCCTCGACGCGCTCACCGACGGTGTCGAACTCCGCGTCGACCTCGGTCGCATCGCAGCGCGGACCTTCGTCAACAACGTGTCGTTCGGCGCCTACGCGGAAGTGGTGCAGAGCCCCGCCTACCGCGATGACAAGCTGCACACCATCCTCCGGATGCTGCCGGACGTCCTGACCCATCACGTCGGCTCCCGCCTGACGGTTCAGGGCGCGGGGGTGAGCATCGACGCCCCGCAGGCCGTGCTCGTGAGCAACAACCCGTACCGCACGAACGACCCGGCCGGTCTCGGACACCGGGAGCGGTTGGACACCGGATTGCTCGGCGTGCTGGGCATCAAGGTCGACAACGCGGTCCAGGCGGCCGAACTGCTGCGTGGCAGGCGCTCGTCGGGGCTCACCTTCGCGACCGCTCACGAGATCGTCGTCGACGCCGATACACCCGAGGTGGAGGTCGGCGTCGACGGCGAGGCGCTCCGCTTCCCCACGCCCGTTCACTGCGTGATCCGTCCCCAGGCCCTGCGGGTGCGTGTCCCCCGTCACCGCCCCGGTGTGCCGAGGGGACATGCGCGCCTGGACTGGCGCCGGCTGCGCGATCTGGCTCTGGCGCGCGGCTGAGTCAGGCCCGGCGCAGGTGCTGTGACCAGGACAAGCCCTGGGCGGAACCCGGACGAACGGCACCGCGAAGCCGATGAGGACCAGTGCGAACGTCCCCGCCCACACCGCGGCCTTCCGTGCCTTCCCGCGCGGACCGTACGCGGCAGCCGTCCGACCGCGCCAGGAGTGCGGCGCCCCACCGGTTCGCCGTCCTTCACCTGCCGCACGCCAGCCAACCGATCACCGCTTCCGCCCTGTCGATCCGGTTCAGCTGCCGATTCACCCGGATGAGGCACACCTGACGCGAGCCATCGAAGGCGGTGACGGCTTCTGTGTGCGAGGAATGGACTGTGGATCGAAAGCAGTTCGGTGACTGGGCCAGGACGGCTCGTGAGATGCCCCGGCGGACACCGGTGATCGGGCGGATGCTCGGCAGGCTGATCAGTATGAACTGGATGGACGCCAGCGCACGGCTGGCGGCCCAGACGTTCCTTGCCGCGCTGCCGATGCTCATCGTCGTGGCCGCGTTCGCGCCGAAGCCCATTCAGGACCTGCTGACCGAATCCGTTCAGGCCCTGCTCGGCAAGGGCGCGCCCGTCAACGACATCAAGGACACGTTCTCCGCCCAGGGCGTGACCAAGCAGACCTACGGAGGTGTCGGGGCCTTCGTCACACTCGTTTCGGCGACCGCCCTGAGCCGGGCGCTGCAGAGTGTCTGCGAGCGCTGCTGGGATCTGCCCAAGGCCGGCACACGGATGTCCGCCTGGCGGTGGCTGGTCTGGTTGCTCGGGTGGCTGGCGGCGCTGTTGTGCCAGGCTCCGCTGCGCCACGGCTTCGGGGGCGGGACCTGGCTGGGTGTGCTGCTCTCTCTGGTGACCGCCGTACTGCTGTGGTGGTGGACGCAGCACCTGCTGCTCGGAGCGCGCATCGGCTGGCTTCCGCTGCTGCCCGGAGGCGTTCTGGCGGGCGTCGGCATGGCGACGTTCGCCTACCTGTCAGGTCTGTTCCTGCCCGCGGCCCTGAAACGAAGCACCGCCCAGTTCGGGTCCCTCGGCTACGTCTTCACCATCCTGTCCTGGCTGATCGCGGGCTGCTGCGTGATCGTCGCCGGAGTCGCCCTCGGCCAGGTCACCGCGGTCTCGGGGCCGTTCCCACGGTGGCTGGGAACTCCGGTGGCCGACGACGAGTCGTAGCTCCGTCAGCCCCTGAGGATGCGGTCCTTCTGGACGGCGAACTCCTCGTCCGAGAGCACGCCCTGCTCGTGGAGTTTCCCGAGCCGTTCCAGGTTGCTGATCTCCTCGTCCGTCAGCCCCGAAGTGGCTCCGGGGCCTGCGGGCGCCTGCGCGGACGCACCCGCGTCCGGCACGGTCTGCTGTGCGGCGGCACGCTCGGCCTGGTGCCGGGCGACACGGCCGGAGACCGCGCTCGCGGTGCCGGCGGCCACCGCCGTGCGGGCGGCCACACCGACGAGACCGGGACGTCCACGACGCGCCAAGGGGCGACCCAACATGGCCCTCACTCATCCTTCCGATCGCGGACGCCGTCTCAGGCGTCCTGGTACGCGCGCTCCACCGCCTCGGCGGGGATGCGCTCATGGGCCACCAGCCGTCCGCCGGCGCGACGGACGGCGCCCGAGATCCCGGCCGCCCAGGTGTCCTCCCACAGGAGGACGGCCGCCGACGAGTCCGGCACGAGTTCCTCGGCGATCAGTTCCAGGTCCTCCTGGCTGAACAGTCCGCCGACCTCCCCCTCGATGTCGTCGAAGACCGATGCCTCCATGGGGTCGAGAGCATCGAGTTCGACGTAGGAGACCACGCCGTCCGCGTCCTTCTTGACGAAGGTCAGATCGAGGATCCGCACGGTGCCGCTGGCCACCAGAGCCCTCAGCTCCGGGGCGATCTCGCCCCGGAAACGGTTGCCCGGAAAGGCGACGACGACGTACTCGACAGGTCCGACGTCCATGACAGCCCTCCTTCCTCGCACCGTCAGCCGGCGAGCACCTTCTCCTTGGCGCGCTCGTACTCGGCGTCGGTGATGTCGCCGTGGTCGTGCAGGCCGGCGAGCCTCGACAGCTCGTCGACGTGACCGGTGCCCGTGTCCTGCCCCGTAGCGGCGGCGTCCCGCACGTAGGCACGGAACTCCTGTTCGTTCCTGCGTGCCCTGCGGGCCTCGCGTTCGCCCATGCCCTTTCCGCGGGCGATGAGGTACACGAAGCAGCCGAGGAAGGGCAGGATGACGCAGAAGACCGACCATCCGGCCTTGCCCCAGCCGCTCATCGAGTCGTCCCGGAAGATGTCGCCGAAGATGCGGAAGAGCAGCATGAACCACATGACCCAGAGGGCGACCCACATGATGGTCAGGAACGCGTTCAGCAGCGGGTAGTCCATGGTCCTTCTCCCTTGTTCTGACGGACGTCCGTTCTCACTGACGTCCCATGGCGATACGGATCCGGTCTTCGGGCCGGATGAGGTGGTCCGCGTCGTTGGGCCCGGTGTCGACCTGGACCCAGTGGATGTCTCCGGTGAAGGCGCCGTCGGGGGCTCTCGTAGTCGAGGGCGACCGGCGTACCGGCGTCCGGCGAGCACAGGGCGGTCGTGTGGAACCGGGTGTAGCGCAGACCGTTCCGCGCGAGACGGTCGAAGACCGGGGTCTCGCAGGGGCCGCCGAAGGTACTCGGGGCTCCGAAGCCGACGTCGTCGAGCATGATCAGCATCACGTTCGGTGCCTGCTCGGGCGGCATCAGCGGACGGATGGGCGGGAAGGAGGTGTCCGGATCCTTGGCGTCGTACGTGATCGGCCCCGGGCGGGTCACATCGGGGATGGGGAGGATCTGGCGGTGGATCTCGGACATGAGCTGCGCCTTCGTTCCAGGTCGCCCCGGCAGGGCCACGCTTTCCCTGCCCCCACAGTGCGGGGCGGCGCACCGCGGCGCCTCACCCTCCCCGGGTGAACAGCGGCAGCCGTTGCGGGGCTCGGGGCATGGCGGGATGATCAAACGGTAGGCAGTCTCTCCGGACTGCGAGCGGCGGTGTTGCGGTGAGTCCCATGCCCCATCCGACCTCCGGCGGACACCGGGACGCCGCTGCGGAACGCCTCACGCCGAGCGGTGCCCCTCTCCTGGCGGCGCGGTTCCAGGTGCCGGTTCCGCCGAGCACGTTCGTGCGCAGACCGCGGCTCGTCGAGCGTCTGGCGCTCGGTGCGCAGACGCCGGTGACGCTCGTCAACGGACCCGCGGGAGCGGGCAAGACCCTGCTGGTGGCCGACTGGATCGGCCTGGAAGGGGCGCCGAGCCATGTGGCCTGGCTGACCGTGGAGGCCGAGGACAACCGCCCCGGCGTCTTCTGGACCTATGTGCTGGAGGCCATGCGGCGCCACGATTTCGGTCCGCCCGACGCCGTCGGCAGCCCGGCCCGCCCCGGCGAGGTGGACCACTCCCTGCTCGCCCGGCTCGCGGCGCACCTCGGTGAGCTGCAGGAGCCCGTCGTCCTGGTGCTCGACGAGTTCGACCACGTGGTCGGCTCGACGGAGATCGCCGACGAGCTCCAGTTCGTGCTCCGCCACGTGGGCGACGGACTGCGCCTGGTCGTCATCAGCCGTACGGAGCCGCAGTTGCCGTTGCACCGCTACCGCGCCGCCGGCCAGGTCACCGAAATCCGCGGCGCCGACCTGGCCTTCCGGCCCAGGGAGACGGCCGAGCTGCTGAGCAGGCACGGCATGCGCCTGTCGGAGCAGGGCATCGAGGCTCTGACCGAGCGGACGGGAGGCTGGGCCGCCGGGCTCCGGCTCTGCACCCTGGCGGCGCAGCGCGCCGAGGACCCGGACACCTTCCTGGAGGACTTCGAGGCGGGCCGGAGCACGCTCGCCGACTTTCTGCTCGCCGAGGTGCTCGACACGCAGTCGGCGGAGACCCAGGACCTGATGCTGCGCAGCAGCATCCTCGAACAGATCCACCCCGACCTGGCCAACGCGCTGACGGGCCGCGACGACGCGGAGCCGATCTTGGCCGGGCTGCAGCGCGCGAACGCGTTCGTCGAGTCCATCGGCCACGCGTGGTACCGGCTCCATCCGCTGTTCGCCGAGATCCTCCGGGTGCATCTGCGGGTCCGCTGCCCGGGGCTCGCGCCCGAGCTGCACCGCAGGGCGGCCCGGTGGCTCATTGAAGCGGGCCTGTTCGCCGAGGCCCTGCCGCATGCCGCGGACGCCGGGGACTGGGAACACACCGCGAACCGGTTCGTGGAGGAGCTGGCCATCGGCCGGCTCCTCACCGGACTGGACGCCGAACGCCTCGACCGGCTCTTCTCCCAGATGCCCCCGGACACTCCCGGTCCCGCCGCGGATCTCGTGCGCACCGCCCGCCATCTGACCCGCCACGACATCGACCGCGGGCTCGACCACCTTCGCCGCGCCCAGGACAACCTGCGCGACGGCGGGTCCTCGTCCGCGGCCCGACGACTCAGCTGCGCTCTGCTGCGGGTATTGGCCGCCCGCATGATCGGCTCGGCCGACCTGGCCGAGGCCGCCGCGCAGGACGTGGAGGCGGCGGAGCGGGCCATCCCCGCCGAGCGTCTGGAAACGCACCCCGAACTGCGCGCACTGATGCTCACCGACCTGGGATCGGCTCAACTGTGGGCCGGACGCTTCGACGCCGCCCGGTCGACGCTGTCCGCCACCGTGCACCTGAGCGACGGTCCGGACATCACGTTTCCGCGGCATGAGTCACTCAGCCGACTGGCCCTGATCGACCTCCTGCGCGGCTGGCCCGACCGCGCCGAACGGCATGCCCGGGAAGCGATCGCCGAGGCGGAGCGCGGCGGCCTGCCCCCGTCCGCCCGGACCGGAGTGGGTGAGATCGTGCTGGCCGCCGTCGCCCTGGACCGGGACGAACTCGGCGCCGCGCATGCCCATCTCGCGCAGGTGTCCGCGTCGTCCGTGGCCCCGCACGACCCCATCGTGCGGGCCGAACTGACGCTCGTGCGGTCGCGCCTGCTGCTCGCCAAGGGCCGTCCGCGAGCGGCACTCCGCCTTCTCGACGAACTGGAGCAACCGCAGACGGCCGTCGAGCCCTCGCCGTGGGTACGGGACCGGACCGCCTTGTCGAAGGCCAACGCACACCTTGCGGACGGCCACCCAGAAGCCGCTGTGGAGGATCTCGAGGAGGGCGGGGCCGCCGGGCCGGAGAGCGTGGTGGCCGCGGCCCGCGCCCGGCTCGCGCTGGGCAGCGAGCAGGAGGCCCAGAGTCTGCTCGACGCCCTCCCCACCGGCACGGGCGAGGGACCCGCCGTCACGGCCAGGATGCTGCTGACGCGGGCGCAGGCCGCCGACGCGCTGGGAAACGGCACCGCGGCACAGCGCCTGACCGCACGGGCCCTGTCCACGGCCCGGCCCGAAGAACTGAGGCGTCCGTTCCTCGAGGCCGGACCGTGGCTACGGCACCTGATGCGCCGCCGGCCCGCGCTGGCCCGAGGCCACGACTGGCTGCCGCCCACGCTGCTGGGACACGCTCCGGAGCATCACCCGCACGAGCCCGGCCCCGACCTGATGACCGAACCGCTCAGCGAGCGTGAGCACGAGGTGCTGGAACGGCTGGCACAGACGATGTCGACAGAGGAGATAGCCGCCGACCTCCACCTGTCGGTCAACACCGTCAAGACCCACCTCAAGAGCGTCTACCGCAAACTCGCCGCGACGCGACGGAGCGAAGCGGTGCGTCACGCCCGGGAGCTGCACCTGTTGTAGGGGCCCGGTCACCTGCCCGGCCGGATGCGTTCACCCGGCGAGCACCTTGGCCTTGGCCCTCTCGTACTCGGCGTCGCTGATGTCGCCGTGATCGTGCAGGCCGGCCAGCTTCGCCAGTTCGTCCGCCTTGTTCGTCCCGGTCGTCGGGGCCGTCGGGGCCTCGGTGGCCGCATCCCGGACATACGCACGGAAGGCCATGTCACGGGCGCGCGCCTGCCGCATGGCCCGCTCTCCCATGCTCCGGCCCCGGGCGATCAGGTAGACGAAGACGCCCAGGAAGGGCAGGACACAGACGAAGACTGTCCAGCCCGCCTTGCCCCAGCCGCTGAGGGTGTCGTCGCTGAAGATGTCGGCCACGACCCTGAACAGGAGCATGAACCACATCACCCACAGGAAGAACCACATCATCGTGAGGAACGCGTTGAGCAGGGGGTAGTCGGACATGATGCCCTCCAGTTTCCGGTCCGCCGTCCGATGACCACAGCGGCGCAGTGCTGACGGCACCACGGTCCACCGGCGGGGAGGACGGCGGATCACCCGCGGCGGGTGGCCCCACGGACGCCCCCTTCGCCGCGGACGCCCTGGCGGCCCATCACGGCGCAGACTGGATCATGCGGCACTGCCGTTGACGCACGGTCACCCTCACTCGTGACATGACGCGCGCGAAGACACCGGGGCTCTTACGGTGATCGCGTGGAGGCAGAGCCGTGGCACACGCGAGGTCCCGTCGCCACGGCCCGCTTCCGGCGCATGGTCGGGCTCCTGAGCCCGGCCGTGGCGACGGCGACGATGGTGGCGGCCGTCGGACTCGGCCTGGGGCTGCCGCACTGGGAGGACTCCCTTCCGAAGGTCGGGTTGACCTACGACCCGACAACGGCCTCGACGACCCTCGCGGCCATCGCGGGCGGGATGATCACCCTGTCCGGATTCGTCATCACCGCGGTCACCCTGGTCATCCAGACCGTGCAGAGCATGTCTCCCCGGCTGATCGGCGTCATCGGCCACTTCCGCCGGTCTCTGACCGTCGTCGGCCTCGTGACCGGAACCGCGGTCCACGCACTGGTCGTCCTGGCCCAGATCCGACCCGACGAGACACCGCGGCTGTCGGCGACCGTGGCCGTCGTCCTGGTGGTGATCGACACAGCCGTGCTGTTGCGGAGTCTCACCGGGCTGCGGCAGTTCGTGACCGGGGGCGGGCTCGCTCGCGCGGTGGGCGAGCTCATGTCGGCGTCGATCGACTCCGCTCTCCCGCTGGGCGGCACAGCGGCGGCGTCCGGTGCGACAGCCTCCTGGGCATCCGGTCCGGGGGTTCCCCTGGTCCACGCCGGCCGGCCCGGCGTCGTCCAGAGCGTCGACGAGCGGCGGCTGGTGCGGATCGCGACCGGCGGGGACGCGTGTGTCGCCCTCGATGTCGGTCCCGGGGACCACGTCGGCACCGGCACGGTCCTGGGGTATGTGCACGGTCCGGCGGGCGCGCCTGCACCAACGGGCACCCGGCTGCGCCGCCTGGCGTCCTGTGTACGCGTGGACCGGGTCCGCTCCCTCGACCAGGATCCGTCGTACGGCCTCCGGCTCCTGGTGGACATCGCGATCCGCGCACTCTCACCGGCCGTCGACGACCCCACCACCGCCGTCCAGGCACTGGACGAGATCGAAGAGGCCCTGGTGCGGCTCGTCGCGCGCCCGCTCGGTGTGGCGCTGGTGGAGGACGACCAGGGGACGCCCCGGCTGCGGCGCTCCGCGCCCGCGTGGCCGGGGCTGGTGAGCTTGGCCCTGGACGAGATCCTGCACTACGGGGCGACGTCCCTGCAGGTCGTACGGCGCCTACGGGTGCTGCTCGACGCCGTGGCCGAGGCGTCCCCGGACCACCGGCGAGCCCCGCTGGTCGAACGCACCGCCCTGGTGGACCGATTTGCCCATGCCTTCCGGGATCCACTGTTCACAGCGGTGGCGGAGGGAGCGGACCGGCAGGGACTCGGCGGGGTGAGGGCCCCGTGACCCCCTTCAGTCCCGGACGTCCTCCCGCCTGACCGTGCACAGCGCCCAGATCACGAACCCGTACAGGGCGATCAGCGTCAGCGACCAGACCGGGTAGTACGGGATGGACAGGAAGTTGGCGATGATCAGCAGTCCCGCGATGCCCACCCCGACGACCCTCGCCCAGGTGGCCGCGGTGAACAGGCCGAAGCTCACGATCATGGCGATCACCCCGAGCGTCAGCTGGATCCAGCCCCAGCTCGTCAGGTCGAACTTGAAGACGTAGTTGGGGGTGTTGACGAAGACTTCGTCGTCGGCGATCGCCATGATCCCCCGGAAGAGATCGAGGGTGCCGGCGATGAACAGCATCACGGCGGCGAAGAGCGTCAGCCCTGTGGCGGCCGCCTGAACGCCGGGCGACCGGTGGTGGGTGGTGGTGGCCATTGCAGGACCTCCATGGCTCGTGCGGCTGCGGCTCGCAGCCGCTTGTGATCAGGCTTCCCCTGGTCGGCCGCCCCGTCGTCACCCCTGAAGGGTGATGAGCGGTTTGGCCGGACGCATGCTCAGGCGACCCGGGCGGTGATCCGGTCGGCCTTCACCGCCTCGGCGAAGACTTCGTACTCCCGCTCGTTCTGGTCGACGTACGCCTCGGCGAACTCCGCCAGGGCCCGGTCGAAGGAGCTGCCGGTTCCCAGGTAGGCGGCGAGGGCGACCGGATCGCCCGCGGGCGTGGGCGCGGGCCAGCGAGCCACCGCACAGACCCGCGTACAGACGCAGCATGTCGGGCGGCATGGTCTCGGGCAGGGGCGTGCCTTTCCAGTCGCGCAGCTGCCTGACGTAGAAGTCGCGCAGCCGGCCGTCCATACCGATGACGCGTTCCCAGCCGAGGAAGATGTCGCTGTTCGCCTGCATCAGCCGCTGCCCGGCGACGACCCGCTTCCCCTGGTTGTCGTACCTGCTGGGTCCGCTGTACGGGGCGAGGACCGATTCCCCGGCCTCCTTGGCCTGCAGCAGCAGCGGATCACCGTCGTCCCGGCCTTCCATGAGGACGATCCAGCAGCGAGTACCTACGCTCCCCACCCCGACCACCTTGCGCGCCAGGTCGACCAGACGGAAGCGTTCCAGAAGGCTCCGGCGTTCGGTGGAGAGGCTGCGCCCGTAGCCTCCTATGAGCTTGCGCAGGGCCTGCTCGAGTTCCTCGCGCTCGGCGCCCGGAGCCAGGTCGCCGATGGGGGTGATCAGGGGCGGGTCGGCGGCGATCCGTCGTACACCGTCGACCACGTGGGTGAGCTTGCCGGAGACTTGGAGGCTGTCCCGGGAACGTGCCTTGGCCATGGCACGGGACGTCCGCCGGCGGATCTTCTTGTCCTGCAGCAGCGCGTTGAGCTGGTCGGCGTCGTCCTGGGCGTACCAGACGTCCAGCGTGCGCATGCCGGCGAAGAGCCGCATCCGCTCCCGGTACAGCTTCACCGACTCCTTGACGAGAGCGGCGCGCTGCCCGTCATCGAACCCGTTCGCGCGGGCCGCGACGGCGAGACTGGCGGCCAGCCGCTTGACATCCCATTGAAGGGGCCCGGCAGGGTCTCGTCGAAGTCGTTGATGTCGAAGACGAGGTGCCGTTCCGGAGACGCGAAAAGACCGAAGTTCATAAGGTGGGCGTCACCGCACAGCTGGACCGTGATGCCCGTGTCCGGCATCCGGCCGAGGTCGGCGGCCATGATCGCGGCGGCACCCCGGTAGAACCGGAAGGGGGACTCCACCATCCTGCCGTACCGGATGGGCACCAGTTCCGGCACCCGCGTGACGGCTTGCTGCTCAAGGACGTCGACGGGGTCCGGCCGCTGCTCGGCCGGGACGAACCGCGCGTGGCTCGACCGGGGCACGAGGGAACGGACCGCTCTGCCCTGCGCGACTCGCTCGGCCACGGTGAGGTGGCTGCCGGCCTGGTTCGTTGCTGTCATCGCGGCCTCCCTGTCGCCCGCGTCTCCGTATCCGGGAGGCGGCGCATCTCTTCGACACGCAGCCCCAGATTCTGGAAACGCAGGAGCAGTCCGTACAGATGCGCCTCATCCGTCACCGAGCCGAAGAACAGCGTCTGCTCGGAACCGGACTTCGTGGCCAGCTCCGGGAACGCCTCGGCCATGGCCACGGAGACGCGACCGTCGACACGGAACTCGTAACGCATGCCGACACCGCCCTCTCTTGCGCGCTGTGCCCCTGTTCCTCGCATGCTGCCTGCCCAGCGGTCACACCGGATCACCCGTACGAGGTGACTGGACGGCCTCGCGGCGGGCGCGAACTCAAGGTTCGACGGACCGTCCGCCAACCGGCTGACCTCCGTGGCGGGTCGAGGATCGAGCGCCCCGGCCGCTGAGACGATGCGCGCATGGCACCACGGGAAGGCAGTCCTGAGAGGCCGGCGGCCGCACGACTCGTCCTGCTGACACTCGCGTCCGGCCAGTTCCTGATGGCCCTCGACAGCTCCGTCATGAACGTCTCGATCGCGACGGTGGCCGACGACGTGGGCACGACGGTGACCGGGGTCCAGGGCGCGATCACCGCCTACACCCTCGTGATGGCGATGTTCATGATCCCCGGCGGCAAGGTCGGCGCGCTGATCGGCCGCAAGTCCGCATTCATGATCGGTTGTGTCGTCTACGGCTGCGGATCCCTGACCACGGCCCTCGCCCCGAACCTGCCGGTGCTCCTGTTCGGCTGGTCGTTCCTCGAGGGGCTCGGTGCGGCGCTCATCATGCCCGCGATCGTGGCGCTGGTCGCCGGCAACTTCGGTGTCGAACGCCGACCTGCCGCCTATGGACTCGTCGCGGCCGCGGGAGCCGTGGCGATCGCCGTCGGACCGCTCATCGGAGGCGTCGCGACCACGTACTTCTCCTGGCGCTGGGTGTTCGCCGGCGAAGTCGTGATCGTACTCGGCATCCTGGTCCTCGGCCGCCGTATCGCCGACGCGCCGACCGAGAGCCGCCACCGCCTCGATCTCGTCGGCACGGCGCTCTCCGCCCTCGGACTCGGGACCTTCGTCTACGGCGTGCTCCGCTCGGACGAATGGGGCTGGTTCCGGCCGAAGCCCGACGCGCCCTCCTGGCTCGGCATCTCACTGGTCGTCTGGCTGATGCTGACAGGGCTGCTCCTGGTCAGACTGTTCCTCTTCTGGGAGACGCGTCTCGTGGAGCAGCGCAGGGACCCACTCGTGGACCCGGCGCTCCTGCGGAACCGACAGCTCACCGGCGGGCTGACGATGTTCTTCTTCCAGTACCTCGTACAGATGGGCGTGTTCTTCCTCGTCCCCCTCTACCTGTCGGTGGCACTCGGCCTGTCCGCACTCAAGACGGGCGCGCGGATCCTGCCGCTCTCGCTGACGCTGCTGGCCGCCGCGATCCTCATCCCGCGTTTCCTTCCGGACGTCTCGCCGCGGCGGGTGGTCCGGCTCGGGATCCTCGCACTGCTGGCGGGCGCGGTGGTCCTGATGGCCGCGCTCGACGCGGACGCGGGGGCGGAGATCGTCACCCTCCCCCTTCTGCTGATCGGGCTCGGCATGGGCGCACTGGCGTCCCAGCTCGGTTCGGTCACCGTGTCCGCGGTGCCGGACGAGCAGAGCGCGGAAGTGGGCGGCATCCAGAACGCCGTCACCAACCTCGGGGCCTCGATCGGTACGGCACTCGCCGGGTCGATCCTGATCGCCGCGCTGACGAGTTCGTTCCTCGCCAGCATCGAGCAGAACCCGGACATCCCGGCTGACGTCAAGAGCACGGCGAGCGTCGAACTCCAGAGTGGCGTGCCCTTCCTCTCGGACGCCCAGCTCGAGGCCGCCCTCGACGAGGCGGGCACGAGTACGAAAGTGACGCAGGCCGCGCTCGACGCGAACGCCGCGGCACGGCTCGACGGCCTGCGCGCCGCACTCGCGATCCTCGCCCTCGCCTCGCTGCTCGCCCTGTTCTTCACCCAGCGCATCCCGACGACTCAGCCTCGCTCCACGTAGACCGTCCCCATGGCGATGCGCGGCGAAGGGCACGAAAATAGGACTGGACAGGAGCCGCCCGATCATCGGCCACGGCCTCGCCCTCCGAGGGACGACTCATCCTGAGCGTTCTCGACGCCAGCAGGTGACCGGCGGACTCGTCGAAGACTCCGCAAACCGCGAGCGGGACACCGAGCGGTTCCCGCAGACGCGGGCAGGAACACAGGTGATCGCTCATGTGCCGATGGCTCGCTTACTCGGGAACGCCCCTGCTTCTCGACACCATCCTGTACAAACCGACCCACTCACTGATCGATCAGAGTCTGCACTCCCGACTGGGTGTCGAGACGACGAACGGCGACGGTTTCGGCGTCGGATGGTATTCGGAGGAAGACATCGACACCCCGGCCTTGTTCAGGGGCATCGGCCCCGCCTGGAACAACCGCAATCTGAGGGAGCTCGCGGATCATGTCCGCTCCCCGTTGTTCTTCGCCCATATCCGGGCGTCGACCGGCACGGCGGTGCAGGAGACGAACTGCCACCCGTTCCGGCACGGCCGTTGGATGTGGATGCACAACGGTGCCGTGTCGGATTTCCACCTCGTGCGCCGTGACTTGTGCCTGCTCGTCGACCCCGGGCTGTACTCCGACATGGAAGGATCGACGGACTCGGAGGTGATGTTCTACCTGGCGCTCACCTTCGGCCTGGACAAGAACCCGCCGGACGCCGTGTCCCGAATGGTGGGAGCGGTGGAGCGCTGCGGCCGTGACCACGGTGTGGAATTCCCGCTCCAGATGACCATCGGCGTGACCGACGGCGAACGCGTATGGGCTTTCCGCTACTCGAGCCAGGGCGCTTCCCGGTCGTTGTTCTACAGCACCCGCGTGGACACGCTGCGCACACTGCACCCCGATACGGAGTTCCTGCGCGAGGTGTCCGACGAGACCCGGCTCATCGTGTCCGAACCCCTCGGCGACCTGCCGGGCGCCTGGAACGAGGTGCCGGAAGGCAGCTACGGCGTCGTGGGGCCCGGCGCCGACGAGCTGCGTCCCTTCGCTCCGGAACCGGCATGACCCGAGGCCCCCGGCCCGCCTCAGGACGCTTTTGTGGCGGACCGCTTGGCGCTTTTGCTCCTGTCGGTGCCCGTGCTGCTTCGACCCGGCTTGGCGGCCGCGTTCTTCCGCCTCGTGACCTTCTCCGGTCCTGCGACCGTCCGCGCTGACGCTTTCCGGGCCGGAGCGGTCGGCCACTTGAACTCGATCTCCAGCTCGATCTCCCCGTCACCGACCTCGACCTCTATCTCGCTGCGAAGGTCGTCCGGAATCCGCAGGCTCAGCGTTCCGGGGCCGAGTTCAAATTCAGCCTCCCCGCCTTCCTTCAACGCAGCTGCGAGTGCGGCGAGTCGGTCAGCCGCCTCCATGCGTGACAGCGAACTCTTCTGCTCGAACTTGAAGTCCTTCATGAGTGTCTCCGATCCGGAACAAGCAGGCCATCACGCCAATTCTGAGGCCATGCGAGAGATCGGACATCTCAGGGCGGGGCGAAGCGCCCGCTATGAGCGCCCCCCATGCGCGAGGTCCGAATGGGTCTTACGGTTGAAGGGAGGCGCCCACATGCGCGGAACGCGGATCACTCGATCCGTCCCGCCTCAATTCCCCCTCGCGCTCAGAACTCACCAGGAGGACATAGACATGTCCACTGCATCGGAGACCCCTGTCCTGGACACCCTCGCTGCCATGACGGTCGACTCGATCGAGCGATGCGGGCTGGCCCCCGACATGCTCATCCTCACCCGCATCGCGGCACTCGCCGCCTCGGATGCCCCGCCCATCTCCTACGTGGCCCACATCGACCCCGCCCTCAAGACCGGCCTGACCGCCGACCAACTGCAGGACGTCCTGGTCGCCATCGCGCCCATCGTGGGCACCGCCCGCGTCATGACGGCGGCAGGGCACATCGCCACGGCACTCGGCATCGCCATCGCCGTCGCCGATGCCGAGATCGAGGGCCAGAGCAAGGGCCAGGGCTGAGAGCAGGCACCCACCGGCATCAGCGCCCCGCACAGGGCACGTCGGGCAGAAGAAGGCCACGCCGGCCGACCTTCCGCCCGACGTGCCCCTGTGCGGGGCGCCCCAAAGTCCGCAGGAACCGCGCGGACGGGTCCACCAGATACGTGCCTCTGAAAGCCTCGCGGGACGCACGCGTCCGCGTGTCATGCGCCGCCGCGGCCTGCGCGAACGCGCCACGCTCTCCTCGCGCGGTCGGCTGGGCAGCAGCCTCACGCCACTTGGTTCCCAACCCGCAGTCGCAAAGGGCCGCTTGGGCGGACAGCCGACGGATCATGAGTCCTTTGAGGATCTGGACGCCCCTCGTCGATCAACGCCTATCCTTGTGTCCAACCCATGTCCCGAACGTGTTCCCGGAAGGACAAGCCCAGTTGGGCGCCGAGACGCTCGTCCCGCCTCGGGAGTGGGCCTGGAACTCGCACGCAGCGGACTCACCTTCCAACGCGCAGAGACTCCGCGCAGTCGTTGCGTGGATTGCGCTCTGGCGGAGGTTGTCGGGGTTGCCGCGCGTGCTGGTCAAGTTCCGTCCTGGCTGCGGGTGATCGCATCAGTGCGGGCGTCGACTCCGGTCCCGCGGACGGCCTGCGGGGGCCCGTGGCGAACTTGCCGCAGCCCAGGCAGGGGTTGCCCTTCGGGCATGTCGAACGGTGCCTGGTGGATGCGCTCGACTGGAAGTGCAGGCTGTGGTTGCCGGACGGTCCTTGTGCCCGCAGCGGGAGCCGCGAGTCCAGCACGGCATCCCAGACCTGAAGCTCAGACGGCTGACCTGTGCGTCCTGCCGCCGGTCAGCAGCCCGCAACCCGAGATCATGACCGCCCGCCGTCGTGCGCGACGGACTCCTGCCGGCGCCCGGCGAAGGGCGCCGGCCCAAGGACCCTTTCGCCGAGGCGTACCCGCCCGGCATCTGCCCACGCGCTCTGGACACTCGGACGGCTGACCTTCTCGTCGTGCAGACACGGCTTGCGTGGTGGCAGGTCAACTCGGACGCGGAATATGGAACACCGCGATGCCCTTGGGCTGGCGCAATATCCGCGCATGCACGGGGCAGATGGCGGTTCTTGTCCGTTCGGCAACGGATCCTTGGTGCCGGAGCACTTCGGGGCGGAGATTGGCATGGCCAGTCCGGGAGCATGGCGCACCACTCGTACGGCATGGTCGCGAAAGGAAGCTGTGTGAACGCCACGACAACCACCGCACCGGTCGCCGCCTTGCCGGATCGTCGTACGGCCACGCTGGTCATGGCCTGTGTCGGTGTGTTCGTCGCCTATATGCCGGTGACCACCGTGTCGGTCAGCCTGCCCGCGATCCAACGGGCGTTGCACGCGCCGACCTCCCAACTGCAGTGGGTGACGGACGCGTTCGTACTGCCGATGGCCGCGTTCATCCTGACCGCCGGGGTGCTGGGGGACGTGCACGGCCGCAAGAGGGTGTTCCAGGCGGGCCTGCTGTGCTCGGCCGCAGGTGCCGCCACCGCGCTGAGCGCCCACTCCATTGAGGTGCTGTGGGCCGGGCAGGGCCTCGCCGGCCTCGGTGCCGCGGCACTGCTGCCGACCACGCTGGCGCTGATCAGCCATGCGGTTCCGGACCCGCGCGAGCGCGGCAGGTACGTGGGAATGTGGGCAACCGCCCTGTCGGCGGCCCTGGCCTCCGGCCCGCTGATCGCCGGCGGCATCCTGGACCATGCCGCGTGGCGCTGGATCTACCTGCTGCCGATCCCCGTCTCACTGATCGCCCTGGCCGCGTCGATACCTCTCCTGGCCGGCTCCCGGGGGCCGCGGGGGCGACGGCTGGACTGGCCCGGGCAGCTCACCGCCGCGGTGGCGGTCACCGCTCTCGTGTACGGCGTCATCGAGGGCGGCGCCGGTTCGTTCACTGACACCGAGGTGCTGGTGGCCCTGCCACTGGCCGGCCTCGCCGCCCTCACCTTCGTGATGGTGGAACGGCACAGCCCGAGCCCGATGCTGGATCTGAGGCTGTTCCGCAGCCCCGGCTTCGTCGGCGCCACGCTGGTCGCGATGATCACCTTTCTCGGGCTGATCGGCTTCTACTTCGTGATGAGCCTGTACTACGGCGTCGTCCAGCGGCTGACCACGCTGGAAGCGGCCGAGCGGATGATCATGGTCAGCGGGGCGACGTTGGTCATCGGCCCGCTGGTGGGCCGACTGACCCGGCACGTCACCGCCCGAGTGCTGATCACGGGCGGTCTGCTGGTGGCCGCAGGGGCTTTGCTGTCCTTGACGGGCGCCGAGGCCCACACCTCGCTGGGTGCGCTGTCATGGCGGCTGGCGCTGCTGGGGCTCGGCCTGGGTTTCGTGATCACGCCGATGACGAACACGGCTGTCAGCTCCGTGCCGTTCGAGCTGGCGGGCATGGCCTCGGCGGGCAGCAACGCGTTCCGCCAGTTGGGCGCGGCGCTCGGCCCGGCCGTACTGGGCGCCGTCTTGTCCGCACAGGCCACGAGCACGCTGCCCGGGCACCTCGCGGATGCGGGGCTGAACGGGGCGACGGCCCGGCGCATCACCGATGCCGTCGCCGACAGCGGCCTGAGCGCGGTTGGCCGCATGCAGCTGGGCGCCGACCGCGGACGTGCTCTGACGGCGCTGGGCGAGTCGTTCCTCGGCGGACTGAGACTGTGCCTGACCGTCAGCGCCGGTCTGCTCCTGCTGGCCGCGCTGGCGGCCGCGGTCCTGATCCGCCGCCCGCGCCCCTCGGCCGTACCCAACACCGGGACGGCACACGGCGGGACACCGAAGGCGTCGCCCGACCAGGCGACGCGCACCACCGCGGACACCGCACACCTCCCCTCGGCCTGCCGACCGCCTGGCCCGCGGCTCTCGGGCCGGGTGCGCGACGCAGATGGGAGCGGCATGGCGGGCGCGACGCTGACCCTGGTCTCACCGGTCGGACGCCGGCTGGGACGGACCGTGGCGCGCAGCGACGGCACCTACCGCCTGGACGCTCCCGGGTCCGGGGCGTACTTCCTGGTCGCGGCGGCTTTCGGCCACCGGCCGCAGGCGCGGCCCCTGCTGCTCGGGGCGGAGCCGACGGCATACGACGTCGTCCTGCCCCCGGCCCGCGGGCTGGCGGGCACGGTCACCGACGAGAAGAACCGGCAGCCCCTGGAGGCAGCCGCCGTGACCGTGACGGACGTGCACGGCGCGGTGCTCGCGGCCGACCTGACCGACGAGCGCGGCGGATTCGCCTTCCGGGAACTGCCGTACACCGACGGCACGGTGGAGGTGCGGGCGACCGCCACCGGCTTCCGGCCGGCCGCGCTTCCGATCCGGCTGTCCGACGCCGGCACCGCCAAGGTGCATCTGCCACTGCGGCCGAGCGCACGGCTACGAGGAACCGTACGCGGCGGCGCCGGCCGCACGCCCCTGGCGGATGCGCGGGTGACGCTGGTGAACGCCGTCGGCGATGTCGTGGCCGACGTGGCCACGGCGACGGACGGCGATTACGCCTTCACCGATCTCGACGCCGGCGAATACACGGTCATCGCAGCCGGCTATCCGCCCGCGAGCGTGCACCTGACGGTGGACAGCGGCCACGACCAGGACGGTCTGGACCTCGAACTGGCCCATCCCGAAACCTGACCGACGCCTTCACAGACGTACCGGACCGGCCTCTTGAGCGGAGCAGCCGTACCGGTACGGGCGCCCTCCGGGACGGGACGGCGCCCCGCGCGAGACCCGGGACCGTACTCCCCCAACGGGTCCCGGGTCTCCCCGCGACAGACAGACATCGGGCCCCGGCCGCCCGCCCCGACACCGATCCATGGAGCAGGACATGACCGCGGCCTCCCCGGAACGCGACGCCCTCGACACACTCGACCTCAAGCTGCTGCAGGCCCTCCAGATCGACGGGCGCGCCTCGTTCAGCCGTATCGGAGCCGTGCTCGGCGTCTCCGACCGAACGGTCGCCCGCCGCTTCCACCGGCTGTGCACCCTCGCGAACCTGCGGGTGGTGGGCATGACCGACGACCGCAGGCCGGGCGGGGGCAGCTGGATCGTCCGGCTGGGCTGTGTGCCCGATGCCGCCGAGAGCCTGGCGGACACGCTGGCCCGGCGCTCGGACACGGTCTATGTCGCCGTGGCCTCCGGAGGCACCGAGGTGGTGTGCGGTGTGCTTGACGGGGACGGGCTCGTCCTGGACCGGCTCCGGCGCAGTGCGCAGATCTCCTCCGTCAGCGCCCACTGTCTGCTGCGTTCCTTCCATCATGGCCCGCTCGGCCGGGTCCAGCGCATCGATGCGCTCACCCCGGAGCAGGAGGCCGCGCTGCGCCCTCCGCCCGCGGGGCCGTCCGGCGGACCAACCCGGCGGCCGGCTGTGGACGATGTGCTCCTGGCGGCGCTGCGACACGACGGACGAGCTCCGCTCACCGAACTCGGCCAGGTCACTGGCCAGTCGGAGTCGGCCGTCCGGCGCCGGCTGGAGCGTCTGCGCTCGGCCGGTGTCCTCCACTACACCGTGCAGTTCGACCATGAGCAGCTCGGCCACGGGTTCCGGGTGCTGCTGTGGCTCACCGTCGCCCCCGCCCACCTGACCCACGTCGGGCACGAACTCGCCGGCCACCGCGAGGTGAGCTTCGCCGCGGCCGTCACGGGCGACTCCAACGTCGTCGTATCCGCGCACTTCGCCACACACGGAGAGCTGTACGCCTACCTCATCAGCGGCATCCGCGGCGTCGAGGGCATCGGGAGGGTGGAGACATCGTCCGTCCTGCGCCAGGTCAAACAGCTTGCACACCCGTAGGGGCGGTAGCCCGGGGAGATTGCAGCGCCCTGTCGGCGTCGAGGCAGGCCCACCGGACTGGTTCGGGCCACGACCTGCGCGGGCTTCGTCCATGGCAGGTGGTGCCCGGCGCCCGCGTCGAAGTCCGTCGCCACAACGCGAGGGCAGACCACCTGCGTCCGGACCGCCGTCCCCCGGAGTCCGCCGACGAGACGGCGAGCGAAGGCGACGGTCGCGGCCTTCGCAGCGTGCAGAGGTGATGGTGACGACGCTGCACTCGCCTGCGGCGACCATGCCGGGCAGGGCCGCACGCACCAACGGACCGGCGCCACGGCGTTGAGGGTAAGCAGGCGGTCGGCCTCCTCCAGGTCGACTTCGGCCGGCGCGGTATCCGCCCACACCGGCGTTGCTGACCAGTAGCCGGACGTCCCAGGCGGCCCCATGCGGGCCGTCACCGCGGAGCAGTTGCGTCTGCCGAGTCCGCCGGGCCGGACCTCCACAACACCGCGGAGCCGGCCCGCAGGACGCCGGCCTGCTGACCGCGCTCCTCGGCCGGGTCACGGACTCCGCGCCGGAGGCGTGAGCCGCAAGGGGCCTGCCCGGGCGACCGGCTCGGCGTACGGCGCGTTCCATGCTTCGGCAACTCATACAAACGTCTACCGTCGCCGGTACGTCGTGCACCCGCACGCACCAGGCC
>Ga0075367_10000126_pt1 | contig 22382 bp, 20 predicted proteins | sample EndMethybrTD3032_FD_71399 | JGI IMG/M metagenome (GOLD analysis project Ga0075367, IMG submission 71399) | Populus endosphere microbial communities from Tennessee, USA - Endosphere MetaG P. TD hybrid TD303-2 | ecosystem: Host-associated > Plants > Roots > Endosphere | place: USA: Tennessee... | reverse complement strand
TACGTCCAGTCACCGAAGGTGTCCGGCAGCGGCGTCAAATCCGTCAAGTACGACTACAACGTCCGAGCCACCGCCGGCGAAGGACCCTCCTCGGTGGTGACCAGCACCCGGCTCCACGACGACATGTGGGCCTCCAGCTACACCTACTACGACGGCTGGGGCCGCACCCTCGAAACCCAGACTCCGCGCTGGAACTCCACCCTCCAGAGCCCCAAGCGTGCCGTCGCGGCCACCGCCTACAACGAGCTCGGCCTGCCCGCGACCGTGATGAGTTCGGTGATCAACGGCGCTGCACCAGGCAGCGGGCTGCTCAACCCCAAGCCCGACAACACCCGCCGCTCGACCCGCACTACCTACGACGTCATGGGCCGACCCACAGTCACCCAGAACTACAACCAGGGCACCGCGCGCCCCGGCGACCTCACCCAGATCACCTACCAGCCTCAGCACACCATCACCCTGCCCCCGGTCGGTGGCGTCACCCTGACCAGCCTCGACGGGTGGGGGAGGCCCACCACCGTCGCCCAGTATGACCGTCGCGACATCGCCGACGACGACAAGGTCCGGAAGCACTACGCGGACTACACCTACGACGGCCTCGGTCAGCTCACCGACATCACAAGCACCATCGACACCGACCTGGAGCACTGGACCTACAGCTACGACCTCGCCGGCCGCCGGACCGGCAGCACCGACCCCGATACAGGCACCCTGACCAACACCTACGACGCGAACGGCAACTTGGTCGAGACCGACAACCACGTGGACCCGGCCATCCACACCGTCTACGACCTGCGCAACCGACCCAAGCACCGTACCGCCGGCTCCGACCCCGCCCACCTGGTCGACTGGAACTACGACTCAACCACCAACGGCTTCGGCCGGCTGACTTCGGTCACCAGCCACACCCACCTGGGCGACTACACGCGCACGGTCAACGGCTACGACGCCAACGGCAACCCCACCGGGGTCACCTACACCTACCCTCAGAACCTGTTCACCACGCCCGCGACCGGCACCACGAGCCTCACCGAAGGCTATTCATACGACGCCGCCGATACCGTCACCCAGATCAGCTACGGCCAGGTCGGCGACCTCAAGGCCACCACCGTCGACTACGCCTATTACGACACCACCGGCCAACCCAGCACCGTCTCCTCCACCAGCCCAGCCACCGCAGCCGGCGGGACCAACAGCCCAGGCAGCGCCGACGCCGTGCTGCTCGCGAAGTACACCTACGACAAGTACGGACAGACGACTGGACTGACCACCCGCGGCGCCGACATCAACAAGCAGATGGTCCGCACCTACGCCTGGGACGACAACACCGGCCGGCTCGCAACCACGGGCGGCACCGGCTACGGCAGCCTCACCTACACCTACGACCTTGGCGGCAACCCCAGAAGGATCGACCTCGCCACCATCGTCCCGGGCAGCAGTCCACCTGTTGGTCGGGCCGCGGCATGGTGTTACACCTACGACGCCCTGAACCGGCTCGAGACCGTCAAGACCGGCACCGGTGCGACCTGCTCGGTCAGCCCCGCGGGCACCGGGACGAAGCCCACCGAGCTAGACCTGGTCGGAGCCCAACAGTCTCTCGAGTACAAGTACGTCGACGACCGACTCACTCAGGTCAACTCGCTCGCACCCAACGGCACCATCCAGACAACCGCTGAATACCGCTACAACGAACCAGTCGTCACAACTGGAACCGGCGCCGTGCCCACCACTCGCCCACATCTGACCGGCCAGATCGACGTCACCGATCCCGGATCGCCGGCGATATCGCCGGCGATGCCCACCGCGACCGACCTGACCTACGACGCCCTCGGGCGACTCACCGCCGCCGACTCAGCCACGGCTACCCACGTATACAACCCCACCGGGACCCTGAAGTGGATCCACAAGTCCGGCGGTGACCAGCTCGACTACGCCTACGACGACACAGGGATCCGCACCGCCCGCCGCCAAGGCAACGGAACAAAGACCACCGTCCTCTACCTCGGCGCGACCGAGGTGACCGTCACCCACGATGCCGCCGGTGCCATCACCGACGTCACCGGCCGACGCATCTACTCCACCGCCGCCGGCACACCGCTGGCGACCCAACAAGGCGAAGGAACCCCACAGACACCGACCGCACCAACCTGGACATTCCTCTTCGCGGATTCCCAAGGCTCGACCCGCTCCGCCATCGACCAGTCCGCCGGGACTCCCAGCGCTCCTGTGGTCGCGAGCTGGGCGGCCTACACCCCCTTCGGTCAACTTCTCACCGCGCCACAAGACACCGGGCCTGCGCGACGCGCCTATCTCCACAAGACTCTCGATCCCAACGGAGACCTCAGGCTCGACCACCGCAACTACTCACCGATGCTCAACGTCCTGACGACACCAGACCCCGTGCTCGTCCCAGGCAATCCCCAAACACTCAACCCCTACTCATATGCCGGAAACAACCCGATCGCTTCCTCGGATCCATCGGGCCTAATGATGGACTCAGGCGACGACAACTTGGCCTACGACCCTCCAGGAATTGCGCTGTGCCAGAACGCTGACGCCTGCAACAAGGACGCCCCCACCCTTGGCGAGGCTGTTGGAAACGTCATTGAGAGCGTCGGGAACGACGCCACCGACGTCGCGCAGGGAACCAAGCGTTATGTCGGCGGACTGACCATGGGTTTGGGTGCCATGGGTTCGCCCTTGAGGCCCGACCTCAAGGCGCAGGTCGAGGACTACGCCACAAGCGAGATGCTTGACGGCGGTGCACAAGCAACCTCGGGCGCCCTCGGGCTCGCGGCCACGGCATCGTGGGTTGTGCCGCCGATGCGCGGAGCCGGGGTCGGGCTTCGGTTCGCAGTGCGAGAGTATGGAGTTCGGGCCGCGGAGAAGCGTTTGGCCGCCGAGGTGGCCGGAAACACTGGCAAGGCACTCGAACTCTCACCAGCGTCGCCGAACTTCCCTTGGCCACCAGGGGTCAATGGATTCCTTGGCTCAACTCGCGTGCAGGTACTGAAGCCCGGCACGCAGATCGACCGCTACGGACTTCCGACTGGCCGGTTCGCATCGCCATCTGGCACGCCGCTGGGGATGCGCTCCCTGAGACCCGGATCGAGCACCGAGCTGACAACCTATGAAGTCATCCGACGTCTGCCCGCCGAAACCGGGGTCGTGACTCCCTGGTTCGGCGAGATCGGCCTCGGGATTCAGTACCGACTGCCGGCGACAGTGTCAGACCTGATCGAAGCTGGCTACCTCAGGAAAGTAGGCTGATGCGTGTCTATCACTGAACTCGCGGAGTGTCTCGAAGGGCTCAAGGTGCCAGACGGCTACTACTGCCTGAACTGCGAGCGGCACGAGTCCCTGTGCATCGTGGTTGAAGATTCGCAGTGGAAGGTGTTCCTCTCTGAGCGGGGCGTCCGTTACGAGGAGACGACTTTCGCGACAGAGAGCGAGGCATGCAACTACTTCCTCAAGAGGATCCGCCAGCTCTGGCAACCGTGAACAGGACCAGACGCCGAGGTTGGCCACTCTGAGAGATCTGTGGCCGGCTCGCCGCGGCGATGACCTACGACGATCCGCAACCAACGTGCGCTGATCGGCGCTGCTCTGCAGCACTTGGCCGATGTTCCGCTTCACGCGGCGTACACCTGGAAACGCTCGTGTGATCGGACCTGTACTCCGATAGCCGCGTCAGGAGCTCGGCGGCGGCTTCCCGGCCCGTAGCCAGGTTATCCAGCGAGCCGTCACCCGCCGCACAAGCCACGACGCGTCCTTCGCGCTCAACAGCTTGCTCGGAGGGTTGTACTCCCGTCCTTGGTGCCGCGAGAGGAGCCCTACCGCGAGTCTGCTGTTGGCCATGTGGTTGAAGACCTCGAACTCCTTCTGCGTGCAGAACCCCAGGCTGTTGAGCTGGTGGCCTTCCCGGTACGCGTAGCGTTCGATCACCTCGAGGACGGCGTAGCCGGCCGCCCAGTCGATGTCGTCGTCCCCCTCGAGCATCCGGGCGACGAGACGGAGCACGCGCCCAACGTCCGGTTCTGAGGCCGCCAGCGAGTCGATCTCGGTCAGGTCCAAGGCGTTGACGTCGTCGAGGCCGACGGGGAGGGGCGGCCGAGGGCGACCCAGGTTCTCCACCATGTCCGCGTAGTCCTCGGGGAGCATGTGGTGGTACGCGCGGCCGCCGAACACCACCTGCTGGGCACGTCCCGTCTCGTCCAGTGCGGTGACGTTGTCGATAGAGAGTCGCTCGAAGGCACGACCCCAGCGCAGGGCCCCGAAGTCGTTGATCCGCTGTACCGCAGCCTCCACCAGTGCCCGTCCAGCCTGACGCGCGTCGTCCGAATGGCTGGCGTACGTCTCGTCCGTGATCTCCACGAGCAGGTGAGTGGGCTCAGACGTGGCGCTCACCGCCGCTGTTGGGCTCGCCAGGAGTCGGTCGATGTCGACGCGGATGCCCTTGAGCGTCACCTGCCACAACACGCCTTCATGCTCCCAGCGGCACCGAAGTCGGGCGACGGGTGTCGGTAGGCGCTGGTTCGATAACGCCATGCCCCGGCGCAAGAAGCATCACCACACGGTGCCGAGGCTGCACCTGCGCGGGTTCGCCGACAACGATGAGCAGCTCGTGCAGCTCGACGTGCTCACCGGCTCTGAGCAGAACGTCAGCGTCAGCAACGCCTCGGTGCGCAAGCACTTCTACACGATCACGATGCCGGACGGCACCAGATCGGATGCTTGGGAGGACGCGCTCAGCGAGATGGAGGGCAAGGTTGCTCCCGCGATCCACCGCGCTATCGAGATACCGACCTTCAAGCTCACGTGGAGGGATCGTCGGCTGCTCTCTACGTGGATCGCACTGCAGTACCTGCGCGGGCCGGACAGGCGTCGCCAGATGGGGGATATCGCGTCCTTCACCGTGTACGCCCAGGTTGGGATGGGAGGACTCGCATACCTCAGGCACGCGATGAGCGAGGGCTTGGGCCGCGCCGTCGAGCTGGAGGAGGCGGAGGCTGTCTGGAACGACATCACCTCGGCCACTCGTCCGAAGATGACCGTCTCCAGCGACGAGCACCTGGGCATCGTCAACGGCACGGTCAAGAAGGTCATCGCGATGGTCGAGGCCCGAAGCTGGGGCCGGGCGCAGTTCACGCATGGCAGTCTCTTGGTATCGGACACCCCGGTGTTGCTCATGGGCGACGGAGGGTCCACCGGAAATGCAGGGCTGGCGAGTGCGCCGGTGCTGGCCGTGCCGCTCGACCGGAGGACGTTGTTGTGGCTCGGGGTGCCCTCCAGCCGCGGAGCTGTGAGAGACCGAGATCTCGAGGCTGCCGATGAGCGAGCTCTAGTACACAACATCGTGGCGGTCGCCGGCTGCGAGAGGTTTGTGTTCCGGCACCCCGAGGACGACGTAGTTCCGGATGAGGCGTCCGTCCCCCGCGAGCCCGTGCCGAGGACGGTCATCACGGGGGGAGAAGACTTCGCCAACAAGGACCGACCCCTCCAAGACGTGCTTGACCAGATCGCCAGCCACACCGAGGACGACGGTCACAGCCTCACCGCGAACTACACCTGGCCGATCCCCGGATACCGACCGCCGGACGGTCTCGGCTTGGCCTAATTTGGTTGATAGTTGCAACTAAATCTGGGATAATGGAGGTACCTCGGAAGACGTGTGCCGTCTCAGAGAAGGCCCTGACCGAGGTACCCGAGCCGCCGATCTGGCGGCTCTTTCCATTTCCGCCCCTGGTTCCCCGTGGACCAGGGGCTTTCGCATTTCTGGAAGGAGATGTCATGCCAGAACGACAGCGTCATCTGTCTGTTGTCGAGAGCGACACGGCACCACTCACGGTCGCCGCGTACCTGGAGGAGTGGCTCTGGAGCAAGCAGGCCCTTCGCGCCTCCACCTTCAAGTCCTACGAGAGCCACGTCCGCATCTACCTCGTGCCGCACCTCGGCCACTTCGTGCTCGAGGACCTGCGGCCGGCGCACATCGACACGATGTACCGCCAGCTCGGCATCCGGGAGGAACGTCCATTGGCGGTTGCCACGCTCCGGCGCATCCACGCCACCCTGCTGAGCGCCCTGGGCACGGCGGTCCGGCGGGGACATCTCGACCGCAACCCGGCCAGCACCGTGGAGCTCCCGCCCACACGCCGACGCGAGCAGCGAACCTGGACGCTCGACGAGCTTCAGACCTTCCTGGAGGCCACCAGCGGCGACTTTGTGCACCTGCTGTTCACCCTGCTGGCCCTCCTTGGTCTGCGACGGGGCGAAGCCCTCGCGCTGCGCTGGGAGGATGTCGATCTCAACGCGGGTCGACTCACCGTTCGTCAAGCTGCGGTTCTGGTTGGTGGACGTGTCGTGGTTGGTGAGCCGAAGTCCCGATCGGGCCACCGGACCATCGCCATCGACGACGAAACCTGTCGCAAGCTCACCTGGCACCAGTGCGGACAACGTCTGGCCGTGTTCAAGGCCACCGGTGTCATCAGGACACCGGAGCTCGTGTTCACCGACGAGGCGGGCGACGCACTGGACCCGGCGTTCGTGTCTCGCCGCTTCTCGCGCCTCGTCGTTCAACACGGCTTGCCCCGGATCCGGCTGCACGACCTGAGGCACACCTCGGCCTCTCTGGGTCTGGCTTCGGGGGAGTCACTGGTGGAGGTCAGCAGACGCCTGGGTCACAGCTCGCTGAGCGTCACCGCCGACATCTACAGCCACATCTCACCCGAAGTCGCCAAGCGGTCCGTGGAACGCCTGGCCTCATCCATCTACGGAGAGAACAACTAGTTCTCCGAACAGGAAGGAATCATGAAGAAGAAGACCAAGAACGCAATCGCGAAGGCATTCAAGGCGGCCGCCAAGGCTGCCATCAAAGCGCTCCAAGCGGTCAGGTTCGCGTATCAAGAGGGGACCGCTTGGGCACGCCTTGCGATCCGGGTCCAGCTACACAAGTCTGCGGACAGACCTGGCTATGCAGAAGCCCTGATCTGCGCGGTGCTCACCGTCGCGGATCTCCTGCTCGACAGCCAACGGCTCAAGTTAGTCGCCCACCGAGTCGCAGCAGCAGCTCTCGGCTTCATCGGAGGCCATGCCGTGGATCTATACGTGGACCTCGATCCCGGCTACTGGAGCTAGACCCAGCAGTTCATCACCGCACTCCCAGCCCTCGGCATCCGCCGGGGGCTTCTTTCATTTCCAACCACGAAGGAGACGAGCATGTCCAAGGAGACGCTCGAACACCTCAACACCAACACGCTGATCGGGAACACCGCTCAACGAGGCACCGCGTGGCACTACCGGGCGGAGCACCAGGCAGGTGAGTCCAACCACTACCTCGGCCCCGTCCCCGTGGCCGACGTCCAACGCCGGCTGTTCAACTGGGCAGCGGTCTCGCGTCCGATAGCGGTGGAGGTTCCTGCCGACGTCCCAACGATGACGCACCTGTCCGCGACCGGAGACCCGGTGTGCTGGGCAGTCATCGATAACAAGCAGGCGATCTGCCGCGACGACACAGACGACGTCATGGGCATCTTCGCTCCTGGCTACGCGATGCATCAGTACCGCGAGTGGCTCTTGGACACCGTCGCCAACATCCTCGACGACAACCTTTCCATCAGCTCGGCCGGTCTGCTCCGAGGTGGAGCGGTGGCCTGGGTCGAGGTCTCCATCCCGGAGTCCATCACCACCCCCGAGGGCGTCGTCTTCCGCCCGAACCTCCTGGCCACCACCAGCTTCGACGGCTCGACTGCGACCACGTTCAAGCGCACTGTCACCGACGTGGTGTGCGACAACACCCGGGAGACGGCGCTTTCCGAGCCCGGGCAGACCTACAAGGTCAAGCACTCGCGGCGCTCACATGCGCAACTGATCAAGGCTCGTCAGGCACTCGCGCTGGTGCACACCATCGCCGACGAGTTCGCTCGCGAGATCGCGGCCCTGTGCCAGGTCAAGGTCCCCGACAACAAGTGGTCAGCCTTCCTGGACGCCTACGTCCCGACTCGAGACCGGTACGGAAACCTGCTCTCCCAGCGCTCGATGGCGCTGGCGGAGAAGAAGAGGGACAAGCTCGACCGGCTGTACCGCTACGACTCTCGGGTCGAGCCATGGTCCGGAACAGCTCACGGCGTGATCCAGGCGTGCAACACATATGAACACCACGAGAACTCGGTGCGAGGGGCTGACAGGGCCGAGCGGAACATGCTCCGAGCGATCTCCGGAGACTTCGCCAAGGTCGACGAGCGCGCCTGGGTGATCCTTCAGGGCGTCTTGTCGTGAGAACAGGGGGAGGCGGGCATCTCGGAGCCTTCCTCCCCCACGGCACGTCTGCCTCGTCTCATACCGGCGTCGAGCTCGACTCAACGGGGCCGACCACTATGGCAACGCTGAAGCCGGGTCCATGGTGCGGATGAGTTCCGCCCCGTGGTCAAGCAGCGACGCAACCTCGGACTTGCTGAAGGTGTAGTAGATCCACAGCTCCCCAGTAACGACGGCATTCGTTCCGCTGTTCACTGCTGGGGACACGCCAGCCAGGTCGGTGCTCAGGGACCCGTCTGAGGCGTAGACAAAGAGAAATGACCGGTTGCTTGGCGAGTCTCCGCATATGAACTCCGCGACAGCCAACGAGTCGCCGTACGGCTCCTCCTCCTCGTTGAGGGAGCACCCGGTGATTGCCGCGACCGAGTCGCGCACCTCCGTCGGCGTTTCGGGCTGAGCAGCGACAGTCGACGAGTCACCCGCATCGGGATCGCCAGCTTCGTTCTTGTTGTCACCCGAGCGTTGGAGAACGGCAACAACGACGATGACAACGAGGAGAGCGACAAGCCCGGCAACACCGAGGGTGCGTCGCTTGGGTGTGCGGTCATCGCCTTGTCCGGAATCCGTGCCAGCGGCGGTTACTCCGCATGTCGGGCAGTACGTTGCCGAAGTGGGCATGTCGTGACCGTTGCGGCAACGCTGGTTGTTGTCCCTATGGGCTGCTGGATCGGGCTCGACAACGTCGCTCATGAAGACTCCCCGCTACTTATAAGTCTGTAGACCTAAAGGTAGCGGCGCTCGACGCTCGCTTGCGTCATGGAAGGGGAACTCCAGCGCATTGTGGGCGCAAATGTGCGCGCCTACAGAGAGTCTCGAGGCGTTTCTCAGGAGGCCTTTGCCGACGAGCTTGGCGTACACCGGACGTACCTCGGGTCCCTCGAGAGGGGAGAACGCAACCTCTCGCTGAGATCCGTCGAACGCCTGGCGGCCGCTATCGGCCGCTCGCCACTCGAGCTGCTTGTCGAGCAGATCGAGCCCAATGACACAGACGGCTAGTAGGGCCGGCGCAATGTCTCCGCGTGAGGCCCGTTGTTATTCACGGTTACGCCTCGGTCACCTGGCCCCTGTACTTGAAGAGCGTCATCTCGAGTTGGTCCGCACGAACCGACTCCTCCGGATCAACGGTGAGCTCCTGGGCCCACCGAGAGAGCAGGGTGCAGTAGGCCTGGTAGGTCGCGGACCACCAAGCGGTCGTCGGCGCGCTTGGCCATACCCCGAGTGTCCTGAGGTTTCTGGCTACGACGGCATCGAGGACCAGGTTCGTCGGTTCAGAATCCCCGTGTGCGAAGTACAGGTACTTCGTGGCGAAGGCGGAACCGAAGTACCTGATAAACGGTCGACCGCCCGGGGTCAGCAGCCGCTCGTAGCAGTCCCGGGGATCGCTGCCTGCCCGCACCGAGGTCCACGCCTCACAGAGGAGCTCGCCGGCGTGGTCGCCTGCAGCGGCGAGGCCACCCAACCTCGCACGCATGCGGAAACCCTTCTCTCCCAGACCCCAGGCCACGCTGTAGTACCAGAGCTGCAGGGCGTTCTCCGGCGTGATGTCTCGGGCGCCTAGGCCGAACACGTCCTGCCGCGAGATGGTGATGCTCCGTCCCTCGGACAATGGGCCGCGCGCCGTTCGCAGGCCCTGATGCGCGATCTCACGCCGCCAGCGTTCGGCGCTCACGTCCCGCACTGCGTGCTGCAAGACCTCTTGCCGCGTTGCCACCTGGCTCAACGCTCGAGGAAGTGGCGCCTTGGGGTTTAGAGGCATGACGACTCACCGCATTCGGTCGGGCCGATGTACTAGACAGCCCCCAAGTGTTTACACCCAGACTCGTGAGTATGGACGGCACCGAGGTGAGCAGCGGGCTGTCGACCTTCGACGTTGTCTGGGCGCGGATCGTCCGGTTGGCAGGAGAGACGTTCGTCACCAAGACTGGCAAGCAGTTCAGCTACACCGCCGATCGGGCAGCCGTACACCTGGCCACGACCTCGAGGAGCCTCCCCAGGTCGGGATTCTCCACGGCCCTGTCGCGCTTCCCCATCTCGGGCCCGGGTGCACTCCAAGACCTTCAGGGCCCGTCTTACATCTACGCGATCCTGACCGACCCGCGGGTGTCCCCGACGGCTCTAACGCCGCTCAGTCGCGAGCCTCGTGAACCGGCGGTAAGTCCCTCAGCACCTCGTCACACCTCCCGACCGATGCACCGGCGCACCACTCGACCAGGGTGTCCCGTCGCCGAGGAGACGCTCGCGTCTCGCGGCTTCGTTCGGCATGAGCTCGCCTTCGAGGAGTCGGTTGAACTCTCGATCGGCACCGGTCGGAACTGGAACACGCTGGGCGACATCCCTCAGGGTCCTGGGCTGTACGCGTTCACCGCCGAGAACCCAACAAGCCAGCGCCCCCTGGCGGTGTACTACGTCGGCCTCACCAGCGACCTGTGGATGGTCACCAAGGGGCAGCTCCCCGGAGGCGTCGCCCGGGGAGGGCAGCGGTACGGCCGGCCGAAGCATGCCGGGGCCACACGTCAACGGGTCAACGTCGAGATTGCGGCCCTCCTCGCCGAGGGCTGCGTGGTGAGCCACTGGCTGAATCCCGTGCGCATCCCACCCGACGCTGATACGAGGACATGGCTTCGTCACGAAGAGGAGAAGCTGATCACCGAATGGAATCTCCGAAGCTGCGGATGGAACCGCGGCTGATGCGGATGAACCTGGTTTCTTGACGGTCCCGGCTATCGGAGAACAGATCCGATACGCCTGCTAGCAGCGAGGATCACGCGGGCGAGTCCTTGCGATGTACACCTGGTTGCAGTGCTTCGGACTCCAGCGCATGCATCCGCTCGTGGTGGTAGTCGGCGTAGTCATCGATCCCCAGGTCGAAGGCCAACCTCAACTCCTCCTCCGGGAGAGCCAGGAGGAGTTCTCGGAGTAGTCCTGGTCGGTTCTGAAGAGCTCTCCTGAAGTCCTTGAACGCGACCGGCGACATGCCGCCGAAGGCGATGGTCGCCGGATCCGTGGATCTGTTGATCTCTAGGCCAGCCACCGCCTTTTGGTTGTAGAGGGTCACCCGGATCACCAGACCAAAACTGGTCTCGGTGAACTGGCGACTCTCGCTGAGGAGTTCGCTCATGAAGGGACTCATGTCCGGCTTCTCGTCGTGACCGGATCTTGGCGATGCCTCCTTAGGTGATTCCTTGTGGTCTCCCTCAGGTGAACCTTCGGGTGACCTTCTCTCTGTCGCCCTGCGAATAGTCAGCGTTCGTGGTGCGGTAGCGCTGTCTCCGCCACGCGAGGGCGGTGTCTGGTGCGCCGCGGTAGCCGTGTCCCCGTCAGTCGACAGGGCATCCTCAACCGGCTCGTCCACTGGCGGAGTCAGCGCGCGAACCGCCTCGAGGTTGACGGTGTACATCGTGGTCCTAGAGGTGCGGTTGCCCTGGCCCCTGGTGCGCACCGAGATCAAGCCCCTCGACAACAGCGCCTGGCGCACCGCGTAGAACTTGGTCAGGCCCATGCCCATGTCCTGAGCCGCCTTGGTCGCGATCGTGAACATGACACCGCGGGTGGCGACGACGAACAGGAACGCCTTCTCGTAGACCGAGAGCCCTCGCGCGTCACGGATGGCCCACAGCGTCTGGTGGTCGACCGACTTGCTTTTGACCTGGCTCATGAGGATCTAACGAGATTCACGACGCCGTTTCGGCGCCGGCGGTCAGGCCGAGGTGCTCGAGGATGCCGGCGACGGGGACCTTCTTGCGGCTGCCGTACTCCAGGACCGGGAACGGGAACTCGCCTCGGCGTATCAGGTCGTATGCGTAGGACCTGGAGATGCCGAGGATCTCCGCCGCGGTGGGAACGTCCGTGACGACACCGAGTCCCTCAATGTCGCGCTGGGTCCAGGGGCGGCGTACTGCTGCTGCCATCCATCTGCCTATCTATCTCAGAGCAGAACACTCTGGTCGGTTGATATCAAGAGTCTAGGCAGGTAGCGTCAAACCCATGAGCAAGCTCAAGTGGTTCGGCCCCTGGAGCGAGCCCGTGGCGTACACCAGGGCAGACCTCGCTGTGACGCCGGTGAATCTGCGTCAGGTCATCGCCTACAACCTCAAGCTGGGCCGCACCGGGCGCGAGATGAGCCAGAAGGACTTGGCCGAGAACCTGCGCCGGCTGACGGGCAAGAAGTGGACCATCGCCACGGTCAGCGCTGCAGAGCAGGGCTGGGCCGCCAAGAACCCGCGCCTGCGTAGCTTCGACGTCACCGACGTAGTGGCGTTCAGCCTCGCGCTCAGGCTGCCTCTGTCGTGGTTCTTTCTGCCGCCTGCGGCCACGCCGGATGACGAGGAGGTGGACGTCGACACCCCCTGGATCCACCTGGGTCGTCCGGATGACGACTCGGCCTCGGTGGAGCTGATGACCTCTCGGTTCCTGGCCTGGCTCGCGTTCAACCACGACGCCGTCGGCGAAGACCCCCTCATCGACGGGAGGCTCGAAGCCATGCCTCGCGAGGGCCGCACCCCGCACCCCAAGCTGCCCTCCATGAAGGCGGGGTGGGAACGCTTCACCACCAAGGTCGACTCCTTCGAGGAAGGGCGACTTCATGGTGTTGAAGTCGGCCGTCAAGACGCCGTTCAGGAGCTCGCTGGAGAGCTCCAGCAGATCCTCGACAAGCTCAGAAAGGAGGTGCCGTCATCGGAAGCCTGATCAAGCGCTGCGGATGTCCGCCGGCGTACGACACCCGAGGCCGAAGGCTGGCCTGCAACAAGAAGCACGGCAGCTGGTCCTACGTCATCAGCTACCAGGACCCAGGAACCGGTCAGCGCCGCCAGCGCCGAGGCAGCGGGTTCGCCACTCAGGCCGAGGCAAAGACGGCGATGCTCGAGGCCGAGCGCAAAGCTGCGGCCGGCAGTGTTCGGGACGACCGTCGACTGACGCTGCAGCAGTACCTCGTCGACTGGCTGAAGGACAAGGCCAAGAACGCCAAGCCCACGACCATCAAGGACTACAGCCGCCACATCTCTCTGGACATCTGTCCGCGACTGGGGGCCGTTCGCCTTCAGGCGCTCCGGACCCGGCAGATCTCGGAGATGACGCGCGCCCTGATCGACGAGGGTCGGGGCACCCCTACCGTGCGTCGTATCCACGCGACCCTGAGCTCTGCTCTCGGTGATGCTGTGCGCCAGGAGCTCATCGAGCGCAACCCTGCCGCCAACGCGTGGCTGCCACGACAGCAGAAGACCAAGGTCAACCCCTGGGAGCCCGACGAGATCGGCATGTTCCTGACCTCCATCACCGAGGACCCCTGGAAGCCGATCTTCGAGCTCGCGGTTCTCACGGGACTCCGCCGTGGCGAGCTTCTCGGACTCAGGTGGACCGATATCAAGGCGAACGAGGGCTACCTCGTGGTGTGGCAGCAGGTCGTGGACCTCAAGGGCGACGTGTCCTGTCCGGTGTGCTCCGGAAGCCACCACAACCTGGGCTTCTCGACGCCCAAGACCGCCAGTGGTACCGCTCGCCGCGTCGAACTCGGCCTACAGGCACTGGAACTGCTGGACTGCCACCGGCTCCTCCAGTCGGCGCACATCTCCCTGTGGGGGTCGGCATACACCGAGCACGACCTGGTGTTCTCCCGGGACGACGGAGCGCCCATCCACCCGGAGCGGGTGACCAAGCGCTTCGCCCAGATGGTCAAGAACTCCGGGCTGCGCCACCAGCGACTGCACGACCTTCGACATGCTCACGCCTCGCTGCTCCTCGCGGCGGGCTACGACCTGGCGATCGTGTCGAAGCTGCTGGGCCACTCGTCTTTCTCGCTGACCGCGGACACCTACTCGCACCTCGTCGGAGGTGTCGGCAAGAGGGCAGCTGACGCTGTTGGTGACCTCATCGCGCGAGGGCCGCGTGACCAGTCGGTGACCAAAATGGTCTCAGCAAGCGGTCCTGACCCTCCGGTCTGAGACCAAGAGGGCGGATGACCTGCAACGATTCTGGTACGCCATCAGGGACTCGAACCCCGAACCCGCTGATTAAGAGTCAGCTGCTCTGCCAATTGAGCTAATGGCGCTCGTTGTTGCGACCGCCAACGTTACCAGCGCACGCGGGCGTCGAGAAATTGGGAAGCCGTAACGGGACACCCGGCCGGATCGTTGCAGGGGGCACGATGAAGAAGACCGCCTCCCTCGCCCTCGCGTCCCTGCTGACCGCTGTCGCCGGCGTCGCGGGAGTCGGCGCCACCGAGTCCTCGACCGCCGCTCCGGCCGCCGTTCCGGCAGCCGTTGCCGCGGCTCCGGTCCCGCTGCCTCACGACGACCCGTTCTACACCTACGCGGGCAAGAAGCCGCTGCGTGAGCACCCGAGGGGCGCGGTGCTGAAGACCCGCCAGGTGACGATCGGGCTGCCGGCCTCCGGTGGCGCCGTCCCGGCGACCCAGATCCTCTACCGGACCCAGGACCAGCAGAAGAAGCCGAGCGTCACGGTCACCACGGTGGTGAACCCGACCGGCCCGGTCAACGCCGGTCTGGTCGCCTACCTCAGCTTCTACGACGCGCTCGGCGACAAGTGCAGCCCCAGCTTCACGCTGCAGGGCGGCGACCCGGGTGCCGACAACATGGAGCTCGCGACCACCGAGGCCGCGCTGGTCACCAGCCTCGCGGCCCAGGGGTACGCCGTCACCGTTCCCGACTTCGAGGGCACCCACCTGCACTGGGTCGCGGGCCAGGAGTCCGGATGGAGCACCCTCGACAGCATCCGCGCCACCGAGAAGTACCTGGGCATGACCAAGGACCAGCAGGTCGGCCTGTTCGGCTACTCCGGCGGCTCGATCGCCGGCGAGTGGGCGAGCGAGCTCGCGCCGTCGTACGCCCCGGAGCTCAACATCGTGGGCACCGCGATCGGCGGGGTCCCGGTGCACCTCGCCCACAACCTCGGTTACATCAACGGCAGCGACAGCTGGTCCGGAGTCATCCCCGCGGTGCTGGTCTCCCTGGGTCGCGCGTTCGGCATCCGGATGGCGAAGTACGAGTCGGCGTACGGCAAGAAGGTCGTCAGTGAGGTCAAGAACGAGTGCATCGGCGGCTTCAACGGCAACTACCCGGGACTGCGGGTGCAGAAGCTGGTGAAGAAGGAGTACAAGCGCTTCCTGAGGGTGCCCGCGTTCGCGCGAGTGGTGAACAAGCTGATCATGGGCAGCACCAAGGGGCACCCCCGGATGCCGATGTACATGGGCGTCGGCGACCACGACGGCACCGGTGACGACGTGATGGTGCACAAGGACGTCGAGGCGCTCGCCCACGAGTACTGCGGGCAGGGCGTCACGGTGGAGTTCCAGGTGTACGACGGCGCCGACCACACCCAGGGCGGACTGCAGTTCTTCCCGACCGCGATGGAGTTCCTGGCCGAGCGGTTCGCCGGCGCCCCGTTCGCCGGCAACTGCGCCGACATCGGTCCGGGCAACTCGCTCGCCCCGCTGCCGGTGAAGCACCAGCGCTAACGCGCGGCGAGCACCGCCTGGGCGGCGTTGTGGCCGCCGATCCCGGAGACGCCGCCGCCGCGGCGGGCTCCGGCGCCGCACAGCAGCACCGAGGAGTGGTCGGTCTGCACGCCCCAGGCCTGCGCCGGGGTGTCCAGGCGGGCGCGGTTCGACGCCCACGGCCAGTCCAGGTCGCCGTGGAAGATGTGCCCTCCCGGCATGGCCAGCTCGTGCTCGACGTCCTGCGGGATCCTCGCGTCGATGCACGGCCTCCCGTTCGAGTCCTTGGCGAGGCACGACTCGAACGGCTCGGCGAGGTGGAGGTCCAGCCCGGCCACGGCGCGCCCGACCACGGTCCCCTTCGTCAGCGGCGAGTTCGAGTCGAACAGCGACGCCGGCAGGTGGAGGCCGAAGTAGGTCAGCACGTGCTGCGTCGAACCCGCGTCGAGCGTGGAGCGGTCGGTCAGGGTCGGGCAGACGAAGGTCCCCGGGATCGTGGTGGGCAGCCGGCCCGCGGCGGCCTCGGCGTACGCCGTCTCGAGCGTGGAGTAGTCCTGGTCGACGTGCAGGGTGCCCGCGAACGCGACGGCCGGGTCCATCCCGGTCTTGAGCCTGGGCAGCCGGTCGAGCAGGAAGTTGACCTGCAGCTGCGCGCCCTGCGGCTTCATCTCGATGTCGTCGGGCTCGCCCATCAGGATGTGCAGCACCCACGGCGCGACGTTGGCCAGGACGAAGCGGGTCTGCACGGCGTACGTCTGGCCGCCCTCGTCCCACCGCACCTCGGCGGAGTCCTCGCCGGCCCGGATGGAGCTCACCCCGGCGTTGGTGCGGATCTGGGCGCCGGCCCGGGCCGCGCTGCCGGCCAGCCCGTCGACGAGCGCGCCCATCCCGCCGACCGGGACGAGCCGGTCGCCGGTGCCCGCGCCCATCATCGAGTACAGGAAGGTGCGGTTCTGGCGCAGACCGCCGTCGTCCAGCGACGTGAAGGTGCCCTGCAGGGCGTCCGACGCGACCACGCCCCGCACGGTGTCGTCGGCGAAGCGGCGCTGGAGGATCTCGCCCAGGGGCGTGGTGGTGAGCTCGCGGAACGTCGCCGGGTCCAACGCCTCGGCGATCTCGCGCTCGGTGGGGAGCGGGTTCAGCATCGTCGGCCACACCACCCGGGCCAGCGCGCCGACCTCGCTGTAGAACGAGCACCAGACGTCGTACTCGCGGCCGCTCTCGGTGAGGTCGATGAACGAGTTGCGGGTGGCCCGGCCCTCCGGTCGCTCGACGATCAGCGCCTTGGCCCGGCCCCCGCGGACGGTGGGCGTGTACGACGCCATCGGCCGCGGCGCGAGCCTCACGTCCACCTCGAGGTCCTCGAGGATCTGCGGCGGGAGCAGCGAGACGACGGGGGAGTACCGCGGCACCTTCGCGGTGTGGCCGTCGAACGGCGCCGAGGCCTGGGCGCCACCGCCGACGGCGCCGAGCCGCTCCAGCACCAGGACCTTGAGGCCGGCCCGGGCGAGGTAGGCCGCGGAGACCAGCCCGTTGTGCCCGGCGCCCACGACCACCACGTCGTACTGGTTGCTCACCACGCAACCCTAGGGCCGACCCGCGTGGCACGTGGGGAGGCTGGGAGGACGGAATATCCAAAGTTCAACTATCGTTGACGCGACATGCCTGCGATCACCGTTGACGACCTCACAGTCCTGGACCGGGTGAAGGAGCCCGGCCTGGGCGACCAACCGCGCCCGGTGTGGCAGGTCACGACCGCGCCGACGGGCTTCGAGGGCGAGGGCTTCCCGGTCCGCCGGGCGTTCGCCGGCATCGACCTCCAGCAGCTCGACCCGTTCATCATGATGGACCAGATGGGCGAGGTGGACTACGCACCGGGAGAGCCCAAGGGCACGCCGTGGCACCCGCACCGCGGCTTCGAGACCGTCACGTACATCATCGACGGCGTCTTCGACCACCAGGACAGCCACGGTGGCGGCGGCACGATCACCAACGGCGACACGCAGTGGATGACGGCGGGCTCCGGCCTCCTGCACATCGAGGCGCCCCCGGAGTGGCTGGTGCAGGCCGGTGGCCTGTTCCACGGCATCCAGCTCTGGGTGAACCTCCCGCGCGACGCCAAGATGAACGATCCCAGGTACCAGGACATCCGCTCCGGCGAGGTGGCCCTGCTGACCTCCCCGGACGCCGGTGCGCTGGTGCGCGTCATCGCCGGCTCGGTCGACGGCCACGCCGGTCCCGGGTCGACGTTCACCCCGATGTCCCTGGTGCACGCCACCATCGAGCCGGGCGCGCGTCTCGACCTCCCCTGGGACGTCGACTTCAACGCACTCGTCTACGTCCTCAACGGCCGCGGCACCATCGGCACCGAGGGCCGCCCGATCCAGATCGGCCAGTCCGCCGTGCTCGGCGCCGGCGACTACATCACGGTCACGGCCGACGTGAGCCAGGAGAGCCGCTCACCCAAGATGGACGTCGTCATCGTCGGTGGCCGCCCGATCCGCGAGCCGCTGGCGTGGGCCGGCCCGTTCGTGATGAACAACAAGTCGGAGATCCTCCAGGCCTACGAGGACTTCCAGCGCGGTCGGTTCGGCGTCGTGCCGTCCGATGAACGAGGACGGTAGACGCCCCGGGCCGCCCATGGTGGGCGTGTCGAGACCCCGCAAGCCGGGGCTGGGACTGAACTAGGGTCCACGGAGTGGCCCGGATCTACCGCGACGCGTACGGCGTCCCGCACGTCCGGGCCGGTTCCGTGCTCGACCTGGCCGAGGGCCAGGGCAGGGTCACCGCCCAGGACCGCTCCTGGCAGCTGGAGTACCTGCGTCGTCGGGCGACCGGGACGGCCGCCGAGGTGCTCGGCGGCAGGCACCGCGACTGGGACGTGCTGGCGCGCCGGACCCGGATGGCCGACACGGGCCGCCGCGCGTTCGACGGCCTGGACGCCGAGTCGCAGGCCTTCGTCGCGGCGTACGTCGCAGGCGTCAACGCGGGTCTGAGCTCCGACGCACCCGAGCTCGCCGAGCTCGGCCTGACGCCCGCGCCCTGGGAGCCGTGGATGCCGCTGGCGGTCTTCCACGCCCAGCACGTCCTCTTCGCGGCCCTGCCCGACAAGCTCTGGCAGCACCGGGTCCGCACCGAGCTCGGGGACGACGCCCGGTTCCTGGCTCGCGACGGTGCGGTCTCGAGCGGCAGCAACGCGTGGGCGGTCGGTGGCGCGCGGACGGCGAGCGGGGTGCCGCTCATCGGCGGCGACCCGCACCGGGTCTTCGAGTCGCCGGGCGTCTACGCGCAGGTCCGGCTGGCGTGCGAGGACCCCGACGACGCCTTCGACGTCGTCGGCTTCACCTTCCCCGGCGTGCCCGGCGTCCAGCACTTCGCGCACGCCGGCGACGTCGCGTGGGCGATCACCAACGCGTGCGGCGACTACCAGGACGTGTTCGAGGAGTCGCTGGACGACGTCGTCTCGCGCCGGCAGGAGACCGTGCGGGTGCGTGGCGGCACGGAGGTCGCCGTCGAGGTGTGGGCCACCGAGCGCGGCCCGTTGTTCGAGGTCGACGTCGACCGAGGCCGCGGTCTGAGCCTTCGCGACGCGGCGACGGTGCTGGGCGACCTCGGCTTCTCGGCTCTGCTGCCGCTGCTCCGTGCGCGCACCGTCGACGACGTCGACGCGGCGCTCGACGCCTGGGTGGAGCCCGGCAACAACGTGGTGATCGCGGACCGGCACGGCGCGGTCCGGTTCCGCAACGCCGGCCGGATCCCGGCGCATCCCGAGCCGCAGCGGCACGGCATCGTGGCGACCGCGGATCCCGAGGGCGGGTGGGCCGGCTGGGTCGACCTGCCGCGCTACGACGTCCCGCCGGACGGCCAGGTGGTCACCGCCAACGAGAACCGCGGCGACGAGAGCCGCCTGATCGGCACCACCTTCGCCCCGCAGCACCGCGCCCAGCGGCTGCACGCGCTGCTCCGCGGCCGCGACGACCTGGCCCCGGCCGACTTCGAGTTGTTCCTCAACGACGTCGTGAACACCGCTGCCATCGGTCCGGTCGGCGTCGTCGCGGGCCTGTCGCCCGGACCGGCCGGAGCCCGGGTGCAGCGGCTGATCCTCGACTGGGACCAGCGGATGGACGCGGACTCCGCCGGTGCCGCGGCCTTCGCGGCCTGGCGCACGGCGCTCACCAGCCGCCTCGTCGGGGAGCCGGTCTTCGCGGGGTTGCTCGACCCGTTCGTCCACGGACCCGTGTTCGCGGTCTACCTGGATCTGACCGCCTCGGTCGGCCTGGCGCTGGAGACGATCCTGGCGGCGGACGACCCCTTCGGCATCGACGTGCGCCGGCTCTCCGCGCTCGCCCTCGACGACGCCGCCGACCACGCCGGGACGTGGGGCGACACGCACCGGTTCTCGACGACGCACGGGTTCGACCTCGCGGACCCCGACCTCCTCGCTCCCGGCGTGCCCGCGGTCGCGCTGTCCGGCGACTACGACACGGTCCGCTGCACGGGGTCGCTGCCGGCGATCACCGACGAGGCGTACCGCGGCTCGGTCGCGCGCTACGTCTGGGACCTGGCCGACGTGACGAACGGCGGCTGGGTGGTGCCCATGGGGGCCTCCGGCGACCCGCGCAGCCCGCACCACCTCGACCAGCTCGACGACTGGGCCGAGGGGCGGCTGCTGCCGATCGTCACCGACTGGGACGAGCTGGTCGAGGAGTGAGGTCCTTCTCGAAGAACGCCTGGGCGTAGGGGTTGTCGTTGTACCGCTCGATCGGGCGGTAGCCCGCGCGCTCGTACATCGCGATCGCCTCCGAGAGCGTCGCGTTGGTGTCGAGCCGGACGATGCGGTGGTCCATCCCCGCCGCGACCGCTTCGAGGTGGCGGAGCAGCCGCGAGCCCAGGCCGGCGCCACGCCACCCGTCGTGCACCCACATCCGCTTGATCTCGCCGACACCCGGCTCGAGCTCGCGGACGCCGCCGCACGCCACGGGCTCGCCGTCGCTGGTCGCGAGCACGAACCTGGTCGCGTGCAGGTCCGGGTCGGCCAGGTCGTCGGCCTCGGCGGCCGCGACGTCGAAGCCGGCCGGGAACCTCGCGTCGAGCTCGGCGAAGTAGGCACCCACGGCGGCCCGGGCCATCGGTGAGCGGGGGTCGACCTCGACCAGCTCGACGGTCGCCGCCCGCACGAGCAGGTCGGCCGTGGCCAGCGCGTCGGTGAGCCGCCGCCGCTGCCGTTCGGTGAGCGGCGCGACCAGCCGGGCGGCCAGCTCCTCGGACCGGTCGTCGAGCGTGCGGCGGACCGCCTGACCCTGCCGCGTCAGGGTGACCACCCGCCGACGGCGATCGGCCGGGTCCGGCCGTACGACGACCAGCCCGCGCTCCTCGAGCGACCGCAGCTGCCGGGCCAGGTGGCCGGAGTCGAGACCGAGCCGAGCCCGCAGGCCCAGCACCGTGCACCCGCCTGACCCGGAACCGACCTCGAAGACCAGCCGCGCCAGGCCCAGCGGCATGCCGAGGCCGAGGAACGACTCGTCGAGCGCGCCGATGCGCTGGGTGTAGGTGCGGTTGAACCGGCGCAGGACCTCGGTCTCGGTCATTCTCTGACTCTAGTCAGACAAATCGCGTCCGAAAAGCAGCTGACCCGCCCGTGGATCACGGGCGGGTCAGGGTCTGGGGTGAGTAACGGGACTCGAACCCGCGACATCCGCCACCACAAGGCGGCGCTCTACCAGCTGAGCTATACCCACCATGCGGTCCCGAGCAGGCTCAGGACCGACACGGAATTGTAGGGGAGGGAAGCCCCGGTCCGGGAATCGGTATCGGGCTCAGGATCGCGGCTGGGCCGCGGCCTCGGGCGGTGGCGCCTCGGGCAGTCCGGTGATCGACCCGCCGTGCTTCGCGGCGATCTCGCGCGCGGCGTCGCTGTCCGGGCCGGGGGACGGGACGAAGACCGCCTCCCGGTAGTAGCGCAGCTCCTCGATGCTCTCCTGGATGTCGGCCAGCGCGCGGTGGTTCCCGCGCTTGGACGGCGCCTGGTAGTAGGCGCGGGGGAACCAGCGCCGCGACAGCTCCTTGATCGATGAGACGTCGACGATCCGGTAGTGCAGGAACGACTCGAGGGTCGGCATGTCGCGACTGAGGAAGGACCGGTCCGTGGCCACCGTGTTGCCCGCCAGCGGCGGGCGGCTGCCCTCGTTGCAGAACTTGCGGATGTAGGCGAGCACCTGACGCTCGGCCTCCGCCAGGGTGACGCCACCGTCGAGCGCGGCGCTCAGGCCGGACTTCTTGTGCATCTGGGTCACGTACTCGCCCATCTGCGCGATGGCGGCGTCCGGCGGCTTGATCACGATGTCGACGCCGTCGCCCAGCACGTTGAGGTCGAAGTCGGTCACCAGGGCCGCGACCTCGATGAGGGCATCCTTCTCCAGATCCAGACCGGTCATCTCGCAGTCGATCCAGACAAGTCGCTCGCTCACGAGTGGTCACCTTAGACCCGCCGCCCCGGGACGAAAGTCTCAGTACGCGCTCAGGATGCAGAACTAGCCTCGGGCATCGTGACCGCCCGCCTGACGCCGTGGCTCGGCCTCGCGGTCCGGCTGGTCGTCGGTGGCGTGTGGGTGTCCGCCGG
>Ga0075367_10000124_pt1 | contig 22440 bp, 17 predicted proteins | sample EndMethybrTD3032_FD_71399 | JGI IMG/M metagenome (GOLD analysis project Ga0075367, IMG submission 71399) | Populus endosphere microbial communities from Tennessee, USA - Endosphere MetaG P. TD hybrid TD303-2 | ecosystem: Host-associated > Plants > Roots > Endosphere | place: USA: Tennessee... | reverse complement strand
GTAGGCATGGCATTCTCCTCCTTGGTGCGATCATTCTGCTGCTGGTTTGAACTGTGCGTGTTCGGTGGATTCCTTCATCGCCGTGGTCGACGAACGTCCGCCGGTGATGGCCATCGAGACGGCATCGAAGTAGCCGGTGCCGACTTCGCGCTGATGCTTGGTCGCGGTGTAGCCGTTGACCTCGGCCGCGAACTCAGCCTGCTGCAGCTCGGAATAGGCCGCCATCTGCCGGTCCTTGTAGCCTCTGGCGAGCTCGTACATGCCGAAGTTCAGCTGATGGAATCCGGCCAGCGTGATGAACTGGAACTTGTAGCCCATCGCGCCGAGTTCGCGCTGGAACTTGGCGATCGTCGTGTCGTCCAGGTTTTTCTTCCAGTTGAACGACGGCGAGCAGTTGTAAGCGAGCAGTTTGCCGGGATGTACCTTGTGCACGCCCTCGGCAAAGCGGCGAGCCTGCTCCAGGTCCGGCTTCGAGGTTTCGCACCAGATGAGATCGCAGTGCGGCGCGTAGGCGACAGCGCGGGCGATGCACGGTTCGAGCCCGTTGCGAACCTGATAGAAGCCTTCGACGGTGCGGCCGGCATCGTAATCGACGAAGGGCTGGTCGCGCTCGTCGATATCAGATGTGAGGAGCTTGGCAGCCTCTGCGTCGGTGCGGGCGATGACCAGCGTGGGCACACCCATGACATCGGCGGCGAGGCGAGCCGCGTCGAGGTTGCGGATGTGTGCCGCGGTCGGGATCAGAACCTTGCCGCCAAGGTGACCGCACTTCTTTTCCGATGCCAACTGGTCCTCGAAGTGGACACCGGCAGCACCCGCTTCGATGTAAGCCTTCATGATCTCGAAGGCGTTCAACGGGCCGCCGAAGCCTGCCTCTGCATCGGCGACGATCGGCGCGAACCACGTCTCGACGGACAGGCCGTTCTGCTCGGATGTTTCAATCTGATCGGCGCGCTGCAGGGTCCGGTTGATCCGCTTGGCAAGTTCCGGCCCGGCGTTTGCCGGATAGAGCGATTGGTCCGGGTACATGGCCGAGGCGGTATTGCTGTCTGCGGCGACCTGCCAGCCCGAGAGATAGATTGCCTTCAATCCGGCGCGGACCATCTGCATCGCCTGATTGCCTGAGAGCGCACCGAGCGCGTTGACGAAATCGTCCTGATGCAAAAGCTGCCACAGCCGCTTGGCGCCCATTTCCGCGAGCGTATAGCGCAGTTCCACGGAGCCACGCAGCCGCTTGACGTCGTCGATCGAGTAGGGACGCTCAACCCCGTTGAAGCGTCCTGCTGGAAGGTCCCGGTGCAGCTTGTCAAATTCTGTCATTTCATGCTCCTTGCAGATTATGCGGTCGCTTTGGATGATTGACAGAATTTACAATTTCCTGAGAAAAGCCAGAGTTATCTATGGAATAGCAGTCAGAAACGAGTTACGATGCAAAGCCTTTGACAGGTGTGGTCTGTAAATTTGTAAAGTATTGTAAATTCCGGTTCGCCCGGAGCCTTGTAAAGGATTGTCACATGGCGGAGCGCAAGATTTTTGCGGGGCCAAAAGTCCGGCGCATACGCAACGGCCTCGGTCTGACTCAGTCTGCGATGGCCGAAGAGCTTGGCATCTCCCCCTCCTATCTCAACCTCATTGAGCGCAATCAGCGACCGCTGACGGTGCAACTGCTGCTGAAGCTGGCGTCGGTCTACAGGGTTGATATGGAGGAGCTAAGGGATGAGAGCGGCGGCAGTCTTAATCAGCTGCGCGAGATTTTCGCAGATCCATTGCTCGCCGGCGAACTTCCCGGCGAGCAGGAGCTTGTGGAGCTCGCAGAAGCTGCGCCCAATGCGGCAAGCGGCGTCATCAAACTTTACCGCGCCTATAGTGAACAGGCAGCCCGCCTGTCGGACCTGACGTCGCTGACGGTAGGCGCCGGGCAGATGCCGCTCGCTGGTGCGCGGCTTCCGGCCGACGAGGTCCGCGATGTCCTGGAGCGGCGCTCGGCATGTTTTCCTGAAGTCGAAGACGCGGCCGAGGCCTTCTTGGCCCGCTTTACCGAGACACGCGATCTCCCGGCCGCCTTCAGGGAGTGGCTGCGGGCGGAGCGCGGCATCAGCGTGCGTGTCCTGCCGGTGCACGTCATGCCGGATTTGCGTCGCCGCTTCGATCGGCACTCGATGCGGCTCTTCGTTTCCGAACGCCTGTCGCCGGCCGATCAGGCGCATGAGATCGCCATTGAGGTTGCGACGCTGGCATTGCGTGATGCGATCCTCGTGGAACTCGATGGCTTGCCACTGTCGACGCCGGAGGCGAAGCGGATAGCGCGCTTCGAACTCTGTCGTTACGGCGCTCTGGCGCTCGCAATGCCCTATGCGCCCTTTCTTGCTGCGGCCCAAGGTAGTCGATATGACGTCGATATCCTTCGTTCCCGCTTCGGTGTTTCCTACGCACAGGCCGCAGCCAGGCTGGTCATGCTGCAGCGACCGGGTGCCTCTGGCATTCCGTTCTTCATGGTTGAGATTGATGCGGCCGGTCACCGGCTGCGGCGCGCGGGAGCGCAAGGTTTCCCGCATTCACGTTTCGGCGGCGGCTGTCCCAAGCTGAACATTCATGCCGCCTTCCTGCAGCCCGGCCAGATTCTTGCCGAAACGGTCGAAATGCCCGATGGCGCCAGCTATCTTACGGTCTCCCGGACGCTTGAGGGGCCGAACGCCGCATTCGGCGAGCGCGTTAGGCGCACCGCCTTGCTAATCGGCTGTGAAACTGCTGCCGGCGAAGCGTCGGTTTACGGCCAGGTTGCCACGACCCAGCAGCCGGTTGCGATAGGACCGGCTTGCCGCCTTTGCGAACGGCGCGGATGCCTTGCGCGCGCCGAACCGCCTGTCACACGACCGTTGGGCCTCGACGAGATGGTTGCAGGCCTCAGCAGCTTTGATTTCCAATGACTGTGAAATGATTGAGACTGCAGGTTTTTGCGCTTGTGGGCGCTCAAAAACCTTTCTAGTCTGCTTGGAAAACCAGAGGGGTGGGCGTCCGCAAAGGGCGCCGCAAAGCAAGAAGAAGACAGGAGATATTATGAGGTCAACAATCGCAAAACTTGCAGCGAGCGCCGTTGTGCTCGCGTTTGCCGTCGCGCCGTCCTTTGCGCAGGAGCGAGTGGTCAACGTCTACAATTGGTCGGACTATATCGACAGCTCCATCCTTGAAGATTTCACCAAGGAAACCGGCATCAAGGTCGTCTATGACACGTTTGATTCCAACGAGACGGTTGAAACCAAGCTGCTCGCCGGCGGCACGGGCTACGACGTGGTCGTGCCGAGCGGCGACTTCCTGCAGCGCCAGATCCAGGCCGGCGTCTTCCAGAAGCTCGACAAATCCAAGCTGCCAAACCTCTCCAATATGTGGGATATGATCCAGCAGCGCACCGCCATGTACGACCCCGGTAACGAATACGCGGTGGACTACATGTGGGGCACCAACGGGATAGGGTACAACAAGAAGAAGCTCGCCGAAATCCTCGGACCAGACGCAAAGGCACCGGGCCTTGAAGCAATCTTCGATCCGAAGGTTGCTGAAAAGTTCAAGGATTGCGGCATCTATGTCCTCGATGCACCGAAGGACGTCATGCCGTCGGCCTTGACCTATATCGGACTTGATCCCAATTCGAGCAAGCCAGCCGATCTGCAGAAGGCCGGCGAGCTGCTGGAAAAGGTACGGCCCTTCGTTCGCAAGTTCCATTCCTCGGAATATATCAACGCCTTGGCTAACGGCGACATCTGCATCGCGTTCGGTTACTCCGGCGACATCTTCCAGGCTGCCAACCGTGCGACCGAAGCCAAGAACGGCGTGGAGATCGGCTATTCCATTCCGTCACAGGGCGCACAGATGTGGTTCGACATGATGGCGATCCCGGCGGACGCCAAGCATGTTGCTGAGGCGCATGAATTCCTCAACTACATGATGAAGCCGGAAGTTATCGCCAAGGCCAGCAACTACGTCTTCTATGCCAACGGCAACAAGGCGTCGCAGCAGTTCATCGACAAGGCAGTCCTCGAAGACCCGTCGGTCTACCCGAGCGAGGACGTGATGAAGAAGCTCTATAGCGTCACCCCATGGGATCCGAAAACGCAACGCACCGCGACCCGGATCTGGACGAAAGTCGTCACCGGCCAGTAATGAAAATCAGGCCCGGTCGGCAACGCCCGGGCCTTTTCTTGCGCCGATCGCAGGGGAACGTCGGCTTCCAAAATAATATTCGGGGCACAATATGAAGTCACTCGGCAATATCCGCCGCTCCTTTGCACCGTGGGCAGACCCTGCGTCGAAGCCCTTCATTTCATTTAACAACGTCACGAAGCGGTTCGGCGATTTCACGGCGGTCGACGACCTGTCGCTGAACATTTATCATCGCGAATTCTTTGCGCTGCTGGGAGCCTCCGGCTGCGGAAAATCCACGCTGCTGCGCATGCTCGCAGGTTTCGAACAGCCGACTTCGGGCGAAATCGTCCTTGATGGAACGGACCTCGCTGGCACGCCGCCCTACAAGCGTCCGGTCAACATGATGTTCCAGTCATATGCGCTCTTCCCTCATATGACGGTTGAGAAGAACGTCGCCTTCGGCCTGCGCCAGGATGGTATGCAGAAGGAGGAGATCACAGAGCGCGTCCTGCAGATGCTCAAGATGGTGAAGCTGGAGAAATTCGCTGCGCGCAAGCCGAACCAGCTATCCGGCGGCCAGCGCCAGCGCGTCGCTCTGGCGCGTTCCCTTGCCAAGCGGCCGAAGGTGCTGCTGCTCGACGAGCCGCTCGGTGCGCTCGACAAGAAGCTGCGCGAGGAGACCCAATTCGAGCTCATGGACCTGCAGCAAAATCTCGGCCTGACCTTTGTCGTCGTGACCCACGACCAGGAAGAGGCGATGACCATGGCCGACCGTATTGCGGTCATGAGCCACGGAAAGGTTATCCAGGTCGCGACGGCCGCCGAGATCTACGAGGCGCCGAATTCCCGCTTCGTCGCGGACTTCATCGGCGACGTGAACATCTTCGATGGCAAGGTGGTCAGCGCGAATGACAGCACCGTTGAGATCGCCGTCGACGAGGATTTCTCTATCAGTGTCATCACCCCCGAAAAACCGGCCATGGGCTCGTCAGTCGGTTTTGCGATCCGTCCGGAAAAGCTGAAAGTCTCGCGCAAGCCGCCGGCCAATCCAAAGGTCAATGCTGCGTCCGGGGAGCTGTGGGACATCGGTTATCTCGGCGATATGACGGTCTTCCATGTGAAGCTAAAGAACGGCAAAGTGGTCAAGGCCTCGCTCCTGAATGCCCGGCGCACGGTCGACGATCCGTTCACCTACGACCAGGAAGTCTGGATCACCTTCGCCGAGGATGCCGGCGTCCTCCTCAAGGATTGAACCATGGGCAAGCTCGGTTCCGCCTTCTACAATCGCCTGGTCATCATCATTCCGTATGTCTGGCTGCTGCTGTTTTTCCTGGCTCCGTTCTTCATCGTTTTCCGCATCTCCCTGTCGACGACGGCGATCGCCATGCCGCCCTACGAGCCGGTCTTTTCCCTCGGCGACGGCTGGGCTGGGTTCTGGGAGAAGTTGGGCACCTTCTCTTTTGACAACTACAGCTACCTGATCGACGACCCGCTCTATGTGAACGCCTACATATCGAGCCTGGTAATCGCCGGGATATCGACGTTTCTTACGCTGCTGATCGCCTACCCGATCGCCTATGGGATGGCCCAGGCTCCGCGCAGCATCCGTCCGACGCTGCTGATGCTCGTCATTCTGCCGTTCTGGACGAGCTTCCTGATCCGTGTCTACGCCTGGATCGCAATCCTGAAGCCGGAAGGGTTGTTCAATCAGCTGCTGCTATCGTTGCATGTCATCGATACTCCTTTGATCATCCTGAACACGAATGTCGCGGTCTACATCGGCATCGTCTATTCCTATCTGCCATTCATGGTCCTGCCGCTCTATTCCTCGCTGGAGAAGATGGAAGGCACCTTGATCGAGGCCGCGCAGGATCTCGGCTGCCCTCCGATTGCCGCATTCTGGCGGGTGACCTTCCCGCTGTCGCTGCCAGGCGTCGTCGCCGGCTGCATGCTGGTGTTCATCCCCGCAGTCGGCGAGTTCGTTATTCCTGACCTGCTGGGCGGATCGCAGACACTGATGATCGGCAAGACGCTGTGGAACGAATTCAACGCCAACCGCGATTGGCCGGTGTCCTCGGCTGTGGCGACGATCCTGCTGCTGATCCTGGTGATCCCGATCGTGTTCTTCCAGAACGTGCAGGCTAAGGCCGATGAGCAGGGGAGATAGACATGCTGAGATGGACCCGTTTCAACGTCGCCTCGGTTGCACTCGGCTTTGCGTTTCTCTATTTGCCGATCGTCCTTCTCGTCGTGTTCTCGTTCAACGAGTCGAAGCTCGTGACCGTCTGGGGCGGGTTCTCGACCAAATGGTACATCTCACTCCTGCATAATCAGGCTTTGCTCGACGCCGCCTGGGTGACGATCCGCGTCGGCATCCTCTCGGCCACGGCCGCAACGATCCTCGGAACGCTCGCGGCAATCGCCTTGGTGCGCTACACCCGCTTCCGCGGACGGATGTTGTTTTCCGGTATGGTCTACGCGCCGCTCGTTATGCCAGAAGTGATCACCGGCCTGTCGCTTCTACTGCTTTTCGTGGCGATTGGCCTCGACCGCGGCTTCTGGACGATCACGCTGGCGCATACGACGCTCACGATGTGCTTCGTCGCGGTCGTCGTCCAGTCGCGACTGCTGAGCTTCGACCGGTCGATCGAGGAAGCGGCACAGGATCTTGGTGCGCCGCCGGTGCGGACCTTCTTCGAGGTCACGCTGCCGATCATTGCGCCTGCGGTGCTCTCCGGCTGGATTCTCGCTTTCACATTGTCGCTGGATGACCTCGTCATCGCCAGCTTCACCTCCGGCCCGGGGGCGACAACGCTGCCGATGAAGATCTACAGCCAGGTTCGCCTCGGAGTAACGCCCGAAATCAACGCGGTCTGCACCATTCTGATCGGGATCGTGGCAATTGGCGTCATCTGCGCGTCCACTATCACGAAACGCCGCGAACTGCAGCGCGAACGGGACGAGCGCGCGGCGGCAAACGCGCCGTAACTACTTGGTCGACCCCTGCTGCGTGACTGGGGCAGGAGAGATAACCGGCTCCGGCCAGGCGCCGCCAACGAAGAAGGGCAGCGGTGAGAAGCTCGTTGATGCCGTCTGATCCGTCGCCTCGATCGTTCCCGACAAGGCCAATCCATTCGATCGGTATGGAATGACGCCGGAAAGGATCAGCGTCTGCTGCGGCCCCTCGATCCGTGCGCCATGGATTGTCGCCGCGCCATCCGCGAGATCGGCGATGATGTCGAAATTGTCGAAGGCGAAGGCGCGATGGGATACCGCATTCAACGGAAAGAAGTCGGCCCGTGCGGCCTCTTCGCGCACCGCCTCTGCATCGAAGCCCGGAAGCGAGCCAGAACCCGCGCGGAAAGTGATTCTGCCGGTCACGTCGCCAGCTCTGGCCTTCCAGAGAGGCATTGATGTTCTGAGTGACATGTCGAGAGAACCCGTGGCATGGGGCAACGGTCCCTGGAGCTGAAGTCGCTCGATAAGGCTGGCGAAGTCGGCCCCGCGGATCGACAGTTGCAGCTTGCCGCCGCCGTCGAAATCCCCGCGCATCGCCTCGAGATGAGCCGATAGCGAGCCGCCTTCAAACTGGCTGTCGCCGATGTCGAACTTTGCCTCGTTGCTGGAAACGATGATACCAGCGCCGACATCTGAGAGCATGAAAGGCTCGATCAGGGCCTGCTTGGCGGAAAGCCGGAGATCAAGATCGAGTTTCTGTAGCGCGCCGCCATCCGGTGGCCCATTTGCTTCGCCGGCGGCCAGGCGAAGGATAAACGCGTCGAAGAGCGATCTGAAATTCATCTCGTCGAAGGCCAGCGTGCCGCCAAGCTTGGCGCGTTTGCCTGGCGGAAAGGCCACGTCCATCACGCCCTTCGCATTCGATCCATTCATGCTCATGCTGACATTGTCGAAGCGAAACCCGTTCGGAACCGAGGCGACATCGCTCTCGATCGAGAAGGTTCTCAGAGTCGCGAGAACAGGCAGTGAACGGTCAGCCCATGTCAGAAGAGCGGGCAGATCGCCGATGCTGAGGGACATGCTGCCGGAAAGATCGAACAAATGCGAAATGTTCGCCAATCCCTGGAACCGTGCCGTAAGTAGGCTCGAGGTTAGCGATCCGCTCATTTCAGCCTTCCTGCCACCGAAGATAAGTAGCGGGCTGGGAGAGGAGAAATCAAGTTTGAGGTCCTGTCCGCTCGTCCGCGCGATCAGCACGGCGGTGATTGGACTCGACAGCTTGCGCCAGCTGATGTCGGCGGTCACGCCGTCGAAGCGATAAGTCCTGCCGCTTGAGATGTCGGTGACATTCATCGTTCCATCTTCGACAGTTATGGCACCGACTTTGGCATCCAGTTTCTTGTCGAGAATCTCTCTTCCACCTTCCTCGCGCGCGCCCGCAATCGCCCGCGCTAGGAGCCCCTCATTGGTCCAGTCGATCACGCCGCTGCTTTCGCGCGTAAGCTGCAAGTTGGGGCGGAGAAGATGGAACTCGTGGAAGTTTGCGCGACCTAGGATCGCATCAATCAGGCTAAACTCGGCTGAGAGGCTTTCGATCGTTCCCAGCAGCTTGTCGCCGTTGCCTTTCTGGTGAACCGAGATCTTGCTGAGGGTGATGCGAGGCGTCGGCCAGAATTCAATTACCGGCTTGCCGGCGATCTCGGCACGATACCCGGCCCATCTGGATAGCGCGTCCTCAATGCCGGAGCGAACGAGACCGGTGGAAATCAAATAGGGGGCGGCGACACGAAGCGCTACGAAGATCGACAGGAAGGCGAGCAGGGTGATCGTGGCGAGCCGTGCGAAGCCCGGCAGCCAGCGCGACACGGGCCTTATCTTTATCCGCCATCGCGGTTGTCTTGACGTACCCATGAATTCCGCCAGTTTTTCGGCCGTCGCCGCGCTTAATGCTCTGAAATGCCGGATATATCAAATGCTAGCTGGTTGCAAACGCCAGCCGCCGACACGGTTCGTTGGTACCTTTATAAGCTGATATTGCGTGGTATACAGGCGAGGAAATAGGAGAAGTGTCGAATGCGCGACGATAACCCACTCTGGACGCCTTCGCGAGCATCGGTTGAAGCGAGCCCGATGTACGCCTTCATGCAGCAATGCAACCGCGACTTCGATCTTTCCTTGGCAGGCTATAGCGATCTCCACGCCTTTTCGGTCGCTGACAGGGAGCGGTTTTGGACGTCGGTCTGGGAGTTCTGCGGCGTCAAGGGCGAGCGTGGAACGCGTGCGCTGGTCAATGGCGATGTCATGCTCGCCGCGCGCTACTTCCCGGACGCGACACTGAATTTTGCCGAGAACCTGCTTTCCCAAGAAGGCGCCGATGACGCATTGATCTTTCGGGGGGAGAACAAGGTTGCCGATCGCTGGAGCTGGGACCGGCTGCGTAGCCTGGTTTCCAGGTTGCAGCAGGCATTCAACGCGATGGGTATAGGGTCCGGAGATCGGATTGCGGCGATGATGCCGAACATGCCGGAAACGGTGGCATGTATGCTGGCAGCCACGTCGATCGGGGCGATTTGGTCGTCCTGTTCGCCCGACTTCGGGGAGCAGGGCGTGCTTGATCGTTTTGGCCAGATCGGGCCGAAGCTGTTTATCGCCTGCGACGCCTATTGGTATGGTGGCAAGCTGCAGGACGTGAAGGCCAAGGTGGCGACGGTAACAAAGCAGCTCGACGCGCCATGCCTCGTCATCCACTATGCCGGTGACGCCGCTGCGGTCGTCAACGAGACGCCCGGCGCCAAGACGCTGGAAGACTTCATTGCGCCGTTTGAGGCCCGCCCCGTCGAATTCACCCGCCTGCCGTTCTCGCACCCGCTCTACATCCTCTTCTCGTCGGGCACGACCGGCGTTCCGAAGTGCATCGTGCATTCGGCCGGCGGCACATTGCTGCAGCATCTGAAGGAACACCGGCTGCATTGCGGAATTCAGCCAGGAGAGAAGCTTTTCTATTTCACCACCTGTGGCTGGATGATGTGGAACTGGCTGGTGAGCGGCTTGGCGGCTGGTGCCACACTTTGTCTTTTCGATGGTTCACCTTTCGCGCCCGACGGCAACGTGCTTTTTGATTTTGCGGCGGCCGAGAAGTTTGCCGTTTTCGGCACGTCGGCAAAATATATCGACGCCGTGCGCAAGAGCGGGCTGACCCCGCGCATGAGCCACGACCTCTCCAGTCTTCGGCTGATGACGTCGACCGGGTCGCCGCTGTCGCCCGAGGGCTTCACCTTTGTCTATGAAGGCATCAAGGAAGACGTGCAGCTCGCGTCCATTTCGGGTGGCACCGATATTGTCTCTTGCTTCGTCCTCGGTAATCCCTTGCAGCCGGTCTGGCGTGGCGAAATCCAAGGGGCAGGCCTCGGCCTGGCAATGGATGTGTGGAACGACGAGGGCAACCCGGTTCGGCAAGAAAAGGGCGAACTCGTCTGCACGAAGGCCTTTCCGTCGATGCCTGTTATGTTCTGGAACGACCCCGATGGCGCGAAGTACAAGGCGGCTTACTTCGAGCGGTTCGACAATGTGTGGTGCCACGGCGACTTTGCAGAATGGACCGAGCATGGCGGGATCATCATCCATGGGCGTTCGGATGCCACCCTCAATCCCGGCGGCGTCCGCATAGGAACCGCGGAGATCTACAACCAGGTCGAACAGATGGACGAAGTCGCGGAGGCGCTTTGCATAGGCCAGGAATGGGATGACGATGTCCGCGTGGTTCTCTTCGTGCGTCTGGCGCCCGGTGCGGCCCTTTCCGACGAGTTGGTGAAGGCAATCAAAAACCGTATTCGCGCTGGTGCCTCGCCACGCCACGTACCCGCGAAGATCATCGCCGTCAGCGATATTCCTCGCACCAAGTCCGGGAAGATCGTTGAACTGGCGGTGCGCGAGATCGTGCATGGCCGGCCGGTCAAGAACAAGGAGGCGCTGGCCAACCCGGAGGCGCTGGAACTGTTTGCCGGGCTTGAGGAACTGCGTGTCTGATCGACGGAGGACACCGACCGATTACAAGCTTTCATCTTTGAGAGATTAGAGGCCGCGGCAACCTTTCGTTAAGAAACGTTGGTCAAAAGTGAATCTAACTTGGGGCTGCATATGAACGAGGCAGCCGGAGCCCTTGGCTCCCAAAACATGACGTTAGCTTGACTAAGCCCTTGTTGAACAGCACCCGAACTCTCAGGCAGCCGTTTGGCTGCCTTTTTTCGTTCAGCCTGCCAGGACCCGCTGCGACGGGAAGGCGATCTCGACCAGTGTGCCTTCGTTGGGCGCGGAGCTGATCGCGAAAATTGCTCGGTTGGCGTCTACCATCGCCTTCGTCAGCGGCAGGCCGAGCCCCGTACCGTCGCCACGGTGGCGCGACTGTGCAGAAACCTGGCGGAACGGCTTCATGGCCTGCTCGAGTTCGCTCCGGGTCATGCCGACGCCGGTATCGCGCACCCGCAAGACAACGCTGCCGTTTGCCTCGTAGGATGTGGAAACGACAATCTGTCCGCCTGCCGGTGTGAACCGTATCGAGTTCGACAGGATGTTGAGTGCAATCTGTTTGATCGAACGAAGGTCGGCGACAACGTCAGGCACAGCCTGGGACAGCGCGGTGCGGATGATGACGCGCTGGCTGTTGGCCTGTGGCTGAAGGAGCGAGACTGCCTCCGAAACGGCCTCGTTCAAGTCGATCGCGCCGAAATCCAGGTCCATTTCGCCGGCCTCGATCTTCGAGATATCGAGTAGATCATTGACGATATCGAGGACATGGCGTCCGGACCGGCCGATGTCGTTGGCATACTCGACATAGCGGGGGTGTCCGATTGGCCCGAAACGCTCGGTCGCCATCATGTCGGAGAAGCCGATGATTGCGTTGAGCGGCGTGCGGATCTCGTGGCTGACACGTGCGAGGAAGTCGGTCTTGTGTTCGCTGGCCGTCTCCGCTGCGCTCTTGGCGCTACGCAGTTCGTCCTCAGTGCGCTTCCACTGCGTGATGTCGCGGATAACCGCACAATAGCCGCTGGAGGAGGTGAGCCGTCCCATCGTCATGAAGAGCGGCAAAAAGCCACCGGCGGCTTCACGACCGATGACTTCGCGGCCATCGTTGAGAACGCTCGCGACCCCGTGACCCGATAGGCCGCCGAGGTAATCGAGTACAGCCTTTTGGCTCTCATGCGCAAAAAGCATGACGAAAGGCTTTCCGCGAGTCTCGTCCTCGTCGTAGTTGAACAGCGCGCTCGCCGAACGGTTCATCGAGCGGATGTCGCCTTCGGCGCCGATCACCACGACGCCGTCTGTTGCCGTTTCCAGGATCGAACGCAGTTCTTCGACTTCCACCTGCAGCTTGGCGACCTTCTCCAACATCCTTTCGAAGGAACGAGGCTCCGCCGGCGGTGCAGGGCGTGCAGGAACTGCGGCATCACTCGCTGCCGGCATCAGTGCCAACATCAAGGCACTACTTTCCTCCCAGCGTATGGATTGCAGCCGTGCCGTGACCGGAACGAGACTATCATCGACCGTTACGAGCATCATCGTGCCGGAGCGGCCGGCGCCCTCTTCGAGCTCCGAGCGCTGTAGCAGCGCATCAATGCCACCGACCTCGCTCAGCGCTTCCAGCGTCTTGTAGCCGGTCAGTCGCATGAATTCCGGGTTAGCGTGGATCAACTGGTCGCCTGCATGCACGAGGACGGCGACAGGCAACTGATCGATGGCCGCGGCGGATAGCCCGACGCCCATCTTTGCGCGTGGAGGAATGAAGCTCGCCAGCATGTCCATTTGGCTGACAGTTTCCTCCAGCCCTTCGGTCACGCCATCGTCGATCGCATCGCCCGTCGCGGGTTTGTCGGCCGCAGCCGGCGCCTCGCCAGCCTTTTCCGCTTCAGGCGAGGCGGCGATCGTATCGTTCTCGAACGTGGGCGATTCATCAACGTGCGTGCTGATCTTGGGGGTTTCTGCTGCCGAGATATCGCGTTTTTCGGCCTCGCTCGCCGCAGATCCGTCGTCTGGTAGCTCCGGTTCGCGGACGCCGAAGGCTACGAGACGCTTGGCGATCTCGCGAAAGTTTGCCTGTTCGGCGGAGGTGAGCTGTGGCCCGGCGCCGTGCAGTTGCACGATCTTGTCGGTCAGGCGGCGGCTCGGATTTTCGACGATCCGCAACGCCGGAGGCTCAGCGGTTGGAGGCGGATTGTTTATAGGTTCCGTCGTCTCAATATGAGCTTCGGCAGGTGTCGCCCCTTCTACAGTCGGCTCGGGGGAAGAGGCGGCCGTCGCTGCCATCGTCGCGTCGCTAGCCGCAGTGTCGTCCTCGTTAGCCTCGAGCGAATGGTCGGGTACGGCCGCGTCGTCGCTGGTGCCAATCGGGCCAAGGGTCAGTCCGAGTGCGAGAGGATCTTCCGCCGCATCGGACAGGCGCACGACACCGAATCCGCGGAAACCGTCGAATTCCCGGCTTCGCGTATAGGTGGGCAGGGCCGCGAGGTCGACCGGCACGGCCAGGCTCGTTCCTTCGATCGGCCAGCTGATCGTCTTGCCGGACCAAGTGTCGCGTCGCGCCAAGGCTTCGCTGATCTTGCCTTCCGGATCGAGGTTGAAAAGTGCCGAAATATCACTGAACGGCGTACCGATGATGTCCGCCGCATGCGGCCCGACGGCCTCTGCAAACTCGTTCGAGACTTCGCTGAACCGTCCTGCCGCGTCGATCTTCCAGACAAAACGGGTCGCGCGACCGTTCGGATGGAAAACGAACGCACCTGCCTTGGCGACCGCCTCCGGCTTTGACAGCTCTCTCTCAGCGGTGACATTGGCATCTTGTTCGGACGCCGCGACGTTTTGCGTCGTTGGTCCTTCCGCCGGGCTGTCTTCGACTGCGGCGGCCACCGCTTCATCGTCCAGGGTAGCCACAGCCGGTTCATCCCTTAGGCTTTCCGGCGTTCCCTCGGCTGCTGTTGGCTCTTCGACCAGGGAGGCCTGTTCAACAGCCGGGTCCGTCGCGGAGGGCGGCGGTTCGTCTTCCCGGCTGATCTCTCCGGGGAGCGGCTCGGCATCCAACGCCTTTTCGGCGATTGCGCCAGCTTCCGCAGTCTCCGCCTCGGCGCCGTCGCCCTCATGGATGCCCTCTTCGGGAGGCTCTTCCATGTCCTCGATGCCGGCAATGGCATTGATTGCATCGACGAAGCTTGCGGCTTGTCGAGGCTCGGTATGGTTAACGGCGGCTGTGGATAAGTCTTCTGCAGGCGCCGGCGGGTCGATCGGATCAAGGTGCCCAATGACGGTTTCAACGGCGAAAAGGAGGTTGAGCACCGGCTCGTCGCTGAGTCGCCCGACGGCCGCTGGAAGGAAACCTTTGCCGGTGGCGACAGGTCGTTTCACCAAGCGGTCGGCATGGTCGCCCGCAAGCGTCGTCATGGCCTTGGCGGTCTGCTGCGTGACGCCGAGCGAGGCAAAGCCGGGCGAGGCGGCAATGATCTCGCCATCGGCGCCAATCACGGCCATATGCGTGTCAGGATCGTCGAGGCCCCTGAGCATCTGTTCCGCGGATGTCTTGATTGACAGGGCATTGGTCGCAACCGGCAGCGACAGAAGAACGGCGCGCTCCCCGGATGCAAGGCGGATCAGTTCCACTGTTGCCTGAACAGGAACGCGCTGGAAGCCCCTGGCAATGCGGATCATGAAGTTACGGCTGTCGCCGACATTCACCAACTGCCGCGATGTGGCCTCCAGTTGACGAAAGGTGATGTCCGCCCCTTCGATGCCCTGGTCCAGCAGATCGTAAACCGCCGAGTGCCCGAAGAGTTCGGCGCCAGCCCCATTTGCCCAGAGCGCGCGGCCAAGATCCGCCGACAGCAGCACCATCGCTTCGCCACGCGAAAAGCGCTCCCGCACCCGGGGATGCACGGCGATGTCGATGAACGGATACTGTACTGCGGGCATGATCGAACCTTCGGCTTCGGTCATCGTGAAATTAATAGTCTATTAATAACGATAGCCCCGAACGGGGTCCAGAACGGCGCCTGGCTTTCGGCTGAAAAGGTTAACGCGTTGTGCGCCGCACAAACATGTTGCAATGCACAAAAATCTACGCTATATGATGGACATCTAACCTACGAGGCCATCACGCATGCCGAGGCAAAAGGAGCGCAAACCAATGGCTACCATAAAGATGGACGACGTTTTTTCAATGTCGTCGTTTGATCCATCCAAGTTCACCGAATCCTTCCGCGACTTCGCGGAAAAGGGAGCGCAGCAGTCGCGCGAAGCTTACGCAAAGATAAAGAGCGCTGGCGAAGAAGCGAGCAAGACGCTTGAAGCAACGGTTCAGACGGCCCAGGCCGGCGCCGTTGAGATCGGCCACAAGGCGATCGACGCCCTGCGCACGAACGCTGAAAACTCGCTGACCCACATGGAAGCGCTGCTTGCCGTCAAGTCGGTCGCCGAACTCGTCGAACTCCAGACCACCTTTTTGCGCAAGCAGGTCGAGCTGACGATCGAGCAGGCAAAGACCATGCAGGAAACCTCCAAGCAGGTTGCCGAAAAGCTTGCCAAGCCTTCCAAGGAAGCCGCTGAAAAGGTCATGGCCTCCTTTAAGGCGGCGTGATTTTTCGACACAACACACGAAGGGGCTGGACCATTTGTCCGGCCTTTTTGTATATTGGGAAGAGATAGGGCTTGAAATAATTTCCAAGTCCTCGTATGTGACCCCCGTCGCGTCGGACGCGATTTGTGCGGTTGTAGCTCAGTTGGTTAGAGCGCAGGTTTGTGGCACCTGAGGTCGGAGGTTCGAGACCCCCCAACCGTACCATTTTTGCCAAAGAAATTCAGTAATTCATGGGCGATTCCGATTTCGTTCGCCACGTAAGTCGTCCCCAGACGGCGGAGCCAAAGCGAACCACTGGTCACGGCAAAGACGGGTCAAAATCAGTCGATATCGAAGACTCTCGTCATTTTCCGAGGATTGCGGCATCGGAAGCATGCTTCGCTTCTTTCGCCGCAACTGTGTCGCGTCCAAAGGGCATGCGAACAGGCGGATCGGCGACATCTGCGAACTCCACGAGCTGCCGGGCAAACTTTTCGGGGTCGCCCTGCTGATTGTGATCGCGATTGGTCGTTCATTGCCTTCCTTCCTAGCGGGAGGATACGAGCCGGACGACATGAGCCGAAGGGGGCGCCGCTCGAGCCGCGCCATGGGACGAAGCGCATGCCCCGTCCCTCTAGGCACATAGCAATCAATATTTTGATGGAACGTATAGCTCCGGCGGCAGCACCTTGCGTTCGTAATCCGGATTGAAGACGCGATCGGGCAGCGTGATCTCTTCGTGCGGGACATCGGTATAGGGGATCTGTCGCAGCAGGTGGTCGATGCAGTTCAGCCGTGCCCGCTTCTTGTCGTTGCCTTCCACGATGTGCCAGGGCGCTTCGGGAATATTGGTGCGCGCGAAGGTCTCTTCCTTCGCCTTGGTGTAGCCTTCCCAGCGGACGCGCGATTGCAGGTCCATCGGCGAAAGCTTCCATTGTTTCAACGGGTCGTGGATGCGCATGAGGAAGCGCATCTGCTGCTCTTCGTCGGTGATCGAGAACCAGTATTTGACAAGCCGGATGCCCGAGCGAACGAGCATGCGTTCGAATTCCGGCACGTCGTTGAAGAACTGGTCGACCTGGTCCTCGGTCGCAAACCCCATGACCCGCTCGACCCCCGAGCGATTGTACCATGAGCGGTCGAAGAGAACGATTTCGCCGCCGGCAGGCAGATGCGGCACGTAGCGCTGGAAGTACCACTGCGTTTTTTCGCGGTCGGAAGGGGCGGGCAATGCGACGGCACGAACGACGCGCGGATTGAGACGCTGCGTAATGCGTTTGATCACGCTGCCCTTTCCTGCGGAATCGCGACCCTCGAAGATCACGACGACCTTTTCCTTATTATAGACCACCCAATCCTGCAGCTTGATCAGGTCCGCCTGCAGCGAAAGCAGCGCGCGAAAATAGTCGATCCTCGCAATCGAGGCCGGATGGGCATTGCGATAGATCTTGCGGATCGCGTCGGAGAGTGCCGGCTCGGAAAGCTCCAGCTCGTAGTCCTCATCAATGGTGTCGGCCAGTTCGGCTTCGAGCCAATCGGAATGGTTGTTGTCGGATATGTTGTTCATGGACGTTCACCCCTCGATCCATTCGTTGTAATATTTTGAAATGCGGTTTCTCTGGCCGGCGTCAGGACAGTTGGCGCAAGGTGATAGGTACACCGTCGGCAACTGAAGCCCTGAGCCATTCGCGGCGAAACCATTTTCCTGGCCTTCTTCCCTCAAGTGGATGGCCGGCACGATCATGACGATGTTCTTCACCCTGGACTATTGTCATCTTCCGGCTCCGCTTGGGCCGAATCCTTACTTGCTCGGGTCTATTCAGTTAGAATGAACCTCCTGTGACATCGGGTGCGTGGCTTGTGCGTTTGCGTTCGATACGGGGCTCATCCTATGCGTGCAGAATTCCAGTGAATTAAATATAGATAAATTTAAATATCATTATATAGGCGCCATTCGGCCACGTTCTCGCCGCCCTCGCTTCGGAAAATACGATGCCTCGGGGCGAACGCTTCAGCATCTGCTGTTGCGTTTGACTGAGGCCTCATCGCCCGCCTCTTGTGGTCTCATTTGCCCGATTTCGATCACAGTGATTCGTTTCGAAACCGAGGGGAAAGCCCCGAAAATAGGTGACAAATCGCCGCGCTCGTGACTTCTTTTGGTGCATGGCCGCCTCTATCGGAGCCATCGAGCCGGCCGGCAAAACTGCTTTGCTTACAAAGGGCAATCAGATTTTGCCAACTTGATTGAGGTCCCTTCGTCGGGCTCTCGCCGATCACGGATTAACCATACTGCATTGCAAATCGTGATCGGGAGTGTCATTTTCCCGCCGGGGGCTAATTCAGAGTGATTTCAGAAGGAGACGTAAATGTCCATTTCGCTCAGCAATCTGGATGCATCCAAGGCTACCGGCGTTCCGGCCATGAATGTAGCCGCTGCTGTACGTGCCGCTCGAGAGGCCGTCGGCTATAGCGTCGATGACCTCGCATTGACTTGCGGCCTGGTTGTCAATGAGATTGAGGAAATCGAGAGTGGTGAGGATGCTGATCCCGCCAAGCTCAAGCGGATCGCCTCTGCATTGCAGGTGCCGGTCTCATCGTTTGTTCCGATGTGAAGATAATCTCAGGGCCGGGCAGGCAACTGCCCGCCTGGCCTTGCCGCCGTTAAAACGCCTGAAACGACTTTCCTTCATTTCTTTTTAACTTTCCCCTCCAACCCAGCTGAACGCTTTTACCCGCAAAGGGTAGTTTTACCGTCGCTGATTGTGCGGTGCGTTAGCAACTTCATAGCAAATGTCCTCTCGAACGAGCCTAGCGCCTGCGCGTTGCGGCGGTCTATTGTATCGGGGAGAGGGGAATGAGCCGGGTTCGTCGCATTGGCGCCACGCGGATTGATTTGAACGAACTTATGAAGCGCGGCACGCTTGCCGTCCTTTCCATTCTCGCAGTCTTGCTGCCGATTCTGAGGGTCAGTTTCGCTAGCGAAACGGATGACGTGGTTCTGGGGGGATTTCCAGCTTCTGGGCGGGGCCGCCTATCTTCTGCCTGCTGCGTTTCTCTGCGGTCTTGCGACAGTTATCGTCGATGGCATGCGCGTCCACGCCCGCTTCGTTGACATCGCCGGATTGGTCATCGCTTTCGCCGCGGTCTCGCGCACCGTTTATAATCTTGGCTCAAGCCTCAGACATGAAACGGCGGCTGATGCAACCACGCAGAGGCTGGATCAATTGGCGCAGGTTTTCTTGTCCTACGGCAGCATTCCGCTGTTGCTCGTCTTGTTCGGCGCCTTGTGGCAGTTGCGGAAATCGTGGCGCAGCTGAGCGACACGTTGGCGCATGGAACCGTTACGGCTCCTTGGACGTTCGGTCTGTAGGAGAAATGTACATGTCGAAAACGCTTCTATACGGTGCAACCAAGGTAGACGAAGGCAACGAGGCTTATTCCGCCATTGCGAGCCTTGAACAGTTCCAGTGGCGCAACCGCGTCCTTGTCATCTTTGCCGACAAGGCAAACGCGCGGGCCGCTCGCCAGGAAAACCAATTGCTTGCCGATCGCGACGCCTTGCAGGACCGCGATTTGGTCATTCTGAAGATTGCTGGCGACAGTGTCAGGGTGCTGTTTGGGGCTGGCGAAAACCTGGATGCTACGGCGATCGCCGGCGAGTTGAAAAATCCAACGACCGGGGAGTTCGCGGCCCTTCTCGTCGGCAAGGACGGGACGGTTAAGCTGAAAGTTAGCGAGCCGATCTCGAGGGGTGAACTATTCGCTATTGTTGACAGCATGCCTGTGCGCGCAGCCGAGATTGCCTCGGGCAAGCAGCAGGCGAGCGAAGAACCTGAGAAGCGCGATTGATCTGATATTGAACCGATATCACAGGAATATGTGGCGCTCGGCGGCTACGAGTTCCTGGAGGAAATCGGAAACCGTGCGCACTCGCACCAGTTCACGCGCGCTTTCATGAAACGTCGTCCAGTACGCCCGTCGGATCGAAACATCCGGCAGGATGCGCACCAATTCGGGATGCTGACGAGCAATATAGTCGTGTAGAATTCCTATCCCCGCTCCCGAAAGCACTGCCTCTGTCTGGCCGGTCGCCGAGGAAATTTCGAAGGCGGCATTCCAGTTGCGCATCACCTCGCCGGTGAAGTTCAACGATTGAGAGAAGATCAGATCCTCGACATAGCCGATCCGCCGGTGCTGCTTGAGCCCCTCTGCGTCAGTAGGCAGGCTGTTCAGCTCGGCATAGCTGCGCGAGGCGTAGAGGCCGAGCGTGTAGTCGGTGAGTTTGGCCGACACGAGGCGGCCCTGTTCGGGCCGCTCCAGAGTGATGGCGATATCCGCCTCACGCTGTGAGAGCGAGAAGGAGCGGGGTACTGGCACGAGCTGGATCTTCAGTTCCGGATGGCGTTCGATCAGCCGACCCATGCGGGGCGCGAGAAACGAAACGCCGAAACCGTCAGGCGCCCCCACGCGCACCGTCCCCGCGATCGCCGTGTCGGTGCGGCCGAGATTGGCCTGCACGGAGAGCATTTCAGTTTCCATCCGCTCCGCAGATGCGAGGAAAACTTCGCCCTCGGCCGTCAGCTCGCAGCCGTTGGTGCGACGAACGAAAAGGCGGCTCTGCAGTGACTCTTCCAGCGAGGTAAGCCGCCGCGAGAGCGTCGCGTGGTTGAGCCCCAGCCGCCTTGACGCGGCAAGGATTTGGCCGGTACGGGCGACAGCCAGGAAGATGCGGACGTCATCCCAGTTCATGGTTTGCCGCGCGTTGCAATGGGGTCGACATCGACGAGCGTCAGGGACGTCACCATCCCGGCGGTTGCGTTCTTGTATCTGAGGAAGTGCGGCGTCTGCAGGTGCGCTTCGTAGGCTGTCTGACTCGTGTACACCTCCAGGATACGGATCTTATGAGGACTTTCCTTGATGGAGACCGCGTTCAGCGACAGAACGCCGGGCTCCAGTGCGACGGCCGCCTCGATCTCCTCGGTCAGCAGAACGCGATAGGTTTCAAGCTGCTCGGGATCGATCTCGATCTCCGCAATTCTGACAACCAGTTTCCCGCTCATTGAAGCACTATCTCCTCTTCAGTTCGGGTCGACCGTGGTAGTCTAACCCAAGTTCTGCGTAGACGATCAGGAAGCATCAGCCCGATTATTGGGCTTCAATTTATGCACAACGGTTGCTTATCTCGGCTCATTGATTTGTGCAAATTGTAGTGCGATTGTTCGCCATCCAAAAAACAGGAGGAGCACCCATGCGTCAGATCGGTCATTTCATTGGAGGCAAGCACGTCGCCGGCACCAGCGGCCGCACTAGCAACGTCTACAATCCGGCAACCGGCGAAGTTCAGGCAACTGTAGCGCTCGCAAGTGTCGAGGACCTGCGTGCCGCTGTCGAGAACGCCAAGGCTGCTCAGCCGAAGTGGGCAGCGACGAACCCGCAGCGCCGTGCGCGCGTATTCTTCAAGTTCGTCGAGCTGCTGAACAAGCACATGGACGAACTCGCGACACTCCTGTCGAGCGAGCACGGCAAGACAGTCGAAGACTCCAAGGGCGATATCGTTCGCGGCCTTGAAGTTTGTGAATTCGTCTGCGGCATCCCGCACCTGCAGAAGGGCGAATTTACCGAGGGCGCCGGTCCGGCGATTGACATGTACTCGATGCGCCAGGCGGTCGGTATTGGTGCCGGCATCACCCCGTTCAACTTTCCGGCCATGATCCCAATGTGGATGTTCGCGCCGGCCATCGCTTGTGGCAACGCCTTCATCCTGAAGCCGTCCGAGCGCGATCCGTCCGTTCCGCTGCGTCTTGCCGAACTCATGATCGAAGCCGGCCTGCCGGCTGGTATTCTCAATGTCGTCAACGGCGACAAGGCCGCTGTCGATGCGATCCTGACCGATCCGGATATCGGCGCCGTCACCTTCGTCGGTTCTACGCCGATTGCCCGCTACGTATACGGAACGGCTGCGATGAACGGCAAGCGCGCACAGTGCTTCGGCGGCGCAAAGAACCACATGATCATCATGCCGGACGCCGACATGGATCAGGCCGTCAACGCTCTGATGGGCGCAGGTTATGGTTCTGCCGGCGAGCGCTGCATGGCAATTTCCGTTGCTGTCCCGGTCGGCGAGGAAACCGCCAATCGCCTCGTCGAGAAGCTCACCCCGAAGATCGAGTCGCTCCGCATCGGTCCCTACACGGACGAGAAGGCCGATATGGGCCCGCTGGTCACCAAGGAAGCCTATACCCGCGTTAGCGGCCTGATCGATCGCGGCGTCGAGCAAGGTGCCAAGCTTGTTGTCGACGGCCGCGGTTTCAAGCTGCAGGGATACGAGAACGGCTACTTCGTCGGCGGCACGCTATTCGACCATGTCACCCCCGATATGGACATCTACAAGACCGAAATCTTCGGGCCCGTTCTCTCCGTCGTTCGCGCCAAGAACTATGAAGAAGCGCTCGACCTGCCGATGAAGCACGAATACGGCAATGGTGTCGCGATCTATACCCGCGATGGCGATGCCGCTCGCGACTTTGCCTCGCGCATCAACATCGGTATGATCGGCATCAACGTTCCGATCCCGGTTCCGCTCGCCTATCACTCCTTCGGCGGCTGGAAGGCATCGAGCTTCGGCGACCTCAATCAGCACGGCACGGACTCGATCAAGTTCTGGACCAAGACGAAGACGATCACTGCCCGCTGGCCCTCAGGCATCAAGGACGGCGCCGAATTCGTCATGCCGACGATGAAGTAAG
>Ga0075367_10000123_pt1 | contig 22531 bp, 21 predicted proteins | sample EndMethybrTD3032_FD_71399 | JGI IMG/M metagenome (GOLD analysis project Ga0075367, IMG submission 71399) | Populus endosphere microbial communities from Tennessee, USA - Endosphere MetaG P. TD hybrid TD303-2 | ecosystem: Host-associated > Plants > Roots > Endosphere | place: USA: Tennessee... | reverse complement strand
GGATGATCACGATCAGCGGGGGCCGCGGGTGGGGTGGCACGGCAAGCGACTTCGCCGGTGAGGACCTTCTGGAGTTCTGGGCCGCCACAATGGGCGAACTGCTGGAGGAGATCGGTGAGACGGGGGTGCTCGACGGGTGGCACGGTGAGCTGGGCGAGCTGTCGGCCGAGATCGCCGACGGACTGGTCGGCCTGCTCTACGACGCCCCGGACGACGCCCGGTTGGATGTCGACGATCTGCGTGCCCAGGCCCGCGAGGTGGGCGAGAACGGGCCGGAGTTCGATCTCTTCCAGGCGCTGTTCGCGGCGTCCTTCCGGGAGCTCGGGGAAAGACTCGCCCTGTTGGGCGCGGTGGAGTACGAGCCCGGTGACGGCGACGATTCGGCCGAGGAGACTCTGCGCACACTCCCCGTAGCCGAGGTTCCACCGCCAGGCCTGCTGGACCAGGATCCGGCGAAATCGGTGCCGTGGCACGGCTTGCCCGCGTTGTTGCCGAGCCGCTCCGCACCCCGCCAGTAGCGTGAAGCCAAGCGACTCGACTCCACTCAACTCGGGACAGTCCGCGGACTCTACAGAACGCGGGACAGCTCATGGTGCTGTGTGAGCGGTGGTGGCTACTGCCGCACAGCTGTGTCGTAGCGATAGCACGGAAGACACGCGCATTGTCCTCCACTGCCGTGGCTGAAATCTGACATGTGTGGCGTTCGGTCGTGGTCAGTGCACAGACCTGGTCTCCGCTGTGATCAGAGCCCCAGGTGTCCCCGACGATGGTCACTGGCCTCGGCCAGATAATGAATGGCGTCAACCATTTGCCCGTATATGTACTTGTTGTACCTCTATGTAATGACTAGCGTTCGGTGCGTAGAGAACGGCTGTGGGATCCGACTCTCGTGACCACTGGCCCCGAAGCGAGGTGTGGTGCGTGTGGACGTGAGGTCCGGCTTTCGGCCCCTTCCTGTCTGGGGGCGTCCCAAGGGGAGGAGGCGACGGCTGCGGGCACTTGCCGTGCTGCCTCTGCTGGCGTCGACGCTCGCCGCATGCGGCAGCGGCGAGGGGTCCGGCCGCCCCACCTTGAACTGGTACAACTTCCCCGACGACTCCGGCGCGCTCCAGAAGGCGGCCGATCGGTGCAGCCAGGCGTCCCACGGCCGCTACAGGATCAGCTACAACAAGCTCCCACGTGCCGCCGACGGCCAGCGCCAGCAACTCGTCCGCAGGCTCGCGGCCCACGACAACACGCTCGACATCCTGGGCCTGGACGTCACCTGGGCGGCGGAATTCGCCGAGGCGCGCTGGATCCGCGCGTGGACGGGCGCGGCGAAGCGGCGGGCCACCGAGGGCACCCTGCGTGTACCGCTGCAGACCTCGACCTGGAAGAACAAGCTGTACGCGGTCCCGTACAACACCAACACCCAACTCCTGTGGTATCGCAAGGACCTGGTGCCCACCCCACCCAAGACCTGGGCCGAGATGCTGGACATGGCCCGTATCCTCGCCCGGCAGGGCAAGCCGCACTATGTGGAGATCCAGGGTGCGCAGTACGAGGGCCTGACCGTCTGGTTCAACACGCTGATCAACAGCGCGGGCGGCTCCATCCTCAACCCGTCGGCGACGAAGCCCTCCCTCGGTCCGCCCGCCGTGCGGGCCGCCGGGATCATGCGCGAGCTCGCGCACTCTCCGGCCGCGGACCCCTCCCTGTCCAACCAGATGGAGGACCCGAACCGTCTTGCGATGGAGTCCGGGGTTGCCGCCTTCGAACTCAACTACCCGTTCGTCTATCCGTCGATGAAGGCCAACAATCCGGCACTGTTCAAGAACTTCCGCTGGGCGCCGTACCCCAGGGTCGATGCCAACCGCCCGGCACGGCCGACCATCGGCGGCATCGACCTGGCCGTGAGCGCCTACTCCCGCCACCCCCGACTGGCCTTCGAGGCGGCCCTGTGTCTACGCAACAGGGAGAACCAGCTCACCGCCGCGCTAGTCGGCGGTCTGCCGCCCACCCTCCGTGGTCTGTACGACGAGCCGCCGTTCGTCAAGGCGTATCCGTTCGCCAAGGAGGTGCTGGCTTCCCTGGAGTCGGCGAGCGTGCGCCCGCTCACCCCCGCCTACCAGAACGTGTCGATCGCCGTCTCCCACAGTCTGTCCCCGCCCTCCGGTATCAAGCCCGTGAGTTCGGTCCGCACCATCAGGGACCAGATCGACGATGCTCTGCAATCCAAGGGAGTGATCCCGTGAACCACCACCCCCTCGGCCGGCGCGCCCGAGTGCTGGTCTCGTCGTCAGGCGGTCCCCGATGAGTATGCAGGCGGAACCGGCCGGATCCCCACCGCCTCCTGAGGCGAAGCAGGCCAGGCAGGACCGGGCGGCGCTCTCGGCCGGCGCGAGGCAGGAGCGGCGGCTGGGCTGGCTGCTCTGCTCGCCGGCCGTGGTCGTCATGCTGGCCGTGACCGCGTATCCGATCGGATACGCCGTCTACCTGTCGCTGCAGCGCTACGACCTGCGCTTCCCGGCACAGGCGAAGTTCGTGGGCCTGAGCAACTACGGTGCGGTCCTGTCCTCCCCCTTCTGGTGGGAGGCATTCTGGGTGACGCTGTTCATCACCGGCGTGTCCGTGGCCATCGAACTGGTCCTCGGAATGGGGCTCGCCTTGGTGATGCACCGCACGATCTTCGGCCGCGGCTCCGTACGCACCGCGGTCCTCATCCCCTACGGCATCGTCACCGTCGTCGCCGCCTTCTCCTGGCAGTACGCCTGGACGCCGCAACTCGGTTACCTCGCGGGGCTGCTGCCCAGCGGATCGGCCCCGCTGACCCATCAGTGGTCCGCGCTGTGGCTGATCGTGCTCGCCGAGGTGTGGAAGACGACCCCGTTCATGGCCCTTCTGCTCCTCGCCGGTCTCGCGCTGGTCCCCGAGGAAACCCTGAAGGCGGCCATGGTGGACGGCGCCACCGCCCGGCAGCGGTTCTTCAAGGTCGTGCTGCCGCTGATGAAACCGGCCATCCTGGTGGCGCTGCTCTTCCGCACGCTGGACGCGTTCCGGATCTTCGACAACATCTACATCCTGACCTCGGGCGCGCACGAGACGGGCTCCGTGTCGATCCTCGGTTACGACAACCTGTTCACCGCGCTGAACCTGGGCATCGGTTCGACGATCTCGGTCCTGATCTTCATCGCCGTCGGGATCATCGCCTTCGCCTTCGTCAAACTCTTCGGCGCGGCCGCACCTGGCGCGGAGGTGAAGCGCTGATGGCCGCCGTGGGAAGGACGCACGCCACCCGCTGGGGTGTCATCAACGTGGTGGTGGTGCTGTACGCCCTGTTTCCGGTGTGGTGGATCGCCGCGCTGTCGTTCAAGGCGCCCAGCACCCTCACCGATGGCAACTACATCCCCAGGCAGTGGACCTGGGAGAACTACCGGGGCATCTTCAAGACCTCCGAATTCACCCGCGCACTGATCAACTCGATCGGTATCGCCCTGATCTCCACGGTCATCGCGGTGGTGTTGGGCACCATGGCCGCCTACGCGGTGGCCAGGCTCCGGTTCCCCGGCAAGCGGGTCCTCATCGGCATGTCGCTGCTGATCGCCATGTTCCCCCCGATCTCCCTGGTGTCCCCGTTGTTCAACATCGAGCGCATCCTGGGGATCTTCGACACGTGGGTGGGGCTGATCATCCCGTACATGACCTTCTCCCTGCCGCTGGCGATCTACACCCTGTCGGCGTTCTTCCGGGAGATCCCATGGGACCTGGAGAAGGCCGCCAAGGTGGACGGGGCCACACCCGCGCAGGCCTTCCGGCTGGTCATCGCTCCGCTGGCCGCGCCGGGCGTGTTCACCACGGCCATCCTCGTCTTCATCTTCTGCTGGAACGACTTCCTGTTCGCCATCTCGCTGACCTCCACCCGGGCCGCGCGCACGGTACCGGCCGCGATCGCGTTCTTCACCGGCAGTTCGCAGTTCCAACAGCCCACCGGGTCCATCGCCGCCGCCGCTGTCGTGATCACCATTCCGATCATCATTTTCGTGCTGCTCTTCCAGCGGCGGATCGTCGCCGGACTGACCTCCGGGGCGGTCAAGGGGTGACCGGGCCGACCGCGGCAGGCAGGCCGCTGGTGGGCCACACCGACCGCGACACCCGGAACCCGCAAGGCATGAAGGCAAGGAGGCACCATCATGGCCGAGATCACCCTAGAGGGAATCACGAAGCGTTTTCCTGACGGATCCCTCGCCGTGAAGGACGTGGATCTCGACATCGCCGACGGCGAGTTCGTGATCCTGGTCGGTCCTTCCGGTTGCGGCAAGTCCACCACCCTGAACATGATCGCCGGACTCGAAGACATCACCGAAGGCACCCTGCGCATCGGTGACCAGGTGGTCAACCAACTCGCTCCCAAGGAGCGCGACGTCGCCATGGTGTTCCAGAGCTACGCGCTGTACCCGCACATGAGCGTGCGCGAGAACATGGGCTTCCCTCTGCGACTGGCGAAAGTGGACAAGGCCACCGTCAACTCCAAGGTCGAGGAGGCCGCCCGGATTCTCGACCTCACAGAGCACCTGGACCGCAAACCCGCGAATCTCTCCGGTGGCCAGCGTCAGCGGGTGGCCATGGGCCGGGCGATCGTCCGCGATCCCAAGGCGTTCCTGATGGACGAGCCGCTGTCCAACCTGGACGCGAAACTCCGGGTGCAGATGCGCACCCAGATCTCCCGCCTGCAACGGCGCCTCGGCACCACCACCGTGTACGTCACCCACGACCAGACCGAGGCGATGACCCTCGGCGACCGGGTCGTCGTGATGCGGCAGGGCCTGGTCCAGCAGATCGGCACACCCGCACAGCTCTACGACCTGCCGCGCAACCTCTTCGTCGCGGGCTTCATCGGCTCGCCGGCGATGAACTTCCTCAACGCCACCCTGGACGGCGGCATGTTGCGCTCGCCCCTGGGCGATCTGCCCCTCGACGACCGTACGAGGCAGGCACTGGAGCGGCAGAACGCGCCCCGCGAGGTCATCGTCGGCCTGCGGCCCGAGGCCTTCGAGGACGCTGCCCTGTCGACTCGACCAAGCCGGGGCGGCCCTGTCTTCACCGCCACCGTGGACGTGCTGGAGTCGCTGGGCTCCGACGCGTACGTGTACTTCACCGCGGAGGGCGGATCCGCGACTACTGCGGAACTGGAGGAACTGGCGGCTGACTCGGGTCTGCGAGACACGGGCGCGGAGGTCCAGCAGATCGTGGCCCGCCTGGACGCCGCCACGCGCGCCCGGGAGGGCGCTCCGGTGGAGTTGCTGGTCGACATGGCCAAGGCGCACGTGTTCGACCCGGCGACCGGAGCGAACCTCACCCATCCCGAGAGCGGAGCTTGACGATGCCGCGCGGCCGGACGGCGACATCATTGGACCAATACGGCCTGGACCCAGGCCTTCGGCCCAGTCCGCCACAGGTGAACCTTCCCCTTGATCGTGGACACCTGGAGACTGGGATCTGAGGTTCCAGAGGAATTAGCACCCGGTGGGAAGCAAGTACACGAAGCGGTACACCGAAGAGGTCAAGCGGGACGCGATCGCGCTCGTCGACTCCTCGGGCAAGACGGTCACGGCGGTCGCCCGGGAACTCGGCATCAGCTCCTGGTCCCTGCGCGGCTGGTACCGCAAAGCGAAGGCGGAGCAGGGCGAAGGCGCTGCCGGCCAATTGAGCAGTGCCGAGCGCGAGGAGCTCAAGCGGCTGCGGCGGGAGAACCGCGAGCAGCAGCAGACGATCGAGATCCTGAAAAAAGCGACCGCCTTCTTCGTGCAGGACAACGACCGGTGAGCGAGTTGTGCCGGTTCATCCATGCGGAGAAGGCGAACTACCCGATCGTTCTGTTGTGCCAGGTGCTGCATGTGGCCCGCTCCTCCTCCTACGCGTGGCGCGAGGGCGAGGCCGCCCGCCATGCCCGGCAGGCCGCCGACGACGCGCTCGCGCACGAGATCACGGTGCTGCACGTCGCCTCCCGCCGTACCTACGGTGTCCCGCGCATCCACGCCGAACTGCGGCGTCCGGGCCGGCGGGTGAACCGCAAGCGCATCGCCCGCGTGATGCGCGAGCGCGACATCCGAGGCGTCACCCGGCGCAAGCGCCGCTCGTTGACCCGGCCCGACAAGAAGGCGAAGCCGGCCCCTGACCTGATCGGCCGCGACTTCCACGCCGAGCGGCCCGGGATCAAGCTGGTCGGCGACATCACCTACCTGCCCACTGCCGAGGGCCGGCTCTACCTCGCCTGCTGGCTGGACCAGGCCACCCGCGAGGTCGTCGGTTATGCCATGGCTGATCACCACCGCGCAGAACTCGTCGTGGACGCCGATCGACATGGCCTACGGCCGAGGGAACCTGGAGCCCGACTGCGTGATCCACAGTGACCGCGGCAGCGAATACACCTCGACCCAATTCTGCGACCGCATAAGGGAGTTGGGACTGCGGAACAGTTGCGGACGTACCGGATCATGCTTCGACAACGCGGCCGCGGAGAGTTTCTGGGCCCTACTCAAGGAAGGGATCGGCACCCGCACCTGGCCCGACCGCGCCACCACCCGCGCTGAGGTCTTCACCTTCATCGAGACCTTCTACAACCGCCGCCGCTTGCGCAAGCACAAGACCTTCGGCTACCTCACCCCGGCCGAGACCAGGCAGCGGCATCAACACGCCCTCGCGGCATAACCGGCGACTGTCCAAGATCACGGGGAAACGTCACTGGCCGGGTCCCCCGCAGCCCGGCTGCGCGCCCGCCGCCAGACCGTCCCCTTCCGCGGCCGCACCCGCCTCCTCGACCGCCTGAACACCTGGGCGGGCGAACCCGGCTTCTCAGCACTGCCGCTGCACGGCCCCGGCGGACAGCACAAAACCCGCCTGGCCCAGCACTTCGCCCCCACCCTCACCCAGCTGCACTGGACCGCGCTCTGGCTGCGCCCCGACCTCTCCGCCGACACGCTCACCGCCCTCGCCGCGGCGGCGGCTGCCCGTGAAGCGTGGTGCGGCAAGGCGGACTATCAGAGTGTCCGAGGGTCAAGGGGACGTCAATTCCCTGCGATTCAGGCGGTGTTGCAATGAAAAGCGTTGACATGACCATGCTTGCGCAGCAGAGTGTCGACGTCCCTCAGCACGTCCTGCACGACGTTCGGTTCGGCCGGGCTCCGCCCGCCCTGATGGCGCGGACGTGTACGAGGCATGCTCCCGACCCCACTTCGCGACGCACCGATGCCGGACGTGCCCCTTCCGTGAAAGGGAACGGATCATGTCCCTGGCATCCCTGCTCCACCGCCTGGCGAGACCCGGCCTGGTGACGGCGGCCCTCGCGGCCGGCGCGCTGGCACTCTCCACGACCACCGCCAGTGCCGCGCCCGCCCTCACCCAGATCAGCACCGACCCCTACACCAACTCCACCAGCCAGCACGCCACCGAGGTCGAGCCGGACACCTTCTCGTTCGGCTCCACCATCGTCTCCGCCTTCCAGGTCGGCAGGTTCACCGACGGTGGCGGCTCGAACGTCGGCTTCGCGACCTCCAAGGACGGTGGCGCCACCTGGACCAGGGGCTTCCTGCCGGGGATCACCACACAGGCGGGCGGCACCTTCCAGCGGGTCAGCGACGCGTCGGTGGCCTACGACGCGAAGCACAACGTCTGGCTGATCTCCAGTATCCCCATCACCTCGTCCGTCACCGTGCCCGAGGTCTTCACCAGCCGCTCCACCGACGGCGGACTGACCTGGAGCAACCCCGTGGTCACCGCGACCGGCTCCAGCCTCGACAAGAACTGGATTGTCTGCGACAACACCGCCACGAGCGCCTTCTACGGCAACTGCTACACCGAGTACGACAACAACGGCGACAGCGACCGCATCAAGATGACCACCTCCTCCGACGGAGGCCTCACCTGGGGCGCGTCGAAGAACACCGGCAACAACGCCACGGGTTTGGGCGGGCAGCCCGTCGTACAGCCGAACGGCACCGTGGTGGTCCCGATCGCCAACGCCTCGGAGACCGCGATCCGGGCCTTCACGTCCACCAACGGCGGCAGCAGCTGGACCAACGCCACCACGGTGGCCACTGTCAGTACGTTCACGGTGCGCGGTGGTCTGCGCAGCGGCCCGCTGCCCTCCGCCGAGATCGACGCCGTCGGGAAAGTGTACGTCGTCTGGCAGGACTGCCGGTTCCGCGCGAGCGGAGGCTCCTGCACCTCCAACGACATCGTGATGGCGACGACCACCAACGGCACCACCTGGTCGTCGGTGACCCGCATCCCGATCGACGCGACGACCAGCACCGTCGACCACTTCATCCCCGGCCTCGCCGTCGACCCGGCCACCTCGGGCACCACCGCGCACCTGGCACTGACGTACTACTACCACCCGACCGCCAACTGCACCGCTTCCACCTGCCAGTTGGACGTCGGCTACGTCTCCTCGACCAACGGCGGCAGCACCTGGACCGCGTCGACCCAGCTGGCCGGCCCGATGACCCACTCCTGGCTGGCGAGCACCACCCAGGGCACCATGGTCGGCGACTACATCTCGACGTCCTTCTCCGGCGGAACGGCACACCCCGTGTTCGCCGTGGCCTCGGCCCCCAGCGGGTCGGTCTTCAACGAGGCGATGTACACGCCGACCTCGGGCCTCACCGCAGCTGCCGGCTCCGCTGCCGTGACGACCGCCACCGCGCGTGACAACGCCTTCTCGGCGCGCCTGGCCGCGATCGCCTACGCGCAGTGGCTGGCCAACGGCGGCACCGGAGGCGGCGAGGACAGCCCCTGACCGGCAACCCTTGATCGCCCACGGCCGCCCCGGCAGTTGTGCCGGGGCGGCTCCGCGTCTCGGGTCTCAGCGGATGCCCGAATCGAAGGGGATGGTGACCGTGATGAACCGTCCGCTGGCGACGGTGACAGACATCGGCTGGCCGATCGGGGTGACGGCGCCGGTGAGGTTGGCGGGGTGGATGGTATAGGTGCCTGGTGGCAGCGGGATGCGGAGGTGGCCGTCGGTGTCGCTAGTGGTCTCGGTGACCGTCCGTTGGGGATCGCCGGCGGTGATGGTCAGCCGGGCGCTCAGGGGGCGGTCGGGGCAGGGGCTGTGGTCGCGGGCCATCGGGCAGCCGGCGTCGACCATGGTGCGGCCCTTGATCCCGGAGTCGAGTGCGGTCGGCGATCCGGCTCCGTGAGAGTCCCCGCATCCGGTGGCCGAGAGCGCGGCGGCCAGAGCCAGGACGGCGAGCGCGGTGCGGAGGTGGCTCTTCATAGGGGTTGGACTTTCAGTGGTGCTGGTCGGTTCCTCGGCGGGTATGGCCCGGGGGCCGGGCGGGGAGCGTTCCCTCCCGGCCCCCCGGGTTACTTGCTGCGGCTGCGGGTGCGGGCGCTGCTACGAGAACAGCACGTTGTGCGGCTCGGGGTAGGCCCCAGTGGCGCCGCAGTTGCCGCCCTTCATGGCGAAGCCACCGGCAATCCAGCGGGTCGGGTCGGCCTGGTAGGTGCGGACGGTGAGGTAGTCGCCCCAGCGGGGCAGGCCCGAGTAGGTGCAGGTGTTGCCGGCACCCCACAGGTAGTAGTTGGGGTTGGTGTCGATGGCGTTGGCGGGCTGGGAGTTGATGGCGCTGCCGGGGTAGTAGTGGGTGGTGCCGGTGCCGCCGCCCCAGGCGAACTCCAGGCCCACGCGTCCGAGCGAGTTGGGTGCGAGCGAGGGGAACTGGATGGCACCCCAGCTGCCCCACAGGTCACCGGAGCCGTTGAGGTTCTTGTCGGACTCGTTGAACCAGACGAACCTGGTGTGGGGGAACGGGTGGCTGCTGTCCTGTTTGGCGTTGAAGGAGAAGCCGATGAGGCCGCCGGTCCGGTAGGCACCGAGGACGCGCGAGTCGGCGTACTGGCACCGGTTGGTCACCACACCGTCGGCGCTGGCGCAGTTCTGGCCGCTGTTGCGGTTGAACAAACCGTAGGACGGGATGGTGCGGTCCCACCACGAGTAGTTGCCGGAGTTCTCCGGCAACGCGAACACGCGGAAGGAACTGCCGTTGGTCTGGCCCCAGTTGCTGCCCCAGTACTCGCAGAGTCCACAAAGGACGCGGAGATCGCGGCCGTGCGCAAACAGGTCCGCGAGCTGGAGATGGACCGTGACATCCCGCGCCGGGCGGCCAAGTATTTTGCCTTCCCGTCACTCGGAACAGCGCCCCTGCGCGGTCCTGTGGTCGCCACCTACTCCCAGCACGATCGCGCCAACGGCTTCTGGCATCTGCGGGCAGAAAAACGGGCCGGCATCGGCTACGCGGGCATCGGGACCGCACCCGCACCGGTATCGGGCATCCGTATGCACGCCACCGACACCGCGTACCCCATCGCCGATCTCGATCACCGCTTCGTCAGCGTCGACGCAAGCGAAGTATTCATGCACGGAAGCGGACCCGCCGGGGCACACTCCGACCATCTACGGCCGGAGACTGCACACCTCCCCCTGTCCCTGGCCAACCACTCGCGCTGAAAGCACTCCCCGTGGGGACCACGCCCGTGGGCCAGACCATGATCGACGAACACTCCGCATGCCCCTCATCGGCGGGCTACCGGACCGCCAGCCCGCCACAGCACCGCCTGTCGCTCGGCTGAGCGTCAGCGGTCACCCCTTCGTGATCGTGTCAGCGGTCACGTAATTGGCCCTGGCCATTCGAACGTACGCAGCGTCCGATGGGTGACATCGGCCGGGCGGGTCAGCGTCCCTTGCGGCAGATCCGCGTGATCTCGCTGCCCTCGTCAGGTGTGAGTGGCCCGGTGGCGTTCGCGTCGCCCACCCCGAGTGCGGTGGCCAGTGCACGGCCGTGGAGGTCCAGGGCGACTTCGATGAGGCGGGTCTGTGCCGCGACCGAGGACCGGCCACGGCGCCACGCGGCGACGCCCGTGACGACGGCCACCGCGGCGGACGGCGGCCACAACAGTGCGAGCATGGCGTACAGGGTGGCCCAGGAGCCGCGGACGGTCGCGTCGGCGAACTGGCTGCCAGCTGCCTCTATCTCGGATCGGACCAGGTCCGGGGCGACCAGCCAGAACGCTGGCCAGACGAAGGTCAGATCGAGGCCGTAGCGCTGGTAGCCGATCGATTCGAGTGCCTTGAAGCGGTCACCGATCCAGGTTGGACCGGCCGGGCGTGCCATGGCGAGCTGGTTTGCCCGCGCCGCCAGGTCGTCGATCTCGGCTTGCATCTCCTCGGTCCGGCCGGAAGTACCCTCCAGCGCGAATCTTCGCTCGACCAGAGCGTCCCAGCGGTCCCGCCGCGCTCTGCGGCGCCAACGCGCCAGGGGCGCCGGCCAGCGGCCGAGCCAGACCAGGCGAATCCCGGCAGCCAGACCGCCAGCCGCGAGCCCGACCGCAGCAGCGGCGAGTAGCACACCCGCCACGCAGAGCGCCGTGCGTGCCGCAGGCCAACGGCTCAGGTCGGCAGCGAGGTTGTCCAGCGAGCCGCGTGCATAGCCGACGTCGAGCGCGTGCGCCCACCGCAGTCTGGCGCCGAGCAGGAGCGCGGTGAGGAAGAGCAGGCCGGGAATGGCGAGCAGCGACACCCAGCGTTCGGCGAGCTTCTTGGCCAGCTCGTCGAAGAAGGTAGTCATCCGGTGGCCCGCGTCGGCATCCGCTCCCCGGTCACCCGGCAGCGCGGTGACAGCCCGGCCGGTCGCGGGCGCTCGGTACGCGAGCAGGCACCGTCCGGGCAGCGAGCGATCTCCTCGTCGGCGTGACCAGGACCGAACGGCATCTCGTGCGGCAGCTGGCGGTAGGCGCCGGCAGCGTCGAACCGGTAGAGCTCGTCTAGCAGGTCGGCGACCGGCGTGCGGGCCCGGGCGGCGGCCTCGATCGCCGTCAGCAGCCTCTGGTATTCGGCCGGGCGGCCGGTGCTTGCTGTACGAATGTCGGGAAGAAGCTCGCAGAGATGGGTCAGCGCGGCCCGTTCACGTTCGGCGTCGGCGGTACCTGCAGGCATGTCAATTCCACCATCCTCGCCGCAAACCCCGTCAAGTCGATGCGACCATAGCGCTCATGGCGACCACTGCGCAGCCCAGCGAGCTACTTGACCAACGGATCGTGCGGTGGCAGCAGGGCGATCCCGAGGGCGTGCTGGCGGACGAGGCGCTGATTGAAGCCGCGCAACTGTGGTGGGTGCAGCTTCCTCACGTCGGTGACGGCCACCTCAACCAGGCCTTGCACCTGCTGGCTTGGCTGCACTGGGCACGTTCCACAAGCGGGCGGCAGGACGAGCGACCGATGGAGCAGCAGTTCTCACTCGGCTTCTTCCGTGCGCTGTGGCAACGCGAGCCGGCCGCGCCACCATCGGAAATCCGCAAGCACTTCGAGGCCACGAAGCCGGCCGCGATCAACGACATCCTCGCGCATGCGAGCGGGCTTCTCCGCGTTGTCGCGGCCTATACGCTCAACCGGCATCGGGACACCGGAATCCGCCTCTTCGAGCTGTCGGACTGGCCGTCGGACCTTTCCGCCGACGCGGCGCCGGCGCTCCTGCAGGTCGCCATGGAGCTCAGCGAGCGGCACGCCGAGACCGGCGACGCCGCGGACCTCGACGCCGTCGTCACCTACGCAGAGCGCGCCCTCGCACTGGCGACCGAGGCGGACCTGCTGCGCGCGCAGCTTCTGCAGAACGTCGCCCTGCTGTATGCAGACCGGTTCGCGACGACCTCAGCGATTTCCGACATCGACCGCAACCTGGCGCTCACCAACGAGGCCTTAACGATCGTCAGGGCTCTCGCCGCCGACCCGACCGAACTGCTCGCGAATCGCCACGCCGCGCGGTGGCATCGCTTCGTGGCTCTCCAGCACCTGGACGATCTGCGACTGGCAATAGCCGACGGCACCGCTGCAGTCGATGGACTGCCGCCGGGAAACCCTGTGCGTGCGACGATCCAGGCGCAGGTCACCCGCCTGTCACAGCTACTTGCGCTGCACCCGGACAACCCTGACCAGGCGGAGTCCGGGGCGGCGGACCACGTAACTCCCTTGCGGTCCGCCGTCGCCAGCGCGACCGGCACCGCGCAGTTGACCCTCCGACTCGACCTCGGTCTCGCACTTGCCGCCCGCTTCGCGCAGCTCAAGCGCATCGAAGATCTCCAGGAAGCCATCAGTCTGTTCCGTGAGAATCCCCTGGAGCGGTCCACGTCCCTCCTGGCCACCGCACTGCGAATGCGCTACGACGCGCTGGGCGACGCCACCGATCTGGACGAGTGCATCGCCCTGTTCCGGAGCGCCGATAGAGGCGACACCTCGACGTTTGACCGGATCACGCTGGCCGAAGGCCTGGCCGACGCCCTCGAAGCCGACTACGAAGTCCGTCCCGACAAGGCTCGGTTGCACGCGGCGATCGATGTCAGCCGCACCGCAGTGTTCGAAGCCTGGCCAGACCCGACCGCACCCGACCCCGAGCCGGGCCTGCTGCCGATGCTGGAATCACTGGCCCAAGGCAACCTCCGCCGCCGGGTGCGCGCATGTGACCGGACTGGCGACTACGACTTCGTCATGTCCCCCGAGGCGATGACCGACGCCGCGTACCTGTGGTGGCTGGCCCATCGGCTGTCGACGCGGGACCCGGCATCACGCAGCCTGGCCAGAGCCCGTCGCGTCCTGGGCGACCTCCACATCCTGCGACACAACGCCACCGTCGACTCCGGCCGGCCCAACGAACTGGCGCAGACGCTCATGCACTGGCTGCCGGACCCCCAGTCACTGCCGGACGACCTGCCCGATCCCCTGAACCAAATGCTCGGACCGCGCGCCGAGCCGGAGGCCCAGGCCGGGTACGCCAACACCCTCATCAACTACGCCAACCGGGAACGGAACCCCGCCGCGGTGAACGCCGCGATCCTGCTCCTGAGCACGGCGATCGAGGCCACCCCCGCCGACGATCCACAACTGCCCGATCGACTCGGCTCACTCAGCGACGCCTACCGAATCCGCGGCATCAACACCCGGAACAACAGCGACCTGGACACCGCCACCGAGCTGGCCGCCGAGGCGGCGGCCCTCGCCCCGCCGGAGGCCACCCACGCACGGAAACGACTGGCCCACGCCCGGAGCTCTCGTCTTCGCTTCGCCCGGCGCAGTGCCACCCCAGACCCCGGGCGCCACAGAATCGACCGGGTAGTCCTCGTCAAGGAGTACGCAGACGGGCCCGAAGGCGCCGAACTCGCCGCAATGATGGACGCCGCCGCGCAACAATTCCTGCTCAGCGAACAGGCCGAGGAGACGGCCAAGAAGTGGGCCACCGACGAAACCTCCAAGCAATACCTGGAGGAGTTCCGCCGCTCCGGCCTCGCTGTCAACCTGGAGCTCGCCCTGCGCGCCGCAGAAGCTGAGACCAGCAGTCACGAACAGCCCACCGACCGACGCGAACACCTTTCGCACCTGGGCGACATCCAGCTCCAGCGCTACGTGCTGACCCGGGAGAAAGCCGAGCTGGTCGAGGCTGCCCGTCTGCTGGAGGAGGCGCTCGACCTCTCTCCACGGATCGGCCCGTTCCGCGGGCCGCTGCTCCGTATCCTCAGCCGGATCTACGTTGAGCATTCAGAGCTGCCCGACGGGCAGATAGAGCGCCACTGTCACCTGGCGCTCACCACGATCACCGACGCACTGGACAGCCTGACTGCGCTACGCGGCGCTGGTCGGCTCGCCCTGTATCACCAGCGTTACGACCTGGCCGTCACCTGCTACCGCGAGGCCGTCGCCCTGATGCGCGTCGCTGCCCTGGAGGAATTCGACCGGACCGACCGGGCTGCCCGGCTCTCCGAGATCACCAAGACGGGCAGCGAGGCGGTCACCGCACACATCCTTGCCGGCGACCTCGCCACCGCGCTGGAGGCAGCCGAGGAAGCACGCGCGGTGCTGCTGACCCTGGAACTCGACCTGCGCACCGACCTCACCAGCCTCCGCGAGGCCCGCCCCGACCTGGCCGAACGCTTCGACCGCCTGCGCCACAACATCACCGCGGACCGAACCAACAGCGCCCGCACCCCAGACGGGTACGTGCGGACTGCCCAGGCCTGGCAGAGCCGCACCGCCTGGACCAACCTGCTCGCCGACATCCGCGCCACCCCCGGCAACGACACCTTCATGCGGCCACCGGCCGCCGACGAGCTGACCACCCTGAACCTGCCCGGCCCGCTCGTGCTGATCAACGTCAGCCCCTTCGGCAGCCACGCCCTCGTCATCGACCCGGACCAAGGTGTCCGCGTGCTGCCGCTGGACGGGCTGAAACACCAGGACCTCCACGCGCACGCCTACCACATGCTCTCCGCCACGGCCCCTCAGGTGACCAGCGACATCCTGGCCTGGCTGTGGGAAACGGTGGTCGGCCCCGTCCTCGAAGACATCGGCCCAGCCACCAGGATGTGGTGGGTGCCAACCGGCCTCCTCAGCGCGTTTCCGCTCCACGCCGCCACCGCCCCAGACGGCCGGTCCGCGATCGACTTGATCGAGTCGTCCTACGCCCCCACGATCCGGCTGCTGACCCGAGGCCTCGCTCGGTCCGCCACATCTGGAAACGGCAGCGACTTGATCGTCGCAGTACGCCGCACCGCGAACGGCTCAGAACTCGCCGGAGCGGAAGCCGAAGGCCGCGCACTCCTGGACCGCCACCCAGAAGCCGTCCCCCTCCTCAACGAAGCGGCGACACGCGAAAGCGTCCTGGCCGCACTCCCCCATGCCACCCGCGCCTACTTCGCCTGCCACAACGTCCGCGACGACGCCCGCCCGCACCAGAGTGGACTTGGCCTCTTCGACGGCCTCCTGACCATCGACGACCTCTCCCGCCTGGACCTGGTACATGCCGAGTTCGCCCAGCTCTCGGCGTGCGCCACGGTCATGCCTACCCCCGACGCACCGGACGAGCTCACCCACCTCGCTGCCGCATTCCAGCTCGCCGGCTTCCGCAGCGTCGTGGCAACCCTCTGGCCGGTCCGCGACCTCACCGCCGCCGAGTACACCCAGCTTTTCCACGCCGCGGGCGGCCACATCACGACCTGCACCGCCCTCACCTCAGCCACCCGCACCCTGCGCGACCGCCACCCCAACCACCCTGAGCTCTGGGCCCCTTACGTTCACTACGGCTTGTAGAACGAGCCCGCCTCCGGTGCAGCTGGTCCCCCAGACCGGCCAGCTCAATAGGGCCGACCGAAGCCCGTGACGCAGGCCGTCGAAGCTCCAGTGGATCCCGCGCGCTCCGCTAGGCTCCGCTCGATTCAGCCAACAGCCCCGGTGAAACCGTTTCCTATCCAACAGGACGCTCTCCGAGGCGAGTTGAGCTTGGCCACGCGAACCTCCGCGGGCTCGGCAGCCTGCCGAATAACAGCCGGGACCACGGCAGCCCGACGGGCGTCAATGACGTTGACCCACCGGCCCTACTGAGCTTGTTCTTTAACCTCCGTGCCAACTCTGATGCTCCCCCTTAATGGGGTGATCATGACGGGCTGATCCGACACACTGGTTCGATGCGGCACGATGATGAAGAGCCCTTGTCCGGCGGCAACGTCAGTGATGGTGTCGTTCGCGTCGGGGACACCGTTCGCCGTCCGGCCGGACCATGGACTCCCGCTGTGCATGCCCTGCTTGCCCACCTGCATGAGGTGGGATTCGGCGCGGCGCCTCGCCCACTCGCTGTCGCCGAGGTCACCGCCGCGCAGCTCCGCCGTGTGGTCACGGAGCTGATCGAGATGGGCCGCTGGCACTTCGGTGACCGCGACATCCTCATCGTCTTCGACGCCGGCTACGACGCCCCGCGCATGGCCCACCTCCTTACCGGCCTTCCGGTCGAGGTGCTGGGACGGATGCGCTCCGACCGCGTCATGCGACGGCCTGCGCCCACGCTCAAGGAGTACGCCCTGGCCCGCCGGGGGTTCAGAAACCTCCGCCCACATCTCACCTGTCCGGCCCGTGCGCCGAAACCCTCAACTCCCGGACCCGGAAGGCCACTTGGCTCGAAGAACCGGCGGCCAGCCACCCGCTACGACGTCGGCAAGACCGTGAAACGACCCGAGAGCATCATCGAACCTGACATGACAAGGTGAGCGTGCCTTTTGTGCAGGTCAGGGCGGCTTGGACGTCTGCCGTTATGTCACGCCACCCCCGGAGGCGATCGCCGAACTCACTGGTTTGCTCGCGCCGGGTGACAGTCGCCGCTGAGTGCCGGTAGGGGCCGGTGCCGACCGTCAGGGCTGCCGGGTTGACCGCTTGCCCGTGGATTCCGCGTCCTGCTCCTGTCCGGTCCTGGCGGACCAGCTGGCGAGCAGCTTCAGGCTGTCCTCGGAGGCGGTTTGGGGGGGCGCGCTGTAGACGACCACGCTCAGGCCGCTTTCGTCCGGCAGGCTCATGGTCTCCTGGTCGAGTTCCAGGTCGCCGACGAGCGGATGGTTGAGGCGTTTGGTGCTCTCGCGGAAGACATGCACGTCGTGGGATCCCCACATCACGCGGAAGGCGTCGCTGCGGGTGGACAGTTCACCGATCAGGTTCGACAGTTCCCGGTCGTAGGGGTTCTTCCCCGCCTCGATGCGCAGCGCGCCCACGGCGAAGCGGGCCATGCGCTCCCAGTCGGCGTAGAACCGCCTGGCTACAGGGTTGAGGAACGCGAACCTGGCGACGTTCGCCCGGCAGGTCGGGTCGGCGTACATCTCCGAGTACAGGGCCCGGCCCAGCGGGTTGGCGGCCAGTGTGTCGAGGCGGTTGTTCATCACGTACGCCGGCAGCTCCGGCATGCCTTCGACGATCCGCGCCACGCTCGGCCGCACCGTCGGCCGGACCGCCCACTGCCGGGCCCGCGCCTCGGGCGCCGGTCCCGCAGCGCGGGCGAGGTCGTACAGGTACATGCGCTCGGTGTCGTCGAGCCGCAGGGCCTGGGAGAGGGCGTCCAGCACGCTGTCGGAGACACCTCTGAGGTTGCCGCGCTCCAGGCGCGTGTAGTACTCGACGCTCACCCCGGCGAGCGTGGCGACCTCGCCCCTGCGCAGTCCGGGCACCCGCCGCTGACCGTACACCGGCAGACCCGCCTGCTCGGGAGTGATCCGCTCGCGCCGCGAGCGGAGGAAAGCGCTGACAGCATCCCGGTTGTCCATGAGGACAGGGTAGGCAGGCCGCGCGCTGGGTGAGGGTCCCTGCTAATACCCCTCACAGCAAACACTCCCCCGTCACGGCCGTCTCCCGTTGCATGGTGCCTGCCCCGATCACCCCGGGGCCCGACCGGCGGCAGGACGTATGCGCCCCGGCCGGCCGACCTTTCAAGTACCGAGTTCCACATGAGGGCTTGAGTACCTGAACAAGCCTGAAGGGGCACACACAATGAGCAACCAGATCGAGACGGCGACGGAGAGCCCGGCGGATGTGGTGCGAGGGCTGTATGACGCGCTGCGCAAGGGAGACGTGCCAGGTGTCCTGGCCAGGCTGGCCCTCGAGGTGATCGTCGATGAGCCGAACCAGCTCCCTTACGGCGGCGTGCACCAGGGCCGCGAGGTGTTCGTGCAGTCGGTCCTGGGCGCGATGATGGGCTACGCCAACGTTGCCATCACCGATGCCGAGGTGTTCGAGGGCCCAACTGGCGTCGTCGGAACGCTCACCGGAACGCTCACGGCCCACACCACCGGTGAGGAGTTCCCGCTGACCATGGTCGAAATTCACCAGGTCGAGGACGGCGCGGTGCGCAAGATCGACGTCTACACCAAGAACCCCCACGAGCTCGCCGCGTTCTACGCGCGCGCCGAGGCGGGCACCCGCTGACGACGACACGCCGCACAGTCCGGCCGAGTTGTCTCACTGCAGCGCGAGCAGCTCGGCCGGCTCATGCCCAGGCCCAGGCCGTCGCATCGACGATCTCCTGCCGGCATCAGCGATACCGCGGCCGCCACGCGGACTGCGCGCGTGGCTTCAAGCCGACTCGAAATCGTGGCCACGCGCACGACACAGCGAAGGAAACACCATGACCACCACCTGGTTCATCACCGGCACCTCCTCAGGCTTCGGACGGCTGCTCACCGAACACCTCCTGGCCCGTGGCGACCGTGTCGCCGCCACGCTCCGCCGGCCCGGTCTCCCGAATCCACCCAGCACGACGCGAAGATCAGCCCCAACACACTGACCAAGGCATACGAGGACGCCGGGTATTTCGCCCGCAACGTACGCACCAAACGAGGTCCTCGTTGACCGCGACGCGGTCGCCTCTGGCGCCGCCGCGGCCGGCGAACCCTGGCAGCACTACGACCTCGGACAGGGCTACTGCACCCACACCTTCTTCGAACAGTGCCAGCACCGCATGGCCTGCGCCCGCTGCGACTTCCACTCCCCAAAGGACTCCACGAGAGCCCAACTCCTCGAAGCCAGAGACAACCTGCAGAAGATGGCCGTCTCGATCCCGCTCACCGAGGACGAACAGGCCGCTCTCGCCGACGGTCAGACCGCGATCGACGAACTCCTCGGCAGACTCGCCGATACCCCGACCCCGGCCGGGCCAACACCTCGGCAGCTCACGGCACCCGGCACAGCTCAGCTCCTACCGATCGTCGGCGTCCGACAGGGCAAAACAGCGCAAGCATGACACATCCGATTCCGCAGAAAAGTCGTTCATCTGGCGGGCCATGTCGCGTGCCCGTCGTTTACCGGTGCGTGCGGAGTCCGTCGAGGATGAGCGCGAGCATGTGGGGTGCCCGGTCCTCGGGGCTGGACGCTGCGCGCCACAAGGCGCCGGTGAGTTGGAGGAAGTCGCCCGGGTCGGCGTCTGGGCGGATGCTTCCGTCCCTTTTGCCGGCGTCGAGGAGTTCTGTGATGGCGGCGATGACCGGCCCGTAGCTCTGCTCGCTGATCGCCTGGTGCGCGCCCGGGCCGAGGGCGTCGCCGAGGCCGTGCTTCCTGCGCATGGCCTCAACCAGGTCCGTCGTCCAGTGGCGGAGCGCTTCCAGCGGCGACATCCGGGCCAGCAGGTCGGGCACGGTGTTGATGATGCGTTCCACTTCGTCCTGGTAGACGGCCAGAACCAGCGACTCACGGGTGGGGAAGTTGCGGTACAGGGTGCCGGCGCCGACTCCCGCGCGCTGAGAGATCTGGTTCATCGACGTGCTGCCGTCCGCCGCAAGAGCTTCGCGTGCGGCGGCGAGGATGCGCGCCCTGTTCTCACGGGCGTCCGAACGGACCACAGGACCTCACCTTGATAAGTGGAGAGTTCTCCACTACGTTATGTGGAGAGCTCTCCACCTACTCTAAGGAGCGTCATGCATTACATCAAGCTCGGCATGACCGGCCTCGATGTATCCCCGATCGCGATCGGCGCGATGACCTACGGCGAGCCCGACCGCGGGCACCCCGTCTGGTCCCAGGGCGAACAGGACGCGCGACCGCTCATCAAGCACGCGCTGGAGGCGGGGATCAACTTCTTCGACACCGCGAACATGTACTCCAACGGTTCCAGCGAGGAAATCCTCGGCCGGGCGCTCAAGGACTTCGCCGACCGTGATGCCGTGGTGATCGCCACGAAACTGCGCCATCCGATGCGGCTGGGACCCAACGGACGGGGACTGTCACGTAAGGCGATCATGACCGAGGTCGACCACTCGCTGCGCCGCCTCGGAACCGACTACATCGACCTCTACCAGATCCACCGCAACGACCACGCCACCCCGTGGGAGGAAACCCTGGAGGCACTCAGCGACCTCGTGAAGGCAGGCAAGGTCCGCTACCTCGGAGCCTCGTCCATGCACGCGTGGGAGTTCGCGAAGGCTCTCCGCCTGCAGAAGGAGAACGGCTGGGCGCGATTCGTGTCGATGCAGAACCACTACAACCTGCTCGCCCGTGAGGAGGAGCGGGAGATGATCCCGCTGTGCCTGGACGAGGGTGTCGGCACGGTCATCTGGTCGCCGTTGGCCCGCGGCCGCCTCACCCGCGCGTGGGGCGACGCCCGCTCGACGGTGCGCTCCGAGACGGACGGCGCCTACGCGGACCTGCTCTACTCGCCGGCCGAGGAGGCGTCCAACCACGCGATCATCGACGCGGTCGGGCAGGTCGCGGACACTCACGGTGTCAGCCGCGCACAGGTCGCGCTCGCCTGGCTGCGACGCCAGCCGGTCGTCACCGCGCCGCTGGTCGGCGCCGGCTCGATCCGACAGATCGACGAGGCCGTGGCCTCTGTCGACATCGAGCTCACCGACGACGAAGTGCGTGCACTGGAGGCCCCGTACACCCCCCGCTACGACTGGCAGGGCGTCTCGGACGAAGCCGAGATGGAAGCCATCCGCAAGCGCGTCCCCGGCATGGCCCTCGCATGAAACCCATCGTCCGCCCCGGCGCGGCTGCCCGCGCCGGAGCCCTCCTCATCCTTCTTGGCCCGCTCGTCTCCTGGGTCGCCGAGTTCATCACCGCCGCCGCATGGCAGGACCCTCCGTACTCGCCCCTGTACAACTGGGTCAGCCACCTCGGCCTGACCGGCCCGCCGCAGACCGCGTTCGGACAGTTCGCCAACTCCCCCCTCGGCCCCGTCATGGACACCGGCTGGGTGATCTACGGCACTCTCTTGATCATCGGCGCATTCCTCGTGTTCGACCCGCGCAAGGGCACCCGCCCGATCATCATCATGATCCTCGCCGTCCTCACCGGCGTCGGAGTCTCGCTCGTCGGCATCTTCCAGGGCTCCAACGCCAACGTCGACAACGGCCTGATCGCATTCCACACCTTCGGCGCGCAGGGCGTCATGCTCGCCGGCAACATCATGGCGATCGCCGTCGGAGCCGGCGGAACCCGCATCGGTCTCACCAGGGGCCGGTCGATCGCGAGCATCACTCTCGGCACCGCCGGGCTGATCGCGTTCCCCCTTTTCATGGCCGACGTGCTCACCGGCTGGATGTGGGACATCGGGCTGTTCGAGCGCGCCGTGATCTACCCGATCATGATCGGCCACGCCCTCCTCGGAAGCAGCGTGGCCGCCACCGAGCGGCATCGTGCGACGCACCCGCCGGCACCCCTTTCTGCACGAGTCGAGAGCTGAGGAGAGACAGATGACACGAGCACTGGTCACCGGAGGAACCGGATTCGTCGGGAGCTGGTGCATCCAGGCTCTGCTGGATGCCGGGCACACCGTACGCACCACCGTTCGTGACCTGCGGCGCGAGCCGGCGCTGCGCTCCTGGCTGCACGCGGCCGCACCGTTCGACGACGACCGTCTCACGGTCGTACGCGCCAACCTTGAACACCTCGACGGCTGGGACGCTGCCGTCGCCGACTGCGAGTTCGTCCTCCACGTCGCCTCGCCGACCCTGCGCCATACGCCGGCGAACGACGACGAGTTGGTGGTCCCAGCACGCGAGGGCGTCCTGCGGGTGCTGCGTGCCGCTCGCGACGCCCGCGTGCGCCGGGTCGTCCTGACAAGCGCCTTCGGCGCCGTCGGGATCGGGCACCCTCCGCGCTCGACCCCGTTCACCGAGGAGGACTGGACCAACGTCGAGAGCGATATCCCGCCCTACCAGCGGTCCAAGACACTCGCCGAACGCGCCGCCTGGCAGTTCGTCCA
>Ga0075367_10000120_pt1 | contig 22682 bp, 23 predicted proteins | sample EndMethybrTD3032_FD_71399 | JGI IMG/M metagenome (GOLD analysis project Ga0075367, IMG submission 71399) | Populus endosphere microbial communities from Tennessee, USA - Endosphere MetaG P. TD hybrid TD303-2 | ecosystem: Host-associated > Plants > Roots > Endosphere | place: USA: Tennessee... | reverse complement strand
TCCGGCGACCACGAGGTCAAGGTCGCTCTGCTCGCGCTCTTCTGGCGTGAGGAACGCCTTGAACTCACCGTTCACGCGACCGACGCGTAGCCCGGCGACAGGACCGTCGAACGGCGCGCCAGTAAGCATAAGTGCCGTCGAGGCGGCGATCATCGCGACGGAATCAGGACGGAAGCGTGGATCCATGGAAAGTACGCCGGAGACCACTTGGACTTCTTGGCGATAGCCCTTTGGAAACAGCGGGCGGATAGGACGATCGATCAAGCGGCCAATAAGGATCGCTTCGTCGCTCGGACGGCCTTCGCGTTTGATGAAACGGCTGCCGCTGATCTTGCCGGCTGCATAAAATTTTTCTTCGTAGTCGACACTAAGCGGAAAATAATCCATGCCGCTGATAGGCTTTTTGCCCACCATAGCCGTTCCCAGCACGACGGTGTCACCGTATTTTACCAGTACGCTGGCCGTCGTACGAAAGCCGACGCGGTTGACCTCAAGTGTCAGCGGTTGGCCGCAAAGATCAGTGGTAACAGAGATAATCTCTTTACCATGAGGGTTGATAGTAGACATTGCTGTCCTCCTTTTTTGCTCGCCTGTTAGTTATGGAGGCGAATAAGTAACGGGTGTAGAATTTCCTATTGGAATTTCCGCATCCACCACTTACGTCGCCAGACGGCAAGCATGTTGCTATTATAGCCTACTCGCTCTTTCTGACATAGCACTGCCCGACAATTCAGGCGGCTCCCTTAAAGATATTTCTCGAACCAGTAAAAAGCATTCCCCTGGGTAAAACCGAACTTTTTAAGGAGCCCATGGATTTTTTCGTTCTCCACTTTGGTAAGGCCGTAAACGTACTGTATGCCCCGCTCCTTCAGCCGCGCAAGCACCGCCTCGATAAGCCGCGAACCGACACCATGGCCGCGCCACTCGGGGTCAATAGCGATATCCGACAGGTAACCGGCCTTGGTTGCCTTGTGGATTTGCGTAAGCATGAACCCGACGACCCTGCCCTCGGCCTCGACTACGAGCATGACGTCGTCACCAGCCGTCCAGTCCTTTAGTAGCTCTTCGTCCCAAAAATCATCGTCCTCGTTCGTCTTCAGTTCGGGCGCTTGCCGGCCAATCGCCGCGACCGCGGGTACGTCCGCCTCGGTCATATCTCGGATCAGGAGTTCATTCATATATACTCAGTATACTGCCAAGTCGCTCTTGAAGGCGCGCGATTCTGGCCTCGGGAGTGATTTGTTCGCGCAACTGCGTCCTGGCAAGCACCGCATCGGCGGTCTTTCCGCGGACATGCAGGCTACACAAGAGGTCGGCACAACACAAAAATGACACCGAACGGGTCTTGTCGACGGCAAACGTAATGACCGCCGAATGCGTGCCACGTTGCCACGTAGCGCAAATATCGCAGATGATTGCTTCTATCCTGCCCGAGGCGTTCGGTCTTCGGGCTTGCAACGTGAACGGAACGACGCCGACCTGCAAGAACGGCACGACCAGTACGCCTTCGCTCCCCTGCTTGTTGGTAACCGCCAGGAAATCACGACTTTCCCAGTCGCTGATTTCTTCGGGCACGAATCGAAGCTCACGGCGCAACCGTGGCCGCGTGCCGCTTGCTAGCTCACCGAATTCCTCACGTGTGATGGCGTTCATAGCTATAGTATAGCGGCTTGGTCGTACCAACATGGTATAATCGTGGCAATACGATCCCGTGGGATCCGCTATGCGTCTACGTTCGGACGAGCCGAACCTCTAACGGTCAAATTATTTTAACCAAGGAGAAACCATGCAAGAACGACGTATTGCCGTACGGGGAATCATTTTTAAGGACGGAAAATTGCTTTGCCAGCGACTGACTGCCTATCGCCGGAATAATCGCGACTTTTGGTGTACGCCCGGCGGCGGTCTGGAAATAGGCGAACTGCTCGAGGACGGCCTGCGGCGCGAGATGATCGAAGAAACCGGCATCAACCCCAAGATCGGACGCCTGCTGTTCATGCAGCAGTTTACCGAGGACGGCAAGAAGGAGCAAATGGAGTTCTTTTTCCTCATCGAGAATCCCGAGGACTACGAAGCCATCGACCTCGCCAGCACCACCCACGGCGAGGAAGAAATCGAACAAGTCGAGTTCATCGATCCGCTAAGCGAGAACGTCCTGCCAGCCTTCCTGCAGGCGATCAACCTGGAAGACTACGTCACCAACGTAAAGCCCGTGCTCGTTTATCACGAGATGTCTCAGTAACACCTGGTTTCCAGAACAATAAAAAACTCCGCGATTATTTGCGGAGTTTCAGTTTGGCGACGGTTGCTTCGTAAGCTTCGAAGTTTTTGCGTTCGAGGTATTTCAGCAACCTTTTGCGGCGGCCAACCATTTGGATAAGTCCGCGGCGAGCCATGTGGTCGTGCTTGTTAGCCTTGAGGTGCTCGGTAATTTCCTTGATACGAGACGTCAAAACAGATACCTGGGCCTGAGGTGACCCAACGTCTTCTTTGTGCGTCTGTGTCAAAGCGAGTGCCTTGGCTTTATCTTCTGCTGTTATCATCAAAAAGTATTGTACCAGAGTAGCCGCGACTTTTCAACAGGTTAAACCCAGGTTATCGAAACCTTGTAGGTTTTTGACTCTCCAACAGCCAGCAGTTCGGCGCTCTCCGGCTCATCTTTTAAGAAGGCAAACCCGTTTTGGGACGGCTCGACGCACACGTACTTTCCTAATTGGTCGGTCCATTTTGCCCATACCGGCAACCCATCAGAGGCCATCTCAAACTCGCGAGCAGCGGTCTTGAGCATATGCGTGTCCCCCTCGAAGAACTGCGCCTCGGCCAAATCGTCCAAAAGCTCTTTCGTGCCGTCAATGACGACCTCTTTTTCGCCGGTAAGCGAGAAATACGGGTGAAACGCCGGAGCCACCCGAAGCGCCTGCTTGCCGTTATTCGTCACCTCGCAGGCCATCATGATCATGTTGTCAGCCAGCTGGTACGTCAGCACCGTGCTCATGTCACGATATTCTTCCGGACCCTCGGCCAGCGTCAAAATAATGCCGTTTTCCGTCTTGTCCGTCACCTCCCAGTCGCTAAGCCGTCCGAACCCATGTTGAGGTTGGCCGCTGTCGCCCCCGGGACCAAAGTTGGGCAAGCACACATGGCAACCACCTCGCAGCTTGGTGGAGCCGTCCGATGCCGTCAGTGTGCGCTTAGGAAAGAATATGTCACCGCCATCGTCTGATAGGTTGATCAGGTACGCCCCTCGAGGATCTACGATTGCCTTTACCGTGCCGTGCGTGAGTTCCACTTCCATTTACCCCTCCTAGTTTTCAATGCCATATTCTTGCAGGTACTTAGCATCATACACCGACCACTCCCCAATTGAAATGCGCCTGAGATGTGTAGTATACGCTCCCGTGCCTAAAGCGGTGCCTATATCCGCCCCTAGGCTTCGGATGTACGTACCACTGCTGACATGCGTGCGGATTTTAATCTCAGGGTACGAATATTCAAGCAGCTCCAAGCTATATACGGTTATTTTTCGCAGCGGAATCTCAACCTCTTCGCCATTTCGCGCCATGGCATACGCCCGGCGACCGTTGATTTTTATGGCACTAAAGATCGGCGGCCGCTGTTCTATCTCTCCAGTAAACGTCCTCAGCACCGCCTCAACCTCTTCCCTGCTGGGCTGCACGTCGGATACCACGGAAACTTCGCCCTCTGGATCGCCCGTAGTACTGGTTTCTCCTAGACGAAACGTCGCTTCGTATACTTTGTCGAGCTTGGTGTAATAGTTGGCATTCTTGCACTCTTTGCCGGTGACCAAAATCATGAGGCCTGTCGCGAACGGGTCAAGCGTTCCTGTGTGCCCTACTTTTATCTTTTTGCCAGCGCTTCGACTTGCTACGCGGCGAATCCGCGCCACGACGCCAAAGCTGGTCATACCAGCGGGTTTATCAATTAGCAAGACTTCGTCGTTCATAGGCTTTCAATTATAGCTATAATGGGGATATGAACAAAATTATCTTCGGTATCTTTGCCCACCCAGACGACGAAGCCATTGGTCCAGCTAGCACGCTGCTTCACGAAACCCACGCCGGCGCCCAGCTTCATCTTATCACTCTCACCAGAGGTGAAGGCGGCATGAATCCCGACGACGAGATGGACCTTGGCGCCGTACGACAAAAAGAATGGGAGCAAAGCGGCAGCCGCCTGGGCGCCTCGAGCATGCACTACCTAGGGTATGCGGATGGGCATCTCGACAACGTTGCCATGCTCGAAGCGGCCGAAAAAATCATGGCGCTCGTACGCCCTATCGCCAAGAATGCCTCAGAAGATACGGAAATAGAATTCGTTGCCTTCGACCTGAACGGGCTCACCGGCCATATCGATCATATCGTGGCATCGCGCGCCGCCTGCCTGGCGTTTTATCGTCTCAAGGCGTTGGATAGCCGATTCAAGCGCGTCCTTTTGAACTGCCTCCCCCGCGAACAAGCACCGACTCCAAATACCGATTGGGTTTACATGGAACAAGGACGGCTACAAGACGAAATCGGCGAGATCGTTGACGCCCGTCACCTCCACGACGAGCTGGTCGATATCGTTCGCACCCACCGCTCACAGCGCAGCGACGGCGAGACGCATATCAAAAACCGAGGCGCAGACCTCGGTTTGAATTACTTTATCGTCAAAGAGTAGCCTATCCTTGCCCGGGTATCTTGAACTGGGCGGGATCATTCGACTGTGGCGCAGGAGCCGCGACAGGAGCCGGCGACGAACCGAACACGTCCTCAAGTTTATCCGGAGGCAATGGCCCCGAGAACGACGCGCCCTGAGCTGGCGCTGGTTCGGCGGCAGATGGCAACGGCGGCAACGTCGAAAAGTCCGGCATTGGAGGCATCGGCGGTAGCATTGCCGGAGGCATTGCGTCTTGGACTGGCGCTGCTTGCTCTGGCTGAGCGCTTGGCGGCGTAAACGGCACCGCCCCGAAGGCAGCGTCCACGGCTGCACGGGCTTCCTCGTGCGGCGCACGGTTCTGCCTATCCAAATCCGCCAGTGTCTCCGTCGGAAGAGATGGCTCGGTTTGCGGCTGCGGCGGTGCGATCGGCGGCAACGAAACCGGAGAGACGGCATTAAGCGTCGCGGCAGGGGTTTCGCCCTTGAAAGGGTCGACGATCGGTTGTTCTTCTGGCGGCTGCGAAGCAGCATTTAGGGGCGACTGGAAGATTGGCGAGCTGTCGCCGACATAATTATTACCGCCACCGTGCGTCAGGATGGTGTGGTTGCGGTCTTCCTCCAAGGCGCGGCGCTTGTCCTGTTCGGCTTGTTCGGTCGTTGCGTTCAAGGTCCCACCCATGCTTGGGGCCTGCTCGGCACTCTGCCATTGATTTGCTTCGACGGCACTGACCGGCGACTGCTCGGCAGCCTTATCTACCTCGGCGTTAGCTGCCGCGAGATCTTTTTGCAAATCAGCTACCGAAGGCGTCGCAGCCGAAGAAACTGCAGCGGCCGGTGCGACCGAGGCGAGCTGTTGCGCTAAGTTGTCTTCAGCCTTTTTGGCCGCTTCTTCTTGTTGCTCGACAGGGACGGCTTTGGTCTGTTTTTCGATTTCTTCTTGGGCCGCTTTGGCAGCTGCTTCGCGCTCTTCTTCTTCGGTCTGGCGCGTTACTTCGTCCAGGTCGCCTTCTTTCTCGTGCGAGATCGTCAACGATCCGTCATCTTCTTTCTTTTTGGGCGCTTCTTCTTCGCTGGCTGCTTTTGCCTGCTTTTTATTGACTTTTGTCGACTCACCTTCGGTCAGGTCGGTCGTGCCGTCCGAGTTTTCGGCGGTGCCCTTGCCTTTTGCGGGCGCTTGGCTTGGCTTCGTGTCGCCAATCTCATGCGCTTCTTCGAGCTTGGATGCGATCAACTGCTGGTTGGCGCCTGATGTCATCAGCTGCGCGGCGATGGTCATTACCTTGGAAGACGTGTGGTCATTACTGAAACGGTCGGTCGCTGCGACGATACCGGTAAGGAACGCGGTGGCAATCTGTTCGTCGAGCGTTCCTTTGTCGTTTTTGAACGCGTCGCTAAGGCTTACGAGCATCTCGCTTAAGGAGCTGGCGTTTTCTTCGCGCCAGTTAATGCTCCCTAGTTCGCTCGCCGTGCCGTTAGCACTGATGGATGCGACCGTCGCGTCATGCAAGATACGGCCATGAGCGCTTAGTGCGCTGTCGAGGTCGTCGCGGTTCTTTACCCCTAGAGCAAGTACCAGCTCGACGTTATAGTCGCCTTGGCTGAAATCGAGGTCGTCGCTCGTAATCGTCGTACGGTACGGCGTAATGAAAATCTTTACGACGTCGCCATCGACTTTGTAGCGCAGGTGGTCGGCTTTTTCTTTATCGAGCGCGATGATGAAGTCGCGCAAGGAGTCGACGGTATTCTCGAATGTCTTTTGCGGATCCAAAAACGTAATCGCCGGAGGAATCGCGCCGCTAAACACCGCCGTGGCGTGTTTGTTCATCTTGTTGAGGAGGAGCGTCAGCCCAAGTGCCGCGCTGAGCTCGTCAACCGACGGGTTGGTACTAACAGTCACCATGATATTGCTGCTGTTCTTTACCTTTTCGGCGATTTGCTGCTTGGCATTGCCATCGTTCATGAGGCGTTTTTTCCTGTTGTTTTTTATTTCTATAGATTTTGGATTCACTATACCATAAGTATTTTCACCACGTCAAATAGTAAAAATGGGTACTACTCCCCGCCTCAACGCTCCCCCGCTTTACTTTTTCCCGGTTTTCCTCTATAATCTCACCTTGATTGTATTCAAAAATTCTATAAGGTAAAGGAACCATATGCCAATCATCAAATCAGCTATCAAACGAATGAAGCAGACTGCCGTACGCCGCGAGCGCAACGTTGGTATCAAGCGTGACATCAAGACTGCCGTAAAGGCATTCATGGCCAAGCCGACCAGCGAAGGTCTTTCAGCCGCCCACAGCGAGCTCGACACCGCCGTTAAAAAGAAGCTTCTCAAGAAGAACACGGTGGCACGCCGCAAAAGCCAGCTTGCTAAGGTCGCAAAAGACGCCGGCGTAAAGCTTGCTCCTGCTAAAAAAGCAGCCGCTACCAAGCCGGCAGCCGCCAAGAAGCCTGTCGCCAAAGCCGCTCCAAAAGCAGCAGCCCCAGCAAAAAAGCCAGCTGCAAAGAAACCCGCAGCCAAGAAGCCAGCTGCTAAAAAAGCCGAATAGTCAGCCCTTCATATAAAAATACGCCGCTCCCTAGCAAGCGGCGTATTTTATAGGCAGGCAATTTTCATCAGTGCCCGCTCGACAAGAAGCCACGGCTCGGCTGCCGAGGACTTTGCCGCTTCATCGGCTTCGGCAAACGCCGCGACGATCTTTTTCGCCCCGCCCCGCCCTAGCCGCTTGGCCGCAGGCGCCAATTTTGACAGCGCGTACGGATGCACGCCCATATCCTTCGCTACGTCAGCCGACTGCCTGTCGCTCACGGCAAGCACGGCCAACTGCACCGCTTGGCCGCTCAGCAACCCCATGAGCCGATACGCGTCCTCGGTCAATTCAAGCGTTTGCAGCATTTTCTTTACCCTTACGGCATCGCCCTTCAGGGCCGACTCGAACAGCAAGAAGACGTTCTCGGTTGGATTAGCCTCGATGATTTCTTCGATTACCTCAAGCGTCACCTCCTCGGCAACCGCCAGCTTTTCCAAGGCTTGCATCAATAGCCATTGATCCGTCCCGACCCGCTTCACGAGTGCTTGCGCACATTTTTTATCCAACGCGAACCCAAGTTTTTTCGCCTCGGCCGTCGCCCACTGCTCAGCCACCAGCGTATCGCGGTCGGTCCATGGTTTCGACTCGTGGATTTCGGCCACTTTTTGCAGGTCTTTGTATGTCTTGGTCCGCTTGTCGGGCTTTGGTTCAACGAGTACGAGATGGATATCCGGACTCACCCGCACTAGCCAATCAGCAAGCCCTGCCCAAAGCGTTTTGTTCTCGGAAAGGTTCTTGATGACTACCAGGCGTTTCGTCGCGAACAGCGACACTCCCATCAATAAGTCAGGGAGCTGCTTCAGTTCGAGGTCGCTGCCGTCCACACGTTCGGCCGTACCGTCGAACGACGATACGAGCGCCTGCAGCTTTCGCGCGGTTTCAAAGTCGTTCTCACCAATAAGCAGGGTTATCATTTCCCTTAGTATACCGCGAAACCAGAGGAAGGGCCTAGTGGTCGTTGAACGCTGGGTTGTTGGCGTTGATGTTTTCGAGCGCTGCCTCAGTAGCCCAAAGCTTCCTGAAGAGCCTTACCTGCGCCGAAGGGTCGGTCTCACCGGTATCCCTTACCTGTTGCAGGACCTTTTCAATAGCATCCGAGCGGTGGCTTGTTAGCGAGCCTGAGGCCATCGGCTCGTCGCCTATGCCAAAGCCGGGGCTAATCTCAAACGGCACCGATGAAAGTGCTCGGCCGTGAAATGCAGACCCATGCGCACGGTACACGTCTTCTGCGATTTTTAGAAGCTTGTCAGCCTCCTCGCTCGTAGCATAAAGAACGATACCGTCCCCACGTACGTCGTGGCTCTTCCCTGCCGAGTCATAACTCTTCATCGCCAACGAGTCCGAAGTGCGATCGTAAATCTTGCCTTTTGCCGTCAGGCCGGCCGCCTCGATAGCGTGAACGACCTCTGAAAAAACCTTTACCGAGTCTTGCGGGCGAGGATTAAGGTACACGCGCCGGGTAAGCTCCGGCTTGTCACCCGATAGTTTCTTCTCTGCATACTCGTCAGAAGACCACTGTACGAAGTTCCCCATCACACCTCTCTGAATCAAAAGGTTGCTGCGGACACCACTAGGGCTCGCCTCTAGCAAATCGACGCTCTTGCCACCTTCCACCATAAGCGTGAGGCCATAAAAAGCGAGGTCTTTGTTTGGCGCTGGGTTTTCTCGCAGGTCTTTGCCTGCTTCACGACCCTTCACGTAGTCGCGAAATGCTTGCTTCCCCTGCTCCAGCTTGGCAAAAAAGACGCGCTTCCGATCTTCGATATGCGACCGGTACGCTGCTGGCGCATGAATCTTTAGCTCTTTGGCGACAAAATCCGTCAGTTCGTCGCGCAGCTGAATGACTTGGCTGTTCGTCGTAGCGTATTCCTTGTCCGAAGCATCAGGAGGTGCATTGTCAAAGTAGCTCTTTACCCCCATAAGGGCACGTTCGCCGCCCGGCTTTTGCAATTTGCCAGAAAGCGCGCCCAAGATAAACTCATCCGATAACGGGTCTTCCATCTGCCGCGCCCGTTCGAACGTCATGGTCGGCTTGGCCTCCGACTCTTTCTCCTCGATAGAATCCGCAAGTTCGTCAAGAACAGGCGCTTCGTCCTCCACATCTGCTTCTTCTGCTTCGTCAGAAGGCGCCTCTGGGATAGCCTCGGGAACAACAGGCTCATCTTCTGGTACGGCTTCCTCCTCGGGCAACAAGTTCTGCAGACCTGCGCGCAGCTCAAGAAGCAACGGGCTCCCGGCGTTCTCTTTGATGAATGCCTCGAGCCCGTCCATCCGCGCGAACAGCTCGCGACGCTCCCTTTCATCGGATGTTTCTATCGATCGGGTAAGGGTTTCTGCCATGGTTTTATCGTGTCCTTTTTGTTTTTGATAATGAACTTTAAGGACAGTATACTCCAACCACGAGGTTAAGGCGAGAGTATTTGGCAGTGCGGGCAGATATGCGTTCCGCGGCCTGCCGCCTTGAACTTGACGATCGTCGTGCCACAACGCGGACAAGGCTTGCCCTCGCGACGAAACACGCGGGCGAACGTCAGGTAGCTTCCTCGCTTACCTTCGGCGTTCACGTAGTTCTTATCGGTACTACCTCCCTTTTCGATCGCGGTATTCATGACGCTGCGAAGCTCGGCGTAAAGCAGCACGAACTCACTTGGCGTAATGTTCCCGACGAGCCGCTGAGGATGAATTTTCGCCCCCCATAAGCTTTCGTCGGCATAAATATTCCCTACTCCGGCAACAACGGTTTGGTCAAGGAGTGCCGCCTTGATGCTCGTACGCGCTCGCCGCTTGAACCGTTCGGCAAACTGTTCGGCCGTAAAATCAGCATCGAGCGGCTCAGGACCGACCTTTTGCATGAAATCTATGTTCGGCACCTCTAGTGTTGGCAGCAGTCGGACCCAACCGAATTTTCGCTGGTCGTTAAAGTACAGGTGCGAGCCATCCTCGAACGTTACCGTCACTCGCGTCGAGCGATCAGGCAAATTGCCTACCAGGCTTTCGTTCGGGTGGCCGGCACCAAAACGAAGGCTGCTCGTATCCGAGGGCTGCGCGACGAACACCATCTGCCCTGTCATCTTCAGATGAATTACCAGCGTATAATCCGTGGAAAGATCAATCATCAGTACTTTCGCCCGACGCCGTACATCAGAAATTTTTGCGCCTATCAAAAACCGCTCCACGTCGGCCGTCGCATTCGGAAAACTTTTCGGCGTGTCGTGCTCGACCGCCTTCACGCTGCGCCCGACGATCAGTGACAGAAGACCGCGACGAACCGTTTCTACCTCAGGCAGTTCGGGCATGGTCTTCCCTCGTCAGCCGCTCGACCTCCGCCTTGCAACTCGCAAAACCCGTGAACACCACCCCTTGCATACCTGCCATTTCCGCCCCCTCGACGTTGAACGGAATATCATCGATCATCACGCACTCGTCGGGTGTAAGATCAAGTTGCGATGCCACATGCTCGTACGCTTCGATACTCGGCTTGGCCATGCCGATTCCGCTCGAAAGCACCACGGCGTCGAACAGCTCCTCTAGCTCATCGGCACGGAACAGCCGTTCGATAGAGCCATGCCCGACATTGCTCAGCATGGCCGTGCGGTAGTTTTTACGCAGCTGTTTTACGTACGCCAGCATTTCGACGCTGCGCACTTCTTGCTTGCTGATGATGGCTTTGATGTCATCGGCCGAACGTCCGATAAGCAGGCTCGCGCCTTCGACGTATTCCTGGCGCGAAATAAAACCGGTGTCTGCTGCCCGGCAAAGATCGGTAAACTCCTGGCGTTTATCGGCAGGAGCCAAGGAACGGAGATAATCTAGGCTGCCGCTTACAAGGACGCCGTAGCAATCAAAAATAATACCTCGTATCACGCCGTCTATTATAGACTAAGCTGGCTGTTGCCGCCCAGACCGAGTTTGCGAAGCAGCGTTTCGTTGTCGGGAATCTGCGACAAGAAGAGGTTCTTGATCTGCGTGACGCTTGCTTTCAACGACCCAGGCGAACCCTTGCAGGTAGAGGTCCAAAGGCGCTTTACCGTACTGTCGGCATTGATGACCTCGAACTCATACACCAGGCCGGTCGCGCAAATACCACGAGTGTCGTTTTTGTCACCCGTCAGTTCGTCGCCGTTCATGAAGTTGGCCTTATCTAGTGCATACACGAATTGTTCGTAAGCCTTCAGGTTGTTTCCGTAGCTCTTCGAGCCGATGGATTGCTCTAGATAGCCCTGGTACGTGCCGAGCGAGCGGAGCGACGAGTCAATCGTTATCTGGTACGAATGGAACTCTTCGTTAGCCACCAGCGGGCCGCGGACGGTCATGCGTACGCTGTGGCCTACCGAAGTATCAAGAAGCGAGTCGCGCCCAGTGTTCGGCTCGTTCGACTGTTCCCCACCAAAAATCGCGCGTCCAACGGACACGAGCGCTGCAATGACAATGGCAATGACGATCAAGACCAAAATAATCGGGACGATTCGTGATGAATTACCTCTATACATGTAATTTACGTTATCACTTTTTGGTCTAAAAGTCAATTTTACCATCTGTTTTTCACTTGTTTTCACTGTTTATTTTCAAAGCTTCAGCGCTTTCGATTTATGCTTATGGTAGCATCTGATTGTGGTTATGTCAATATCACCCTAAAGCTCGCCCCAGTTCTTGCCGGTCGAGACATCCACCTTCAATTTTACCTTCAGCTCCGGATAAATCGTTTCCATGGTGGTTTTTAGCAGCTCTTCGACACGCGAGGCGCTTGCCTCGGGGCATTCTACCAGTATGCTATCGTGCACTTGCAGCACCTGGAATCCTAGGTCGCCGATTTTTTCGTCTACCTTTAGCATCGCCATTTTCATAAGATCCGCCTCGGTTCCCTGGATAGGCATGTTGGCAGCGGCACGCTTGGCGCTTTCGCGCACCATGAAGTTACTGCTGTTCACGTCGGGCGTCGGGCGTCGGCGGCCAAAGTATGTCTCGACATAGCCTTCGTTCTTGGCTTTTTCGAGCGTATCATCGATGAACTTTCGGATCGGCGCCCTTAGGGTGAAGTACTGGTCGATGAACGTTTTTGCCTCGGTAAAGCTCATGCCCGTTGCTGCCGAAAGGCCATGCGGGCTCATGCCGTACAGCACGCCGAAGTTAATGACCTTGGCAGCGCGGCGTTGGTTTTTCGTGACTTCCTCTAGTGGAATGCCGTAGGCCTCGCTGGCGGTCTTGGTGTGAATGTCCGCGCCATCATTAAAGTCCGCGATCAAGGCCTCATCGTTTGCTAGTACTGCCGCGAGCCGCAGCTCGAACTGCGAATAATCGGCGCTCACGAACACGTTGCCCGCCTCGGGTACGAACGCTTCGCGAATCTTGCGGCCTAGGTCGCTCCGTACCGGAATGTTCTGCAAGTTAGGATTAGTACTGCTTAGCCGGCCCGTGCTCGCCACGTCTTGGTTGAACGTCGTATGAATACGACCGTTCTCATCCGCCAAAAGCGGCAGCGTATCAACGTAGGTGTTCTTTAGTTTGGCAAGTTCGCGCGTCCGCTCTATCAGCTCGACGATTGGGTGTTGGCCACGAAGCTTATCCAGCTCTTTCTGGCCAGTACTGTAGCCTGTCTTGCCTTTTTTTATCCCCGCCGTTGGCAGTTGCAGCTTGGTAAATAATACCTCGGATAGTTGCGCCGGACTGCCGATATTGAACTCGTGGCCCACCAGTTGGTACATCTGCTTCTCGAGCTGCTGGTGCTCAGTACCCAGCTCGCCGCTCATTGCCTTCAAAAAGTCTTTGTCGACCTTGATACCCCTGGCTTCCATGCGGTAGAGCATATAGGTCAGCGGGAAGTCGAGCGTGCGTGCCACCTCGGCAACCTCTGGGTGCGCTTCAAAATCTTTTGCCTGTAAATCGTACAGCAGCCAAAGCGCTGCCATCACCTGGCCGGCGCTCGTCTCATCGATCGGCTCGCCCGCAAGCCCGCTGATAGAGCGATCACGCTGCAGTGGGTCGAGGAGGAATGCCGCCTGGCGAATGTCGTGGATGTCGTCGAACCGTAGTTCTACACCCGCCGCATGCGCCTCATGATAAAAGGCTTTTAGGTCGTAAGCCACGACACGGCGCGATGCAAGCACTCGCCATAGCGAGACGTCGACTTGGTCGAACTTGCGACGAACCACCGTCGTTCGATCGTTCGAAAGCCATAGCTCGCCCTCGCTCGCATGAACCGTGATTTCTTGGGCATCGGCAATGTCGCCCGTCCACTCACCTTCTTCCAGGCTTGGCGCGACGGTCGGCGCCTGAATATCGAACAAGCTCCCTTGCGCTGTTTCAGCATGCTGCATGTGTTGCGGCAAGCGGCGAACAAGTGAGTTGAACTCCAGTTTTTTAAGAAGCGCGGACAGTTTTTCCGTATTCAGCTCACGTGCGTCCATCGCGTCAAGATCAAGCCCGACCGGGGCATCCATCCAAATACGCGCTACTTCCTTGCTAAGATACGCCGAATCTTTTCCTGCCTCCAACTTGCGGGCGACGCTTGGCTTGATATCGGCCAGATGCTCATACACCCCGTCAAGCGTGCCAAATTCTTGCAACAATCCTACGGCTGTTTTTTCGCCGATGCCCGGAACGCCCGGAATGTTGTCGCTGCTATCACCCTTCAGTGCCTTCAGATCCAAAAACTGGTGCACGTTGATGCCGTATTTTTGTTCGAAGTGTGCCACGTCGTACTGCTCGATGTCAGAAAAGCCTTTCTTAAGCGCGTACACGTGCGTGAGCGGGCCCACTAGTTGCAGCATATCCAGGTCGCTGGTAATCAGGCAGGTCTCGATATTTTGTTCGGCTGCTTTTTGTGCCAAGCCGCCCATGATGTCATCGGCTTCGTAATCGTCCGTTTCGTACAGCGGCCAGCCAAACCCCTCCAGCAGCTCGTGAAGCACGGGAATCTGCGCGAAAAAGTCTTCCGGCGGCTTTTTGCGACCAGCCTTGTAGGTAGGCAGCAGTTCGAGGCGGCGACGAATACTCGTCCCCTTTTTATCCCAGGCAACCGCAACGTAGTCTGGCTCGAGCCTTTTTATAACTTCGAGTGCCACGCTGGCAAAACCAAATACGCCACCCGTCGGCGTGCCGTCTTTTAGTGACAGGCCAGGCATGGCATAGTAGCCGCGATAAAAGACACTTTTACCGTCAATGATGACGAGACGTTTCATAATCCTTAGTATATCAGTTATTACGCTTTACGGCGTAACAGGTAGTCGCCAAGCGCGCGTAGATAATCAGCGAAGGCCGGAGGAATCGCCGCGTCGCTTTCAAGCGATCGCAGGGCCTGCGTTTCGTAGGCGCCAAGCCGTTCTTTGGCGTAGCCAAGCGCGCCACTTGCCTTGAATATACGCCGAACTTCATCACACTGCTCGGACGTGGCATTTTCGTTGCCGAGTACCTGGGACAAGAACGCCTTTTGCTCGGCCGTACCATGCTGCTGCGCGTAGAACGCAAGCAACGTCAGCTTGCCTTCGATGATATCGTCGTTCGTTCCTTTGCCCGTTTCGTTTTCTTTGCCAAAGGTCCCGATGATATCGTCGGCGACCTGAAAAGCGCAGCCTGCGTGGATAGAATAATCGCGAAGGCCATCCGACAATTTGCTCGCCCCAGCAAGCCGCGCCCCCAGCTCAATCGGGCCGAGAAAACTGTAGTGCGCCGTCTTGCGCTGCATGATGCTCTCGATGATCGTTTCCGTCACCGCCTCCTGGGCAGCTTCGCTATAAATATCATCGATCTGGCCATAAATCGTTACCAAAATATTTTCATGGAGCTGACGGCACGCCTCGCGAGCGACCTCTGAACCTACCGGCAAAGCAAGCAACTCGGTCGTCGCCTTGTGCAGCCCGGCATAGGCAGCGTTCATGGTTTGCATCTCACCGTAGTGGCGTGAATCCCCCTTTAGGTTTCGCCTCTTGGCGTCATCACCCAACTGAACATGGGCGGAAGGACCGCCCCGCCTCAATCGTGAACGATCGGCAATATCATCAACGATAAGCAGCGACGTTTGGATGATCTCAAAAACACGCGCCGCACCGAGCGCCACGACCTCGTCTTTGCCGCCATGAGCAAAGTAGCTTTCCATGACCAGCAGTCCTCGCATGCGCTTTCCACCCCTTAGCAGTACGTCGCAAAAAGCCTGGATAGGCTCCTTCGAGATGATCATGGGATCACGTTGCCAATCAGCCGCGAACACCTGCAAATCGTCGTTTACTGCCAATACGAGCCGCGGGTCGAAGATGTCGTGTGAATCGTGCATGTCTACTAGTGTATACCCGGTGTACTATTTGGTATACTTGAATTAATGAAACATCACGAAAACGTCAAGATCGTTGCCTTTGTCGGCCTGGCTGGCAGCGGCAAAAGCTCCGCGGTGGATTACCTCACCGAAAAAGGATTCCCGAAAGTATACTTTGGCGGTATCGTCCTCGATGAAGTCCAACGCCGCGGCCTAGAACTCACCCAAGAAAACGAACAGCCCATCCGCGAGGAACTCCGCGCTCGCGAGGGCAAGGATTTCGTCGTCAAGCGTATCATCGCGCAAATCCACGATTTGATCGACGCGGGCCAACACCGCATCGTGGCCGACGGGCTTTACACCTGGACGGAATACAAAGCCTTGAAGCACGAGTTCCCCGGCGAAATGAACGTCATAGCCATCGTCGCTCCTCGCCGCCTGCGCCAACACCGCATGGCCGCCCGTCCCGTCCGCCCGCTCACCCCTCCGCAACTTGACCAGCGCGACTGGGCTGAAATCGAAAACCTTGAAAAGGGCGGGCCGATTGCCATTGCCGACCATTTCATGATGAATGACAAAGATCTCGACCATTTGCACGCACAGGTCGACGCCGCGCTTGAAGATATCGAATTTTACCAATAAATACAAAAGGAGGGGAAAATGAAAGTTTTGCTCATCACCGGCCAAAGCGGCGTGGGAAAAACAACCATTAGCAAAGCCTGCAGCAAACGGCTCCATGCCATGTACCTGCGCAGTCGGGATATCGCCCGCCACCTCGCGCACGTACAAGGATACACCCGTGCTCGTGATTGGATTGGGACCGTTGGTGCCCAGCAGGCAATCCGCGAAATCGACGATTATATCCTCACGTCCGTCGACAATGCAAAATCAGCCGAAGTCGTCGTCGTTGACGGCGCCTACGACAGCCGGCTCGTGGCCGAGCTAGGCCAGCGCATAAAGCCAGCGGACATCCATATCGTCGAGGTCACCGCATCACGCGATGACCGGATCCAACGCACCGCCGAAGATATTCATGTCGATACGCCTGCTTCGATCAAAGAAATGGAGTTTCTCGACGACCTTAAAAAGCAGGTTGGCGTAAGCGAGGTTATCAACAAAGCCGAGCTGGTCGTCGAAAGCAACCCCGACATCTCTTCGGCTCTCGACGTTATTTGTTCGCTCGTCATGCCACCAAGCAAGGCATAGCCGTCCTCAAAGACCCCTGAATATCGCTTCAAGCGTGCGCATGTTCTTATTGGCGTCGGCCTTTTCGACGACGATCTTATACGCGCTATCGACCAGCGATTGCCTTTCCTCGGGGGTAAGAGCCATAGCCCTGGCAATCGTTTCGCCCAGGCTTTTAGCGTCTTTCGCTCGGGCTGTCAGGCCATTGGCACCGTTCTTTACGATTTCCTGCAGGGCCGGTAGATCCGAGCTCAGCACGAGCCGCTTCGATGCCATCGCTTCAAGGATCGCCACCGGCAGCCCCTCATGATGGGACGGCAAAAGCAATGCATCGCTCATTTGGTACAATCGCGGCATGTCCTCGATGCTGTAGCTGTCGTAATGGATCTGCACCTTGCCCGCGAGGCCATGCTTTTCGATGTACGATTCGATCTCGGCAAGGAACTCCTGATTCGCGTTCCTTCTGCTTGAAACGACGTAAAAATAAGCGTTCTTCGGGGCCTTTGTTGCCGCCTGCACCAGCTCATGAAGGCCTTTTTTAGGCAGCATGCGTGCCGGAGTCAAGAACACGAATGCCGATTCCGGCAGGCCGTTCTTTTTTCGCCATGCCGCACGCTGGCGTTCGGTAACGGTCACCGCGAAATCTTCCAATATCACCGAATTCAAGATCACCCGGATGTCATCTTCTTGCAAGCCGAATTCCCTCGCCCAGCGATGAAAGAACATGCTCGGGCAAATCGTCACTTCCGGCCGGGTGGCGGCCAGTACGCTGCGAACAAAACTTTTTTCCAATTCCCAATCGTCAAAATGCCCTATCACCTTCTTCTGCTCCTCGGCAGGAACGCAGTGGAACGTAAAGACTATCTTGGCACTGATAAGATCGCGCATGTAGCCAATAGCCTGAAGGGCCGAGAAGTTCGAACAATAAATGATGTCGAATTTTCCCGCACTTACGAGCGCATCTTTTAGTTCTTTTACGAAATACTTGGCACCAATCTCGCCCTTTTCGTACGCCTTGAAATGATCAAGATAGGTCACGTCGAACGGGTATTTCTTAGGCTTTTTATCACCCTTGCCAGTAAACACATGGACGTCATAGCCGTGCTTTTTCAGCGTTGCGGCGACAATATAAGCCTGTGTTTCGCCCCCGCCCACATCGGGTGGAAAGCCATGATTCAATAGTGCAATACGCATAAAGTCCTCTTCGGTCTTACTGTTTCGTTGTACTTTATTGACCCACGTAAAATACTCGTCGAATAGAACCCTCCCTACCCGTGATTTTATAACAATAATAAGGCCGCTTGCAGAAAAACAGTGCGCGTTATTTAGGTATAGCGCATGCGTATACGTTTAAGCTTATCATAAACAAAGGCGAGTGTATAAAATTTTACACGGTTAGATAATCGTCAGGGGTCCGAGCAACAAGGCCCTCGGGAATAATCGCTTGGTGCAGCGGCGTGTTCGAACGACTGCCAGGAAGCGCGATACACTCGCTAGAGGCAGGGTGAATCGATGCGCCTGGAAAAATAATGTTACCTAGCGGATCCCGGCGCGAACGATTAAACTCCATTAAAATACGACGGAACAGCTCTGGCGTTCCCATGTCTACATCTATCAAGTCTTGTTCTGGAACGTGCAAGTACACACGCCCTTTCGGGTCCATGACATCATAAATATCGTTCCAAACTTCTTTGGAGTCATCCGTCCCTCTGCGCAGGCACTCATGCAGTCGGGCCTGCAGCCACTCGCGCCTAAAAATATGGACGCCAAGATCGCCTATTCTCTCCGCTTCCTCGTCTTCACGGCAGAGCATTCCGTTCCGGTCGATGGATCGAATGTTATGGCCAGGCAGGTACCGGGTTGCCAGCAGCACCGCGTCGGCACCGCTCTTATCGAGCACCCGGCGCATTTCCTGAAGCGTTTCGCCCGAAATGTTGGTATCGCCCGGAATAAGCCCGACATGTTCGGCCGTGGAGTTATCGATCAGTGGCAAATGGCTAAGCAGCGTATCGATCGGCGAATCATCACGACAGCTCGTTACCGTCACGACATGATCGTAGCGCTCCACGAAGTCGAGTGTTTCACGCGCGAAACAGCGCGACACCATGGCAGCGCCGCCCGTTTCCCTAATCGCCCGAAGAGGAATGTCGATCATGCGCACGACATTCCCCTGATCGTCATACGTGACGGCGAGTGACGGCTTGGCACGCGTTTCGGTCAATTTTTTGAGTCGCGTCCCCAGGCCTCCTGCCGGGACAATACTAAGCCATTCGTGCTCGTTCAATCGTGCCTGTATCTTGTTCATTGCGCTTGCCACCTTGTCAGGTGCAATCTTCGCTAGGAGCGGCTAGCCAAGATATTCGTGAAGTTTCTTTGCATCCTTGTGCTTACGTAGTTTCGCAAGGGCTTTAGCCTCGATCTGGCGGATACGCTCACGGGTAACCGCAAATTCCTGGCCGACCTCTTCTAGCGTGTGGCTTTTGCCGTTCTCCAGGCCAAAGCGCATCTTGACGATTTTTTGTTCGCGCTCCGAGAGTGTCGAAAGTACGGCTTGTACCTGCTCTTTTAGCAGCTGGCTGGTCGCGGATTCTTCCGGTGTCGCACCGTCTTCGTCCTCAATAAAGTCACCGAGCACCGAGTCTTCGTCTTCGCCGTCGCGACCCACGCCGGCATCCAGGCTGGTAATGTCCTGCTTGATCTTGATGACGTATTCTACCTTCTCGGGTTCCATCTCAAGCTCTTTGGCAAGCTCTTCGATGGTCGGCTCGCGGTTGAGTTCTTGCGTCATGCGACGCTGGGTACGGAGCAGCTTGTTGATCGTTTCGACCATGTGCACTGGAATACGGATCGTACGCGCTTGGTCGGCGATGGCACGGGTAATCGCTTGGCGGATCCACCACGTAGCGTAGGTACTGAACTTGAAGCCCTTGTCTGGATCGAATTTTTCAACCGCACGAAGGAGACCGGTGTTGCCTTCCTGAATAAGATCCAGGAAATCAAGGCCTCGACCGCTATAGCGCTTAGCGATCGATACGACGAGTCGCATGTTGGCTTCGGCCATCTTGTCTTTGGCTTTCTTGTCGCCAGCAACGACTTTTTGGGCCAGCGCCAATTCTTCTTCCGCGCTTAGGAGTGGAATCTTACCAATTTCACGCAGGTACAAACGTACGCTGTCGTCAGAGACGTCGTCGAAATACTCGCCACTGTTAATAGTGTCGATGTCATCTTCTTCTTCATCAACCAGCTCGTCAAGCTGAGGCTCGTCAAGCTCTCCTAGCGGGCCGCCGCTCGCATCAATTACTTGTTCGTCATCTTCTTCTGGTGGAAGCGGCAATGTATTATCTTTGGCCACGTTTCATCTCCTTTATAAGTTCATAGTGTTGCTTTCGAAGGCGGTCTACTTCGGCCATGTCGCCGTCATGTTCAGCTACTTCGATTTGTTTTTCCAGGCGGTTCTTTTCGTGTTCGGATTTGTATTGGCGGAGTAGTTTGGCTATTTCCAAATATTGGTCGTTTTCAGCCCAATTGCCATATCTCTTCTCGGCCCGTAATAGTATTATTTTCACATAGTCGTCGAAATTTTGCAATTCCTTCGGAGTTTCGCTCGTCGCGTCGTGCGGCTGCGCCAAATATACGGCCACGGCTTGGGGTGCTTCGCTGCCTAGGATCGTCGGGTCAATGCCGCTGAACAGGTCGCTCGATCGCGGGTTCATCAATGCCAAGCCTAGCATCGTATCGATGTGGTCATACGTAGGCGAAACGTTTTCGGGACGCTGGGCCACGGGTTTGAGTGCCGCGTCCTCCTTTTTTGCGCCGGAAGCGACTTTTTCTTTCACCGACTCCAACGACGTTCCAACCATGCGTGCGATCTTTTTTTCGTAATGCTCGCGCTCTACCGGATCGCCGAGGCCGCGCACGATGCTAAGAGCTGCCGTCGTGAACGCCCGTTTGCCCGCGGCAGTCGTAATATTCTCGCGCTCGGCATATTGCTGCAGTATCCAGTCCACGGCCGGCTGCGCCGCATCGATTGCCTTTTGCCAAAGCGAGGCATCCTGCTGAATGAGTTCGTCCGGGTCTTTTGCGCCCTCAGGCAAGCTGATGATCGTCAGTTCTACGCCCACCTCGCTTGCGATCGGAATCGCCCGTTCGGTCGCGGCGATACCCGCCTTGTCACCGTCAAACGCCAAGCGCACGTCACCGCTCAGGCGTTTCAGCGCTCGTAAATGATTTTCGGTCATGGCCGTTCCTGCCGTTGCCACTACCTGCCGGATCGCTGCCTGATGGCTACTGACTACGTCGAGGTTTCCTTCTACGATGACGGCGTAACCGCTTTTTCGGATCATCTCTTTTGCCTGGGACAAGCCGAATACATGACGGCCCTTGTCATACAAAAGCGTTTGCGGCGTATTGAGATATTTCGGCGCGTTAGGATCATCGGCGATGATGCGCGCCGTAAAACCGATCACCTGACCGGTCGCATCCATCAAGGGCACGGTCATGCGCCCGCGGAACATATCGCCACCAAAACGGTTGGTCAGGCCGGCATCGGCCAGTTCCCGTTTCGAAAATCCTTTTTTGGAAAGAAACTGCACCAGGGCATCGCCCGCAGCCGGCGCATATCCTATTCGAAAATCTTGGACGATCTGCTTGGACAAACCACGCTTCTTAAAGACATATTCCAGCGCATGCTGGTTGTGGAGCAAGCTCTGTTGGTAATACGAGGCGGCCAGTTCGTGCGCGTCGAGCAGCCTTTTTTTGCGCCGGGAAAGGTCAGCGCTTCCCTTCGACTCGTATTCCGAGAGGTCTACGCCCGCTTTCCGCGCCAAATGCTCGAGCGCCTGGCGAAAGTCCATCCCCTCGGCTTCCATCACGAAGCTGAAAACATCACCTCCCCTGTTCGACGAAAAGTCATGCCAAATGTGCTTGTCGGGACTAACGAAAAAGCTCGGCGTTTTCTCGCCCGAGAATGGACTCAGCCCCTTGAAATTACGCCCTGCCCGTTTGAGCTGGACGTACTCCCCGATCACGTCTTCGATGTTAAGACGCGCGCGCACTTCTTCCTTGGCATCCTGCATGGCTTTATTATACCATCTTTACCTCTGTAATCAGAGTGTCTGGGAGGCGATGATTATTGCTCGCATCATGCCGTCTATGCTTTAATAAAAGCATATGTACCCGGACCAAAACCAAAATCAGCCTTACCAGCCGCCGACGCAGCCAACTCCTCCCCCCAGCGGACCTCCTTCGCAGCCGCAATATTCTATTGATTATCTCAATCAAATCGCGCCAGCACCACAAAAGAAAGGCGTGAGCAGTCGCCTATTCCTCGCGCTTGTCGGTGGCGGCTTGATTCTCGTTATCTTGGTGGGAATACTGTCTCTTCTTGGTGGCGGCTCGGGCCCGACCAAGAACATGCAGACGTTTGCCGTTCGCGTGCAGACGCTCGAAAAAATTACTTCTAGCTCCCAGAAAAACATCAAGAGCAACGACCTGCGAGGCGCCAACGTCAACCTCAATATCTTTCTCACCAACACCGACCAAGGCATGACGGCGCCCCTCGAAAAGAACGGCGTCATCATTACCAAGATCGACAAGACGATTACCGCGGCCGAAAACGGCGATGCGATTACCGCCAAGCTAGAGGACGCGCGCCTGAATGCCGTGTTCGATCGTACCTACGCCCGCGAAATGAGCTATCAACTTGCCGCGCTACAGACCTTGATGAACACCATTTACAAGAACACCAAAAGCTCGTCGATGAAGAGCTTTCTGAAAACGACCAACGAGAGCCTCGTGCCGATCAAGAAACAGTTCGACACGTTCAACTCTAATAGCGCCTAGCCGTTAGCGACAAGATCGTAGCTAAGGCGGGCGAGGTCTTTCACCTCGTCGTCGCTCAGTTGGCCTGAACAAATAACCGTGTTCCAGTGTTTTTTGTTCAGGTGATACCCTGGCACGACCGTCTCGTATTTTTCGCGAAGCGTTTCAGCTAGTTGCGGGTC
>Ga0075367_10000116_pt1 | contig 22957 bp, 16 predicted proteins | sample EndMethybrTD3032_FD_71399 | JGI IMG/M metagenome (GOLD analysis project Ga0075367, IMG submission 71399) | Populus endosphere microbial communities from Tennessee, USA - Endosphere MetaG P. TD hybrid TD303-2 | ecosystem: Host-associated > Plants > Roots > Endosphere | place: USA: Tennessee... | reverse complement strand
GCCACCGCCGCCCTGGTTGCCACCGGCGGGAGCGCCGGTCGCCCACGGGTCGTCGGCGGGAGCGCCGCCGCCCTGCTGACCGCCGCCGGGGCCGCCGCCCCAGCCGCCGCCACCCTGGCCGCCACCGCCGCCGTAACCGCCCTGGCCACCGCGGCCGGCACCGCCGGCGGTCTTGGTGACCTTGGCCGTGGCGCTCCGCAGGCTAGCGCCGACTTCCTCGACGTCCAGCTCATAGACCGTGCGCTTGACGCCCTCACGGTCCTCGTAGGACCGCTGCTTCAGCCGGCCCTGCACGATGACGCGCATGCCTCGCTGGAGCGACTCCGCGACGTTCTCCGCCGCCTGACGCCAGACCGAGCAGGTCAGGAACAGGCTCTCGCCGTCCTTCCACTCGTTCGTCTGGCGGTCGAAGGTGCGGGGAGTGGACGCGACACGGAACTTCGCGACCGCCGCACCGGAGGGGGTGAAGCGCAGCTCGGGGTCGTCGACAAGATTGCCGACGACCGTGATGACGGTCTCGCCTGCCATGGGGAACCTCTCGGCGGGTTTGCTCTGGCTGCTTGGTTGCTGCTACTCGGATCCCGAAATCAGCTGAGCTGGAAAGCTCAGTGGGTCTCGGGGCGGAGGACCTTGGTCCGGAGGACCGACTCGTTCAGGTTCAGCTGGCGGTCGAGCTCCTTGACGACCGCAGGCTCGGCCTGCAGGTCGATGACCGAGTAGATGCCCTCGGGCTTCTTCTTGATCTCGTACGAGAGACGACGACGGCCCCAGGTGTCGACCTTCTCGACCTTGCCGTTGCCCTCACGGACGACGGAGAGGAAGTTCTCGATCAGGGGGGCGACAGCGCGCTCCTCCAGATCGGGGTCGAGGATGACCATCACCTCGTAGTGACGCATGTGGAACCCACCTCCTTTGGACTCAGCGGCCACGGTCGTTCCGTGGCAGGAGGGTTGTGATGCGTACGCAACGGTATCGGCCGCCACTGACAATCCGGGCTGACCTCGCGGTTCGCCCGAGCTGGCCTGGGCAGACACCGCTACAGACGGTACAGAGTACCCGCACACCGGCTTCCGGTTGAAATCAGGCCGGGGTGACCGTCAATCTGTACACATCGGGTGTGTATGGCGCTACGATGCGCCGCCTTTCGCAGGAGGTGCCCTATGGCACAGGCATTGCGACCCAACACCGTCGGAGGCCTCTTCGCCACGGACGGCAAGCCCCACCCCCTCCAGGACGCCCTGCTCGCGGTCACCCTGGTGCTCGGCGTGGTGGCGTTCGTGACGGGCTTCTTCCACCACCTGCACCTGCTCAGCTCCTGGGCCGGCCTGGTGGGGATCATCACCGGGGCGTACGGCCAGTGGATCTCGGAGACGACACGCGAGCGCTTCGGACTCATCCTGGGTCTCGGCGCGGCGGCGGTCGGCTTCTTCCTCGGCATGGCGCACGGCGGCCTCTTCGGCGGGGTCATCGGCTGACGCCAGGGACACCGTCTCCCGAACTCCACATAAAGGACCATGGAACGCCTCAGCAGCCCAGGAGCCGGGGCGGAGGTTGCGTGTGCCCAGTCGGGGCGCCCGTAAGGCGCAGTAGGCTTCGGCGCGAGAGCCGGAGCCCCTGTACCCATGGGGACACACCAGCCCGAGGAGCGCCCCGAATGAGCCTGACCCTGAGGACGATCAGCCGCGAGCAGCATCTGGCGTACATCCAGAGCCTGCCGTCGGCGAGCCACATGCAGGTTCCGGCCTGGGCGGACGTCAAGGCGGAGTGGCGCTCCGAGAGCCTCGGCTGGTTCGACGAGAAGACCGGCGAGCTGGTCGGCGCGGGCCTGGTTCTCTACCGCCAACTCCCCAAGATCAAGCGCTACTTGGCCTATCTGCCCGAGGGCCCGGTCATCAACTGGTTCGCGCCGAATCTCACCGAGTGGCTGGAACCGATGCTCGCGCACCTCAAGCACCAGGGCGCCTTCTCCGTGAAGATGGGCCCGCCGGTCATCATCCGGCGCTGGGAGGCCACCTCCATCAAGGCGGGTATCCAGAACCCGGACGTGAAGCGCCTGCGCGACATCGAGGCCGACTTCATCGAGCCGCGCGCCTTCGAGGTCGCCGACAAGCTGCGCCGCATGGGCTGGCAGCAGGGCGAGGACGGCGGCGCCGGCTTCGGCGACGTCCAGCCCCGCTACGTCTACCAGGTACCGCTCGCCAACCGCTCCCTCGAAGAGGTCCACAAGAACTTCAACCAGCTGTGGCGGCGCAACATCAAGAAGGCCGAGAAGGCAGGCGTCGAGGTCGTCCAGGGCGGCTTCCAGGACCTGGACGAATGGCAGCGGCTGTACGAGATCACCGCGGTGCGCGACCACTTCCGGCCCCGCCCGCTGTCGTACTTCCAGCGCATGTGGACAGCCCTCAACACCGAGGACCCCAACCGCATGCGGCTGTACTTCGCCCGGCACAACGGTGTGAACCTGTCGGCGGCGACGATGCTGATCGTCGGCGGGCACGTCTGGTACTCCTACGGCGCCTCCGACAACATCGGCCGTGAGGTCCGGCCCTCGAACGCGATGCAGTGGCGGATGCTGCGCGACGCCTACGCGCTCGGCGCGACCGTCTACGACCTGCGCGGCATCTCCGACTCGCTGGACGAGACCGACCACCTCTTCGGCCTGATCCAGTTCAAGGTGGGCACGGGTGGCCAGGCGGCCGAGTACCTCGGCGAGTGGGACTTCCCGCTCAACAAGCTGCTCCACAAGGCACTCGACATCTACATGTCGCGCCGCTGATGTCACGTTCAGTGATTCCATACCTCTGATACACCGCAGCCACGAGAAAGGTTCCAGGTCCGGCCATGGCGCTCACGCTCTACGTCGACACCGCGCGCTGGCGTGCGCACCACAAGCACGTGCAGGACCAGTTCCCGGGGCTCGTCCCGGTCTGCAAGGGCAACGGCTATGGCTTCGGGCACGAGCGGCTGGCGGAGGAGGCCACACGGCTGGGCTCCGACATCCTCGCCGTCGGCACGACCTACGAGGCCGCGCGCATCAAGGACTTCTTCGGCGGTGACCTGCTGGTGCTGACGCCGTACCGCCGTGGCGAGGAGCCCGTACCGCTGCCCGACCGGGTCATCCGCTCGGTGTCGTCCATCGACGGCGTGTACGGCCTCGTGGGAGCCCGGGTGGTCATCGAGGTGATGTCCTCGATGAAGCGGCACGGCATCAGCGCCCAGGACCTCCCGCAGCTGCACGCCGCCATAGAGAACGTGCGCCTCGAGGGCTTCGCCATCCATCTGCCGCTGGACCGCACGGACGGCTCGGACGCCGTCGAGGAGGTCATCGGCTGGATGGACCACCTGCGAGCGGCCCGGCTGCCGCTGCACACGATGTTCGTCAGCCACCTCAAGGCCGACGAACTCCACCGGCTCCAGCAGCAGTTCCCGCAGACTCGCTTCCGCGCCCGCATCGGCACCCGGCTGTGGCTGGGGGACCACGAGGCCACCGAGTACCGCGGGGCGGTCCTGGACGTCACGCGTGTCGCCAAGGGGGACCGCTTCGGGTACCGCCAGCAGAAGGCGGCCTCGGACGGCTTCCTGGTAGTCGTGGCGGGCGGCACCTCGCACGGTGTGGGCCTGGAGGCCCCGAAGGCGCTGCACGGCGTCATGCCGCGTGCCAAGGGCGTCGCCCGGGCCGGCCTCGCCACGGTCAACCGGAACCTTTCTCCGTTCGTCTGGGGCGGCAAGCAGCGCTGGTTCGCGGAGCCGCCGCACATGCAGGTCTCGATCCTGTTCGTGCCGGCGGACGCACCGGAGCCGAAGGTGGGCGAGGAGCTGGTGGCCCATCTGCGGCACACCACCACGCAGTTCGACCGGATCGTCGACCGCTGAGCGACCGGGCAGACGGCGAAAAGGCCGTACGCGGATATGCGTGTACGGCCTTCTGCGTGAGCCTTCCGGCCGATTGCGCGGGTCTCTCAGGGGTGTTCGCTCAGAGCGAACCGTCCGTGGAAGATGACGTTCCGCTGTTGCCCCACTCCACCTGAGGTCCCTCGAAGTGGGCCGCGTGACGCGGCGGATGGGCGGCGGCGCCGACGACGAAGACGTCTTCCGCGCCGTCCAGCACGCCTCCAGAGGGGTCGTCGTCGCCCGCCCTGCGCACCGGGTCCCGGTCCGGCATGAGGATGTCGCGCACGACCATGACGCACAGGTACAGCGTCCCCAGCAGGTGTACACCGATCGCCCAGTGGTAGCCGTCCTGCGGCAGTCCCTTGTGGGCGTCACCGCTGGTCGTGTACGCGAGGTACATCCAGATGCCCAGGAAGTACGCGACCTCGCTGGCCTGCCAGATCAGGAAGTCCCGCCACTTGGGCCGAGCCAGCACCGCGAGCGGCACCAGCCACAGGACGTACTGCGGCGAGTACACCTTGTTGGTGAGGATGAACGCCGCGACGATCAGGAACGCGAGCTGGGCGAAGCGCGGGCGGCGGGGGGCGGTCATCGTGAGCACCGCGATGCCCACAGAGCACAACACCACCAGGGCCGTGGCCAGGTTGTTGACCGTGTCGGTGGTCAGCGGGTTCGTCGTGTTCTGGGCCATGATCAGCCAGAAGGAGCCGAAGTCCACGCCCCGGTCGTGGCTGAACTTGTAGAACTGCACCCAGCCGTCCCAGGCGAAGAACATCACCGGCAGGTTCACGACGAGCCAGGAGACGACCGCTCCTGCCAGTGCTCTGCCGAAGTCCCGCCATTTGCCCGCGCGCCAGCACAGCAGGAACAGCGGGCCCAGCAGGAACACGGGATAGAGCTTGGCAGCCGTGGCGAGCCCCAGGAGGACGCCGAAGGCGAGGGGACGGCTCCGGGCCCACATCAGCATCGCCGCGGCCGTCAGAGCGACCGCCAGCAGGTCCCAGTTGATGGTGGCGGTCAGCGCGAAGGCGGGCGCCAGGGCGACCAGCAGACCGTCCCAGGGTCGGCGGGCGTGCGTACGGGCCACGCAGACCGCGATGACGACCGCGCACACCATCAGCATTCCGGCGTTGACCATCCAGTACCACTGTTCCTGGTCCTGGATGCTGCCGCTGCCCGGCGTGAGCCAGGCGGCCACCTCCATGAACACACCGGTGAGCACCGGGTATTCGAGGTACGGCATGTCGCCGGAGAGCTTGTCGAAGTAGGGCACGAGCCCGTCGGCGAAACCGCGTCCCTGGTAGAGGTGCGGGATGTCGGAGTAGCAGGCCTTCGTGTACTGCGAGCTGGCGCCGAAGAACCAGGCGCTGTTGTAGCACGGGGCCTTCTGGATCATCCCGAGGGCGAACATGCCGATCGCGACGAGGGCGACGACCCGGACGGGAGTCCACCAGGACGTCCCGGTCAGGGCGCGCCACCCGAGGGGGCCGCCGATCAGCTCGCTGCCGGACCGTGCGACCGGATCCTCCTTGGTCGGACGCACCGGGTCCTGCTCGTGCACGCTCGCTTGCGTCGATTCTGCGCTGGGCATGGGGCACATCCTGCCGTACATGCCTAGGAATACGCCGAGGGCCGCCTCACCCTCTCAGGTGCGGCGGCCCCTGTTTCACGTGAAACATATGCATGTTTCACGTGAAACACCCGTGCCGGGAGCTTTGGCGGCTAACCGCTGGAACCTCCGAAGAGTCCTCCGTTGCCATTGCCTCTGCTGTTGCCGGTGCCTGACGTATCGGTGGCCGTCGGAGTCGAGGTCACGCCTCCGTCCGTCCCTCCGGTGTCCGTGCCACCGGTGTCGGTGCACTGCCAGCTGAACCGGCAGGACTCGGTCGCCGTGGGCGTCGGGCTGGTCAGCGTCTCGCTGGGCGTCGGGCTGGGCGTCGGACTCGTCAGCGTCTCACTGGGCGTCGGGGTCGGCGTCGGACTCGGCACGTCGTTGACGACCTCACCGATGGGCTGCGGCGTTGGGAAGTCCTTCGCCGGCTGGCCCTTCAGCGCCTCCGCCATGTAGTCGTGCCAGATCTCGGCCGGGAACGAGGCACCGTGGATCTTCTCCTGACCACCCGTTCCGTACATCTTCAGGAAGGTGCGGTTCTTCTTGGTCTCGTCGTCGTCGTACCGGAACATCGTGATCGACGTCGCCAGCTGCGGGGTGTAGCCCACGAACCAGGCGGACTTGTTGCCGTCGGTGGTACCGGTCTTTCCGGCCACCTCACGTCCGGGCAGCTGGGCATTGGTACCCGTGCCCTTCTCGACCACGGTCCTCAGCACGTCGGTGACGTTGTCGGCGACCTTCGGGGTGAACGCCTCGGTGGTCTTGTCCTTGTGCGTGAAGATCGTGCCGTCCTTGCTCGTGACGGTCTGCACGGAGTACGGGTCACGCTGCTGGCCACTGGCCGCGAAGGTGGCGTAGGCCCCCGCCATACGGATGGCGCTCGGGTCGGAGATACCGATGGAGAAGGACGGGTAGTTGGTGCCGGCCAGGCTGTCCTCCTTGAGACCAGCAGCCACGGCGGCGTCCTTCACCTTGTTCAGACCGACGTTCATGCCGAGCTGCACGTAGGCGGAGTTCACCGACTCCCGCATCGCCTCACGCAGGTCGATGTCATAGTTCGGCGGATTGCCGTACGACTCGTTGCCGTCGTTGGTCTGCAGCCACTCCTCGCCCTTCTCGTTCTTCCAGACCGTTCCGTCGTACTCCTTGATCTTGAGCTTGTTCTTGCCGCTGTACAGGCTCTTCGGGGACACCTGCTTGCGCTCGTCCTGCGGCTGCTCGCTCCCGCCGGAGGGGTCGCGCACACCCCACTGCATCGCCGCCGCGAGCACGAACGGCTTGAACGTCGAGCCGACCTGGGCGCCGGTCACGTCCGCGTTGTTGGTGAAGTGCTTGGTGGCGTCCTCACCGCCGTAGATGGCCTTGATGGCCCCGGTCGTCGGGTCCACGGAAGCGCCGCCGAACTGGACGTGGGTGTCCGTCTTGGGCCGCTGCTTGGGCTTGATGTTGGCCTTCTGGACGTTCTCGACCGACTTCTCGAGCGCGTTGACCTTCTTCTTGTCGAAAGTCGTGTAGATCGAGTAGCCGCCCTGCTGCAACTGGTCGGCGGTGAGGATCTTGTTGTTGATCAGGTACGCCTTGGCGAGGTCCACCAGGTAGCCGGTCTGGCCCCTGAGGTCGCTGTTGGACCTCGGGTTCTGCCACTTGGGGAGCGTGGTGTACTTCGCCCGCTTCGCGGCGTCCAGGTGGCCGTACGCGACCATCTTGTCGAGCGTGTTCTGCATCTGAGCCAGAGCACGCTTTCTGTTGGCCTCCGGGGTGGCCGACGAGTCGATGGACTGCGCACCCGCCGGGTCGTAGTACGTGGCGCCCTTGAGCATCGCCGCCAGGAAGGCGCACTGGCCCGGATTCAAGTCGACGGCATCCACTCCGAAGTACGCGCGCGCGGCCGCCTGGATGCCGTACGCACCGCGCCCGTAGTACGCGGAGTTCAGGTAGCCCTGCATGATCTCGTCCTTCTTCATGGTGGAACCCACCTTGATCGAGACGAAGATCTCCTTGAACTTCCGTGAGATGGTCTGGGACTGGTCGTCCAGCATCGCGTTCTTCACGAACTGCTGGGTGATGGTGGAGCCGCCCTGCGTCTGACCGCCTCTGGCCATGTTGAACAGGGCCCGGGCGATGCCCTTCGGGTCGATGCCGCTGTCGGTCTCGAAGGTCTTGTTCTCCTGCGAGATGACGGCGTACTGCATCTCCTTGGGGATCTGCGAGAGGTTGACGATCTGACGGTTCGTCTCACCGCCCGTGGCGACCATCTCGGTCCTGTCGGACCAGTAGAAGACGTTGTTCTGTGCCGTGGCGGTCTTCGCGAGGTCCGGCACGCCCACCATGGCGTAGGCGATACCCGCGACGGCCACCATGCTGCCGAAGAACCCGATGAAGAGGCCGGTCACCAGCTTCCACGACGGCAGCCAGCGCGCAGCGCCGTACTTGCCCGCGCGCGGATAGTCAATGAACCGCTTCTTGCCGGGAGGGGCCGAGCGCCCCCTGCCCCGACCGGGACCCGCCGGACCGCCGGGCGCGCCGCGTCGACCTCCGCGGGCGGGCTCGGGCGCTCTGCGACGGCTGCCTCCACTGCTTCTCTGAGCCGCGCGGCGGGCCTCGGCACGGCCGCCGTACGGCCGGTCCTCGTCGGCCGGCTGGCCGAACCCGTAATCGGCCGGGGACCCGGTGGCGCCCCGCGGTGCCGCGCGGCGGCCGGAGGACGAGCCGGACTGGCCGCGTCGGGCCGCGGCACGTCCGCCTTCCTGCGGCTGCGGCGGTTTGCGACGGTGCTCGCTCATCGAACGACTACTCCTCGGGCAGGCGCACCCTTGCGCGCCTGGAAACGGCGGCTGGTTTCCGGTCCCCCCGAAGTACGGATGTGGTCGATCGTGCATTCATCCGTACGGTACCCGGGCCCACGACGCCCCCCTGCGTCACTCGGTCCCCGGTGGTGTGCATGGCGCACAGACTACGCACCGTCAAAACACACCGAGCCCCGAAGTTCACCCCAAATCAGGCAACTTGCCTCGGATGAATAAGTGATGTGATCCCGTTCACCGTCTCCCCACTTGTCGCACCCGGAAGGCCGTTCTATCGTCTTGATGTATCGAGTCGATACATCGGAGCGAGATAAAGGCGAGGAGGCGAGGGGATGAGCCGGCGGTCCGGAATCCTCGAGTTCGCCGTTCTGGGCCTGCTCCGCGAGTCCCCGATGCACGGCTACGAGCTGCGCAAGCGGCTGAACACGTCACTGGGTGTGTTCCGCGCCTTCAGCTACGGAACGCTGTATCCCTGCCTCAAGACGCTGGTCGCGAGCGGCTGGTTGATCGAGGAGTCGGGGAACGCTCCTGAGGACGCCCTCGCCGCACCACTCGCAGGGCGTCGCGCCAAGATCGTCTACAGGTTGACGGCGGAGGGCAAGGAGCACTTCGAGGAGCTGCTCTCGCAGACCGGCCCGGACGCGTACGAGGACGAACACTTCGCCGCCCGTTTCGCCTTCTTCGGGCAGACGTCCCGCGATGTACGCGTGCGCGTGCTGGAAGGCCGCCGCAGCCGGCTGGAGGAACGCCTAGACAAGATGCGCACCTCCTTCGCACGCACCCGGGAGCGACTCGACGACTACACGCTTGAGCTCCAGCGCCACGGGATGGAGTCCGTGGAGCGCGAAGTGCGCTGGCTGAACGAGCTCATCGAGAGCGAGCGGGCCGGACGGGACCTTCGTGGTCCCACCTCCGGGGAGCCCGCTCAGCACGACACCATCAATGGAGCGCCGGGCGTCCTGCCCCGGCCCGGGGACACCCCCGGGCCGGATACGCCCGACGACACCGCCACGTGAGAGCCCAGTCGGGGCCTCACTCGTACACACAGGGAGCAACCGGAATGGGTTCGGTTCGCGTAGCCGTCGTCGGCGTGGGCAACTGCGCCGCGTCGCTGGTGCAGGGAGTCGAGTACTACAAGGACGCCGATCCGGCGTCCAAGGTCCCCGGCCTGATGCATGTGCAGTTCGGTGACTACCACGTGCGCGATGTGGAGTTCGTCGCCGCGTTCGACGTCGACGCCAAGAAGGTCGGCCTCGACCTCGCGGACGCCATCGGCGCCTCCGAGAACAACACCATCAAGATCGCCGACGTGCCGAACACCGGCGTCACGGTCCAGCGCGGCCACACCCTCGACGGCCTCGGCAAGTACTACCGCGAGACCATCGAGGAGTCCGCCGAGGCCCCGGTCGACGTCGTCCAGGTCCTCAAGGACAAGCAGGTCGACGTGCTCGTCTGCTACCTGCCGGTGGGTTCCGAGGACGCGGCGAAGTTCTACGCCCAGTGCGCCATCGACGCCAAGGTCGCCTTCGTCAACGCCCTTCCGGTCTTCATCGCCGGCACCAAGGAGTGGGCGGACAAGTTCACCGAGGCGGGCGTCCCGATCGTCGGTGACGACATCAAGTCCCAGGTCGGCGCCACCATCACGCACCGCGTCATGGCGAAGCTGTTCGAGGACCGCGGTGTCGTCCTGGACCGCACGATGCAGCTGAACGTCGGCGGCAACATGGACTTCAAGAACATGCTGGAGCGCGACCGCCTCGAGTCCAAGAAGATCTCCAAGACGCAGGCCGTCACCTCCCAGATCCCCGACCGGGACCTCGGCGAGAAGAACGTCCACATCGGCCCGTCCGACTACGTCGCCTGGCTCGACGACCGCAAGTGGGCCTACGTCCGTCTCGAGGGCCGTGCCTTCGGTGACGTCCCGCTGAACCTGGAGTACAAGCTCGAGGTCTGGGACTCCCCGAACTCGGCCGGCGTCATCATCGACGCCCTGCGCGCCGCGAAGATCGCCAAGGACCGCGGCATCGGCGGCCCGATCCTGTCGGCCTCCAGCTACTTCATGAAGTCCCCGCCGGTCCAGTACTTCGACGACGAGGCCCGCGAGAACGTCGAGAAGTTCATCAAGGGAGAGGTCGAGCGCTAGCACGACACAACGGTGCGCGCTGGAGCAGCGCCGCACCGCACTGAAAACGCTCCTGCCAGGGCTCTGAGGGTCCCCGGGTTGTCCGCCCGGGGACCCTCCCCGTATGTGAGGCTGTGCCCATGGCCGTCGTTCGTGACCTGCGTGTCCTCCTGCGCTTCAGGAACTTCCGACGCCTGCTCGCCGTACGACTGCTCTCCCAGGGCGCCGACGGCGTCTACCAGGTCGCGCTCGCGGCCTACGTCGTCTTCTCGCCGGAGAAACAGACCTCCGCGGCCGCGATCGCCTCCGCCATGGCGGTCCTGCTCCTTCCGTACTCCCTCGTGGGCCCCTTCGCCGGCGTCCTCCTGGACCGCTGGCGGCGGCGCCAGGTCTTCCTCTACGGCAACCTCCTGCGCGCCCTGATGGCGTCCGCGACGGCCCTCCTGATCCTCAGTCACGTCCCGGACTGGCTCTTCTACGTCTCCGCGCTGAGCGTCACCGCCGTCAACCGCTTCGTCCTCGCGGGCCTGTCCGCCGCACTCCCGCGCGTGGTCGACGCCGAGCGCCTCGTGATGGCCAACTCCCTTTCCCCGACCGCCGGTACGCTCGCCGCGACTGCGGGCGGCGGCCTCGCCTTCGTCGTACGGCTGGTGGTGGCGGACTCCGACGCCGCCGTCGTACTGCTGGGCGCCCTTCTGTACCTGTGCGCGGGGCTCGCATCCCTTCGCCTGGGGCGCGAACAGCTGGGCCCGGACCCCGAGTTGGTCCAGCCCCGCCTGCCCACGGCGCTCGCCGGCACAGCGCGTGATCTGGCGGCAGCCGTACGACATCTGGCCGCACCGCCACGCCGGGAGGCCGCCTGGGCGCTCGTCACGATGACGCTGATGCGGTTCTGCTACGGCGCCCTGCTGGTGATGCTGCTGATGCTGTGCCGGTACGCCTTCTCCTCGACCACGAAGGAGGGACTGCGGCTGCTGGGGCTGGCGTTGGGAACATCCGCCGCCGGTTTCTTCGTGGCGGCCGTGGTGACGCCGTGGGCCGCGGGCCGGCTCGGTCCGGGCCGCTGGATCGTCGCCTGCGCCGCGGCGGCCGCGGTGCTGGAACCCGCCCTCGGTCTCCCGTTCGCCACCGGCCCCATGCTGGCCGCGACGTTCGTCCTGGGGCTGACCACCCAGGGCGCGAAGATCGCGACCGACACGGTGGTGCAGTCCTCCGTGGACGACGGCTTCCGCGGGCGGATCTTCTCGGTCTACGACGTCCTGTTCAACGTCGCCTTCGTCGGCGCCGCCGCGGTGGCCGCCCTGATGCTGCCGCCGGACGGCCGCTCGGTAACGCTGGTCGTGTCGGTGGCCGTTGTCTACGGGGGGGTTGCTACGGCTATGGCCCGCTTTGAACGCCGATAAGTGTCACATGAAGGCCACAGAGTCCCTCTGCGTTCCAGGAGTGTCAGTGGAGACCGGTAACTTACCTGGGTCTTACGCGCCTCTTATGTGCGCCGCTCACCAACTCTTCTAGGGGGATCCCCAAGTGACCACTCCGCCCCAGGGTCAGAACCCGTTCGCACAGGGTCAGCAGCCGCAGGCCCCGCATGCTTACGGCCAGCCGCAGCCGCCCGCCCCGTACCCGCCCCAGGGCACCGCTCCCTACGCGCCGGTTCCGCCGTCGTCCCCGGGCAGACGGGTCAACAAGAAGGTGCTGCGGATCCTCGCCTTCATAGTCGTCGCGATACTCGTCGCGGTCGGCAAGTGGTACCTGGGGAAGACCGACGCGGAGACGACCGCCGTGGGCAGCTGCATGCACAACGAAGGCACTCAGACCAAGCCCGACCTGAAGACCGTCGACTGCTCCTCGAGTGACGCGCAGTTCAAGGTTGTCCAGAAGTTCGACAACACCAGCGACGACAGCAAGTGCGAGTCCGTCAAGGAAGCGACGATCTCCTACTACCAGACCGGCGACAGCCACGACGTCGTGCTCTGCCTGAAGGAAGTCAAGTAACACGTGCAGCAGACCTGTGGGGGGCGGTGTTTCACGTGAAACACCGCCCCCCACAGCGCATCCAGGGTCATGTTTCACGTGAAACATGACCCCGCTTCACGACCTCATCCCTGCGCGGCCCACCACTCCTTGAGCGCGGCCACCGCCGTGTCATGGTCCATCGGCCCGTTCTCCAGCCTCAGTTCCAGCATGTGCTGGTACGCCTGGCCGACGACCGGACCGGGTCCGACGCCCAGGGTCTCCATGATCTGGTTGCCGTCGAGGTCCGGGCGGATCGAGTCCAGCTCCTCCTGCTCCTGGAGTTGGGCGATGCGCTCCTCCAGGCCGTCGTAAGCCCGCGAGAGCGTCGCCGCCTTGCGCTTGTTCCGCGTGGTGCAGTCCGAGCGGGTCAGCTTGTGCAGGCGGTCGAGGAGAGGGCCGGCGTCACGGACGTAGCGGCGGACGGCGGAGTCCGTCCACTCCCCGGCACCGTACCCGTGGAAGCGCAGGTGGAGTTCGACCAGACGTGAGACGTCCTTCACCAGTTCGTTGGAGTACTTCAGCGCGGTCATGCGCTTCTTCGTCATCTTCGCTCCAACCACCTCGTGGTGGTGGAACGAGACCCGCCCGTCGCTCTCGAAGCGGCGTGTGCGCGGCTTGCCGATGTCATGCAGAAGCGCGGACAGCCGGAGGGTCAGGTCAGGGCCGTCCTCCTCCAGCGCGATGGCCTGCTCCAGCACGATCAGCGTGTGCTCGTAGACGTCCTTGTGGCGGTGGTGCTCGTCGCTCTCCAGACGCAGGGCCGGAAGCTCGGGCAGGACGTGGTCAGCGAGGCCCGTCTCAACGAGCAGGGTCAGACCCTTGCGCGGGTTCGCGGACAGGATCAACTTGTTCAGCTCGTCCCGCACCCTCTCCGCCGAGACGATCTCGATCCGTCCCGCCATCTCCTTCATGGCCGTCACGACCTCGGGAGCCACCTCGAAGTCGAGCTGGGCGGCGAAACGCGCGGCACGCATCATCCGCAGAGGGTCGTCGGAGAAGGACGCCTCGGGCGTCCCCGGGGTGCGCAGTACGCGGGCGGCGAGGTCGTCGAGGCCGCCGTGTGGATCGATGAACTTCTTCTCCGGGAGCGCGAGGGCCATCGCGTTCACGGTGAAGTCACGCCGGACGAGGTCCTCCTCGATGGAGTCGCCGTACGACACCTCGGGCTTGCGGGAGGTTCGGTCGTACGCCTCCGACCGGTAAGTCGTCACCTCGATCTGAAAGCTCTTATTAGCGTCTCCGACGCGGGCGTCCTTCTGCGCGCCGACCGTGCCGAAGGCGATACCCACCTCCCACACGGCGTCCGCCCAGGGACGGACGATCTTGAGGACGTCCTCGGGCCGTGCGTCGGTCGTGAAGTCGAGGTCGTTGCCGAGCCGGCGGAGCAGCGCGTCCCGGACCGAGCCGCCGACCAGGGCGAGGGAGAACCCGGCCTCCTGGAAGCGGCGGGCGAGGTCGTCGGCGACCGGGGCCACCCGCAGCGGTTCGCTCGACGCGGGGGCCCGGTTCAGGGCGCTGGTGGTGTCTTCGTTGGCGTTCGGCACAACAGAAGAGGGTACGTGGCCCGGGCGACCGTGAGCGCCTCCATTAAACGTGCACAACTCCGCCGGGACGCCTCCGCATATAACTGTCCAAGTGCACTGCTCACTCGCGTACCGCAGCGCTCACGCTTATACAGGCACATATGGGACACCTCGCTCCTGTTCACCGATCTTGTGGAGCAGACCGCGGCACTTCCCCTCAGCGCGCATCGTTACCATGCGTGGACGCACATTGCGACGACCACTGACGACGACGAGGGACGGGCGAGCGCGTGGCCGAGGCGGCAGACTTCCAGGGGACGAGTCCCTCACCTGCCCGCCGCCGGCTGCGGCGCTCCGGAGCACTACTTGCCGGGGCGCCCCTGCTGGCCGGCCTGCTGCTGCCCGCCGCCGGACCGGCGGACGCGGCCGGGCAGGCCTCCCTGCGGGATGCATCCGGCGCCGGCTCGGTGTCGGTCGCCCTCGACTCCCTCAGCCCCAGCGTCCCCACCGACGGGGACACGCTGACCGTGTCCGGCACGGTGACCAACAACGGCAAGCAGACGGTCACCGGCGCCCATGTGGGTCTGCGGGTCGGCCCTCAGCTCAGCACGCGCTCGGACGTCGAGACCGCCGCCAAGAACAGCGACAGCCTCCAGGCGGCCACCGCCGCGGAGGTCGGCGGCAAGTACGTGGAGAAGTTCTCGAAGCTCACGCCCGGGGTGGCCGAGCACTTCAGCATCTCCGTGCCGGTCGACAAGCTGAACCTCGGCGACGACGGGGTCTACGAGTTCGCCGTCTCCCTGTCCGGCCAGACGTCGGCGCAGCAGTGGGACCAGATGCTCGGCATCCAGCGGACCTTCCTGCCGTGGCAGCCCGACGAGGCCGGCACCAAGACGAAGACGACGTTCCTGTGGCCGCTCGTCTCTACGGTCCACATGACGGCGGAGACAGGGTCGAACGACCAGCAGACGCCGGTCTTCCTCAACGACGACCTCGCCAAGGAGATCTCCCCGGGTGGCCGCCTGGACGAGATGCTGACGCTGGGCAAGGAGCTCGACGTCACCTGGGTGATCGACCCGGACCTGCTGGCTTCCGTCGACGCGATGACCGGCACCTACCGGGTCAAGGCCGACAACAACACCACCACGACCGGCACTCACCAGGCGATCGCCAAGCAGTGGCTCGCCGAGCTGCAGAAGGCGGTGGCGGACCAGGAGGTCGTCGCCCTGCCCTTCGCCGACCCGGACCTGGCCTCCCTGGCCCACACCGGCACGACCGTCACCGGCTCGCTGAGCCACCTCAAGGAAGCCACCGACGTCGCCGCCACCACCGTGAAAACGGTGCTGCACGTGACACCGGACACCGACTTCGCCTGGCCCGTGAACGGCGCCGTGGACCCGTCGATCGTCAAGGTCGCCACCTCCGCCGGCGCCGACAAAGTGATCGCCCGCAGCGACAGCCTCCAGGAGACCGGTGGCCTGCCCTACACGCCCTCCGCGGCCCGCCCGATCGGCGGCGGCACCACGGCGGTCGTCGCGGACGCCCGTCTGTCCACGGCGTTCCAGGGCGACCTGACGAGGGCCTCCGCCTCCACGCTGGCCGTGCAGCAGTTCCTCGCCCAGAGCCTGGCGCTCAACACCCAGTCGGACAGGCAGCGCAGCATCGTCGTCGCCCCGCAGCGCATGCCGACGACCCGCCAGGCCCAGTCGATGGCGGCGGCGCTGACGGCCCTCGAGGGCGGCAACTGGTCCCAGACCCAGAAGCTCGCCTCGGCCGCCAAGGCCAAGCCGGACGCGGGCGCCACCACCAAGGTGCCGTCGACGTCCGCTTATCCCTCGTCGCTGCGCCGGCAGGAGCTGGCGCACTCGGCCTTCGACCAGATCGCGCGAACGCAGGACACCCTCGACAACTTCAGGGTGATCCTCACCAACGAGTCCCGGGTGGTGACCCCCTTCGGGCGGGCCATGAACCGCGAGATGTCCACGTCGTGGCGCGGCCGCGCCGGCTCCGCGGCGAGCTTCCGCACCAGCGTGGAGGACCACCTCGCAGAGCTGACCAGCCAGGTCAAGCTGATCGACAAGTCGCCCACCAAACTGTCGGGACGCAGCGCCACGATCCCCGTCACCGTGCAGAACAACCTGGTGCAGGGGGTCCAGCATCTGGTGCTGCGCCTCACCTCGAGCAACCCCACCCGCCTCCAGATCGGCGGCAAGGCCTACTACGAGCAGCGCATCACGGTCTCGGGCGGGCACAGCACGACCGTGAAGTTCACCACGTCGGCCAAGGCCAACGGCCAGGCGACGGTGTACGCCCAGCTGTACACCGAGGACGGCCAGGAGTACGGCAACCCCGTCAGCTTCGACGTCAAGGTCACCGAGTTCACGGCCACCGTGATGCTGGTCATCGGCGGCGGCTTCCTTCTGCTCGTCCTCGCCGGCTTCCGGATGTACACCCAGCGCAAGCGGGCCGCCCGGAAAGCCGAGGAGAACGGCGGCGACGACGAGGCGGGCAAGGACACCGACGTGCCCGAGAACCCGGAGGACCCGGACGACCGTCTCAAGGAGGCGTCCGACACGGATGCCCGGGCAGACGACCCGGAGCAGCCGAGTGACCCGACACCGGACACCGCAGCGGAAAGCGCCGACCCGTCCGGCACGGGTGAGAGAGTGGACCGTTGAACGAAGTCGTGGCCGGTGGGCCCGGGACGATGAGGTGGGGTAACCATGAACGCGCCGTACGACGGTGACCGCGGCCGGGCCGCGGGCAGCTCGGGCCGCCCCGAGGGCCCGCCGCCCGAGCCCGGCCAGGTGCCGGCGCAGCCGCCCGCCGACATGTACCTCCAGGACGCCTACGACCAGGACCCCTACCGTGCGCAGGACCTCTCCGCGCAGGACCCGGTCGCCGAGGCCCTCTACGACCGCGCCGCGCACCCTCCGCCGCCCCCGGGCACCTACCAGCCGCAGCAGCCGCTGTACGCACAGCCGCCGCAGTCGGCGTACGCCCCCGATCCGCAGGTGTGGGCCCAGACCCCGGCACCGGAGCCGGACGGCCCCACCCAGTACCTGCCCTACGGCGACAATCCGCGCACGACCCAGTTCGTGGGCGTCGACGACCTGGTGACCCAGGCCGGCGAGGAGCGCCACGAGCCGGACGCCTTCGCCCACCTCTTCCGGGACCAGCAGCAGAGCGGACGGCCGACGGATCCCCCGTCGGTGCCGGGCCCTGCGGTCGCCCCCGGAGGCCCGCCACCGGTGTCGCAGTACCAGGCGCCCTCGGCCCCCGCGCCCGCGGGGGCCGACGAAACCATGAACCTCGGCACCGCGCCCGCCGTCGCCGCGGCGGCAGCGCCGGCCGCGGCGAAGAAGAGCGGGAAGGCCGGCGGCCTCCTCAAGTCGAGCGCCGTGATGGCCGCGGGCACGATGGTCTCCCGCCTCACCGGCTTCGTCCGCTCGGCCCTGATCGTCTCCGCGCTGGGCACGGCACTCCTCGGTGACACCTTCCAGGTCGCCTACCAGCTGCCGACGATGATCTACATCCTCACCGTCGGCGGCGGTCTCAACTCCGTGTTCGTGCCGCAGCTCGTGCGCGCCATGAAGGAGGACGAGGACGGCGGCGAGGCCTTCGCCAACCGGCTGCTGACGCTGGTGATCGTGGCGCTCGCGGCGCTCACCGCGGTCGCGGTCCTCGCCGCGCCGGTGCTCGTCCGGGTGCTCTCGAACCCCGTGGCCAGCGATCCGGCCGCCAACGAGGTCGCGGTCACCTTCACCCGCTACTTCCTGCCCTCGATCTTCTTCATGGGCATCCATGTGGTGATGGGCCAGATCCTGAACGCCCGCGGCAAGTTCGGCGCGATGATGTGGACCCCGGTCCTCAACAACATCGTCATCATCGTGACGTTGGGAATGTTCCTGTGGGTGTACGGCACCTCGGCGAGCTCCGGCATGACGGTCACCACCATCCCGCCGGAGGGCCAGCGGCTTCTCGGTATCGGCGTCCTGCTCGGGCTCGTCGTGCAGGCGTTGGCGATGATCCCGTATCTGCGCGAGACCGGGTTCCGGCTGCGGCTGCGCTTCGACTGGAAGGGCCACGGTCTCGGCAAGGCGGCGATGCTCGCCAAGTGGACGGTGCTGTTCGTCCTTGCGAACCAGGCGGGCGCGCTCGTCGTCACGCAGCTGGCCACCGCGGCCGTCAAGGACACGAACATCGCCGGCACCGGCTTCAGCGCCTACGCCAACGCCCAGTTGATCTGGGGTCTGCCGCAGGCCATCATCACCGTCTCTCTGATGGCCGCCCTGCTGCCGCGGATCTCGCGCTCGGCGGCCGAGGGCGACGGCGGTGCCGTCCGCGACGACATCTCGCAGGGTCTGCGCACCACAGCCGTCGCCATCGTCCCGATCGCCTTCGGCTTCCTCGCCCTGGGCATCCCGATGTGCACCCTGATCTTCGGCACTTCGGGCACGGGGGCCGCCACCAACATGGGCTACATGCTGATGGCGTTCGGCCTCGGCCTGATCCCGTACTCGGTGCAGTACGTCGTCCTGCGCGCCTTCTACGCCTACGAGGACACCCGGACGCCCTTCTACAACACGGTCATCGTGGCAGGGTTCAACGCAGCCGCATCGGCACTCTGCTACATCGTGCTGCCGCCTCGCTGGGCCGTCGCCGGCATGGCCGCCTCGTACGGCCTCGCCTACGCGATCGGCGTCGGGGTCGCCTGGAATCGGCTGCGCAAGCGGCTCGGCGGCGACCTGGACGGGGCCCGTGTGCTGCGGACATACGCCAGGCTCTGCATCGCCTCGGTGCCCGCGGCGGTACTCAGCGGTGCGGCTTGTTATGGGATCGGCCACACACTCGGCCAGGGTGTCGTCGGATCCTTCGCGGCGCTGCTGGCGGGCGGGGCGATTCTCCTCGGGATCTTCTTCGTAGCCGCACGCAAGATGCGCATCGAGGAGCTGAACTCGCTGGTCGGCATGGTCCGCGGGCGTCTGGGGCGCTGACGCGGGGGTACGCGCACAACCATCGTCCGCCACCGTGTGTCGTGCATACCGGCGGACTGTGGGCACAATTGGTTTTGGCGTCGGACGGCGCGCACGAAGGTCGGTCGGCGCGCAACGAATGGGGAGGCAGGGAACGACGGTGGCGGAACGGAGCACGGCTGCCGTCGACGTGGCAGACAACAGCGGCGACGAGCCGCTGACCGCACAGGCGGACCAGTCCACGGCCGACGGGGTGGCCCAGAACCGGGAGCGGGACACGGACATCGACGAGGCACAGGGGAGTGGCGGGACCGAGGGTCCCGAGAAGGCCTCACCACCCGAACTGCACAGCGGCCACAAGCTGGCCAGACGGTATCGGCTCGAGGAATGCGTCACCCGTCTGGACGGATTCAGCAGCTGGCGGGCGGTGGACGAGAAACTCCGGCGTGCCGTCGGCGTCCACATCCTGCCCGCGGACCATGCGCGGGCGCGTTCCGTGCTGGCCGCGGCCCGATCCTCGGCGCTGCTCGGTGATCCGCGCTTCGTCCAGGTCCTGGACGCCGTCGAGGAGAACGACCTCGTCTACGTCGTCCACGAGTGGCTGCCCGATGCCACCGAGATGACCGCGCTGCTCGCCTCCGGTCCGCTGGAGCCGTACGACGCCTACCAGATGGTCAGTCAGATCGCCTCGGCGATGGCTGCCGCGCACCGTGAGGGCCTCGCCCATCTGCGGCTGAACCCCAACGCGGTGCTGCGGACGTCGAGTGGCCAGTGGCGCATCCGCGGCCTCGCCGTCAACGCCGCGCTGCGCGGCATCGGTTCCGAAACCCCGCAGCGCACCGACACCGAGGCCATCGGCGCGCTCCTGTACGCCGCGCTCACCCAGCGCTGGCCGTACGAGAACGACGCCCACGGCCTGACCGGGCTGCCCAAGGACATCGGTCTGATCGCACCCGACCAGGTGCGGGCCGGTGTCCACCGGGGCCTGTCCGAGCTCAGCATGCGCGCGCTCGCCAACGACGGGGCGACTGCCTCCCGTCACGAGTCGGCGTGCACGACGCCGGAGGAACTGGTCAAGGCCATCGGCGAGATGCCCCGCATCCGCCCGCCGGAGCCGGCGTACACAGCGCCGCCGGAGTACCAGCGCACGACGTACCAGCAGGGCACCTACGGCCGCCCGGCACCGCACCCCGGCGCCACCCAGCCCGTACCGGCCCCGCCGGCCCCTCTGGAGAGCCGCACCGGCAAGGCGTTGAAGTGGGCCGTCTCGGCGCTTCTCATCGCCGCGCTGGGACTGGGCAGTTGGCAGCTCGCCGAAGTCCTCATGGACAACGGCAACAAGTCCGACGACACCAACAAGACCCAGACGACGGACGGCAACGACAAGAACGGCGACAAGACCAAGCCGGTCAAGAAGCTCGCGATTCAGGGAGCTCAGGAGTTCGTCGCCAAGGGGGACGCTCAGCACCCCAACGACGTCGACAAGACGTACGACGGCAAGACGTCGACGTACTGGAGGACGAACACCTTCGTGGAGGGTCCGGCTCTCGCGCCCTACAAGCCGGGTGTCGGCATCGTCTACGACCTCGGCTCGGCACAGGAGCTCAGCACCGCTTCCGTCGGTCTGCGCTACTCGGGCAACCACACGACGATCGACCTGTACTCGGCCGACTCGGAGACACCTTCGTCGTTGGGTGACATGACGAAGGTCGGCAGCATCACCACGAACGGGAACACCGCCACGGTGACGCTCAAGAAGTCGGTGAAGACGCAGTACGTCATGGTGTGGATCACCGCCGTGCCGTACTCGGGCTCGGACCCGAGTGCCTACAGCGGCGCCGGCTACAAGCAGGCCATCACCGACGTGACGTTCAAGGGCTGACAACGCACCGCATCCCAGGGGAGGGGGTCCGATGACAGATGACACCGCATACGGCGACGCGAGCGATCAGGACCTCCTGGCCCGCCATGTAGAGGGCGACCCGGACGCCTTCGGTGAGCTTGTGCGGCGTCATCGGGACCGCCTGTGGGCGGTGGCCCTGCGGACGCTGGGAGACCGCGAGGAAGCCGCTGACGCCGTTCAGGACGCCCTCGTGTCGGCCTACCGGGCCGCCCACACCTTCCGCGGCCAGTCGGCCGTCACGACCTGGCTGCACCGGATCACGGTGAACGCCTGTCTCGACCGTGCCCGGAAGGCGGCCTCACGGAAGACCTCTCCGGTCGACGACACCGAGCGGCTGGAGCAGCTGCTGGAGCCGCACGAGGAGGCCTCGGCTCCCGCCGAGCGCAACGACCTCCACCGGCAACTGCTGGAGGCGCTCGGTACCCTGCCGCCCGACCAGCGCGCCGCGCTGGTCCTCGTGGACATGCAGGGATACCCGGTCGCCGAGGCCGCCCGGATGCTCGACGTCCCGACCGGCACGGTCAAGAGCCGGTGCGCCCGCGGCAGAGCCAGACTGCTGCCGCTGCTCACCCATCTACGGCCGGAAAACGCCGGAGGCGGCAAGGAAGAGGGTGAGAGGCGGAACCGGACCCAGGGGACATCCGTCCCACCGGCAGCGGGACCGCCGACTGCCGGTCCACGTGATACCGGGCCGAGTGATTCAGCTGCTGTGAAGGGCGGAGGTGGGCGAGCGTGACATCCACGACGGACATGGCCGGACACCCGGACGTCGCCGAGATCTCCGACCTCACCGAGGGCCTGCTCCCCGCGTCCCGGACCGCGGATGTACGCCGGCATCTGGACGAGTGCGAGCTCTGCGCCGATGTGCACGCCTCTCTGGAGGAGATCCGGGGACTGCTCGGCACGCTTCCCGGGGCGCCCCGCATGCCCGACGACGTCGCCGGACGCATCGACGCCGCACTTGCCGCCGAGGCCCTCCTGAGCGCCACGGCGCCCCGGACCGAGGACACCTCCTCCTCGCGCGTCACCGCATCCCGCTCCTCCGCCGACGCGGACGACAGCGCTCATGTTTCACGTGAAACATCGGTCACCGCCGGCCGGCCTTCCGGACACGCGCGCTCCTCGACCACCGGACCGGGCCGCAAGGACCGCAAGGACCGCAAGCGAGCCGGACGCCGCAGGATCGCCGTCCTCGGCAGTGTCTTCGCCGTCGCCGCTCTCGGACTCGGTTCCGTGCTGATCGCCACGCACGACGACGGTCGACAGACCAGCGCGGCCGACACCTTCTCCCAGAAGACGCTCGACCAGCAGGTCTCGAATCTTCTCTCCACGGGCCAGGACTCCGGGCGGGGCTCCGTCGCACCGCACGACAGTGTCGGCGTTCAGGGAGGCCCGAGCATCGTGTCCCCCAAGCTCGACCGGGCGCCCACGGTGCCTCCGTGCGTCCAGAAGGGCATCGGACGCAACGACGCGGCGCTGGCGACCGAGGAGGGCACCTACAAGGGAACCAAGGCCCTGCTGGTCGTCCTCGCCGACCCGTCCGACAGCACCAAGGTGAACGCCTACATCGTGGACACGAACTGCGTGAGCCACCCGTCGTCCGGCAAGGCGAACGTTCTGCTGAAGCAGTCCTACGCCAAGCCGTAGGACCGACGCTTCGACTCCCTCCCATGTGGTATCCCGTTCGGTGTCGCAACCCCGTGTGCCCGGACACACCGGGAATGAGCGCCCCTTAGGATCCGTTGGGTGGGGTGAGAGTTCTGAGAGGGGCTCCCACCGGTCCGAAGACGCAGTCCAGAGACGAGGAAACAAGCCGTGAGCGACGTCCGTAACGTGATCATCATCGGCTCCGGGCCCGCCGGCTACACGGCGGCGCTCTACACCGCGCGCGCGTCGCTGAAGCCACTGGTGTTCGAGGGCGCCGTCACCGCCGGCGGTGCGCTCATGAACACCACGGAGGTGGAGAACTTCCCCGGCTTCCAGGACGGCATCATGGGCCCCGAGCTCATGGACAACATGCGCGCCCAGGCCGAGCGGTTCGGCGCCGAGCTCGTCCCGGACGACATCGTCTCCGTCGACCTGACGGGTGAGATCAAGACCGTCACGGACA
>Ga0075367_10000115_pt1 | contig 23047 bp, 18 predicted proteins | sample EndMethybrTD3032_FD_71399 | JGI IMG/M metagenome (GOLD analysis project Ga0075367, IMG submission 71399) | Populus endosphere microbial communities from Tennessee, USA - Endosphere MetaG P. TD hybrid TD303-2 | ecosystem: Host-associated > Plants > Roots > Endosphere | place: USA: Tennessee... | reverse complement strand
GTTCTCTGCTGGCTGCTGTCGGCCGGCGTCTATATCGCCGCGAAATGGGTCTCTTCGGAGATGCCGCCCTGGGCGCTCTGCTTCTGGCGCGTGCTGATCGCCTGGGCGATTTTGATGCCGATCGTACGCCAGCATTTCGGCGACATGGTCGCGCTGATGCGGGCTCGCCTCCTCGAACTCCTTGCCATCGGCGGCATGGGACTGGCGATCTGCCAGGGGATGATATTTGTCGGTCTTGAACATGCCGACGCCACCACCGCCGGCATCATCATCGCCCTGATCCCGATCATCACCATGATCCTTGCCCGTTTGATTCTAGCTGAGCCGATGGGACGATGGCAGGTCATCGGATCGATCTTGGCCTTTTCCGGAATCGTAGTCATCATCATTAAAGGCAGCCCGGCCGTGCTGATGCGTCTCGACCTCAATCCCGGCGAACTGTGGATTGTCGCCGGCGCGTTCTGTTTCAGCCTCTATACCGTCCTGCTCCGCCGGGCGAAATTCGATCTGAATCGCCTCGCACTCCTCGTGTTGCTTCTCGGCTTGGCGGTGCTGACGGCGCTGCCTTTCTATCTCTTTGAGCTTGTCGCTGACGAACGCTCGACGCTCACTAGCAGCGGGCTAATCGCGCTCGCCTATGTTGCGATCCCCGGCGGGGCGGTCATGTATTACCTCTTCAATCTCAGCATCGAGGCTCTCGGCGCGGGCCGGGCGGGCGTTCTCCTCTACATCCAGACAATCTTCATCGCCGTGCTTGCCTATCTGATCCTCGGCGAGCAGCTGCAACGATATCACCTGGAAGGTGCGGCACTCATCATCGCCGGTCTACTCCTGATCATCTTGCTGAGGCCGACGACCAAGGCGCAAGCGGTAAAGAGCTGAGCGGCCGAGGCGGACGGTGGCCGGTCACAGGTCGACGAATCGGACTATGGGATTTGCCAAATCACGGCGCAGAAGCCCCGCTCTTATGAACGGGGCCTTCTTTACGGAAGTGCAGACTTACTTCGCGTTCAGCAGTTCACCGACCTCAAGCAGGCTGAACTCGTTGTTGTCGGCCTTGTCGACTGCGCGCCCCGCCGAGAAGGGCAGGTTGTTGTCGTTGCCGACGACGATGTGCGTGGCATCGGCGCGGTCAACGTTCTCGATCGTTACGAACGGCATGTCGTAGATGCCATCCTTATTGCCTGCCTTTTTCTTGTTGTCAGGATCCTTGATGTTCAAGAGGTCGATATAGCCGATCTTCCGGACAGCCTTGCCAATATTGGCGTCGTTGAACTCGATCTTGTAGATGCGCTTGAGCTCGGCCGGCGCCTCGAAGCAATCCGGCTTCGGTTGCTTGGGATCGGTGCAGGCCTTGTCCTTCGTGCCGGCACCGTTGTCGCGTTCGATGACGAGCGCGGTCGTACCGTCGAGCATGTTGAAGTCGCCAATCGAAACGCCCTTGTCCTCGAAGGGGTAGAACCACGTGCGGCCGGTCCAGCTCTTGGAAGCGGTGTCGAACTCGATGACGCGGATTGCGGTATGGCCGTCAACCGATTCCATCTTGCCGTCGTCTTGATACATAGCCCCTTCCAGCAGACCGTAGAGCTTGCTGCCGTCCCTCGACATCGCAAGACCCTCGAAGCCGCCCGAGCGCTTCAGGTTGAAGACCGGCATCTTGGCGGTCGGGTTTGCCGGAACGGACAGGACTGGATTGTCCGGAGACATAACCGGCTTGCCGTTGACCGTGGTCAAGATCACGTCGGTCAGACGGCCCTCGGTATCGAACTTGAGCAGGTAGGGTCCGAATTCCTCGCCGATCCAGAAACCATCAGCGACAGGCTGTACGGATTCGATGTCGAAGTCAGCACCTGTCAGATAACGCTTCTCAGCGCCTTCGAGCACGATCGGGAAGGGTGCCTTCTTGTCGGGGTCGGAAAGGAACAGGTTCTTGACGACTTCGACCTTTCCGGTCTGCCAATCGAACTTCAATTGGTGCAGGAAGAGCATAGCATCGCTGGAATTGGCCTTGGAGCCGAAGCCGTTGTCGGAAAGCGTCCAGAATGTGCCGTCCGGCATGGTCTTGATGCCGGAGAAGCCCTGGATTGGCTGACCGTCGAAGGGAAGCTTCAGATCAGTGACACGTGCGCCGTCCTTGCCGGGAGCGGTGCCGAGCGCTTCGGTGCGCTTGCGGTCGGCAGTGGTGAATTTGCCGGAGTGCTTGAGGAACTCTGGCGCATCGGCCGGAGCCGCAACGAGCGTGTTGGCCGGCAGAATGGCCTGGCCGGCGAGCTTGGCTGGAAATTCCTGCTGGTCGGCTGCGGCCGAACCGGCGATCAAAAGAAGAAATGAAACAGAAGCGAGAAGAGTATTTTTCATCGAGACCCCCAAGAATTGGAATGCGGGTCTCGATTAGCAAGGCTTTCATGTCGGCGCGTTGACGCTTGCGTGAAGCTTTGGTGACGCCTTGAGGTTGTCTGCCTTGGCGAGCGCGATGACGCCGAGGCTCTGGCCTCGGCCCTTGACGGCGTGGTTTCCAAGATCATCTGCCGAGACCGTCTCCGGCATCTTGATCCGCTGGGCGAGGTCGTTGGAGATCAGGACCGACCGGTTAAGCGTCTTGCAGAGTGATTCAAGCCGGGACGTGGTGTTAACGGTATCGCCGAAATAGGTGATCTTGTGATGATCGACGCCGATTTCCGCCGTGATCACCGTACCGCCGTGCAGAGCGGCCCGCAGACGAGGGACCTGGCCGAATGTCTTCAGCCAGTTCTCGGCGTCCGCTTCTATCGAGCTGATGATATCGAAGATGCAGTTCACGCATCGCGCGAACTTGATCCCACGCTCCAGCGGCCAACTGATGATTGCGGCATCTCCGACATAGTCATCAATGGTGCCTTTGTATTTCCGCACCGGCTCGGCGAAGGCGGCGAAGAGCGAGCTCAGCATCTGCTGTGCCCGAAGGTCACCGTGTTTCTCGGCAAAGGAGGTCGAATCCACCAGGTCGATGAAGAGGAAGACGCGCTCCTCGCTGATCGGCTTCCGATAACGGCTGAAAAGCATACTGACGAAGATGTCGCGGCCCAGCAGTTCGCGGATGCGTAGCACGAAGATGATAAGCGCACACACCGCGAGGGCATAAAGAAAGGCGTCGAATGGCAGAATAACGGCATCGACCCACGATGCTGGGCGAAACGCTCCCAACCACCACATCGAGAGGCCGGCAACTGCAAATCCGACGCTCATCAGTATTTCGTAGACGAATATCTCAGCGAGGAAGAACGTCACCGTCGGCAACGCCTGCATACGCCGGTAGAGGCCGCGTAGGATCACCTTGCGCTCGAAGGCGATGATCGGCATGCCGATGAACAGAGCAAAGGTAGCGCCGACGAAGGGGTGGCCGCCGTAAAAGCGCATGTCATAAAGAACGCCGCTCGCGGCTATGACAAGCGCGATCAACAGCCAGTTCTGGACTGGAGATATTTCCCTCATGTAGTCCTTTTCGCGATGCTGCGTCGTCGGGATACTTAGGGCATATAGGAAACGTCGGGGATTTCCGAAAGGCGCGCTAAGTCGGTTTCCTTGATCGAATCGATCTGGAAATGACTATGCGCGCAAAAAAGGTCCGCCTGATGGCGCCTAGAGCGCCACCGTCTCGACCTTCTTGCCGACAAAGCGAAGTGCGACCTGGCCTTGGATGAGCTGCAGCGCTGGCTCGCCGAAAAGCTCCCGCCGCCAGCCATGCAGCGCCGCGACTTCGGCCTTCTCGCCTTCCGTCGCGATGCGGTCGAGATCTTCGCTGTTGGCGATCACCTTCGGTGCGACACCATGCTTTTCCGAGATCAGCTTCAACAGGACCTTCAGCAGCTCGGCGGCAGCGGCAGCACCTTCCGGCGGCTGCGTCTGTCGTGGCGCATGCGGCATCTCGGCCTTTGGTAAGGCAAGTGCGGCGTTGACGGCTTCAACGACGGCGATACCGGCTGCCGATCGTTCCCAACCCTTGGGAATCGTTCGCAGGCGGCCGAGCGCTTCGGCATCCTTCGGCTGCTGCTGGGCGATCTCGTAGATCGCATCATCCTTGAGCACGCGCGAGCGCGGCACGTTGCGGGAGCGGGCCTCGCGCTCGCGCCAGGCAGCTACATATTTCAGGATGGCAAGTTCCTGCGGCTTGCGCAGGCGCATTTTCAATCGCTGCCATGCATCGTCCGGATGCATATCGTAGGTCTCGCGAGCCTCGAGGATATCCATTTCCTCCCGAAGCCAGGATGAGCGGCCTTCGCGTTCGAGCTCCGCTTTGAGATAGAGATAGACGTCGCGCAGATGCGTCACGTCGGCAAGTGCGTAATCCAGCTGCTTTTCCGAAAGCGGCCGGCGGCTCCAGTCAGTGAAGCGCGACGACTTGTCGATCTGGACGCCCTTGGTGCGGTTGACGAGCTGATCGTAGGAGACGGAATCGCCGAAGCCGCAAACCATCGCGGCAACCTGCGTGTCGAAGATCGGATGCGGGATGAGGCCGCCGCGGTTGTAGATAATCTCGATATCCTGGCGCGCGGCATGGAAGACTTTGAGAACGGCCGGATTGGCCATCAGCTCGAAGAATGGCTTGAGGTCGAGACCCTTGGCTAACGGATCGACCAGCACTTCCGTCGTCGGACTTGCCATCTGGATCAAGCAAAGTTCCGGCCAGAATGTCGTCTCTCGGAGAAACTCGGTGTCGATGGTAGTGAATTCTGACTTGGCCAGCTCTTTGCAGGCCGCCTCCAAATCGGCGGTTGTTTCGATCATCTCAATTCATTCGCAGGATAAACATAGTTGAACCTTCCTTCTCCTTTCGGTCGGATATGTCAACTAGAACCGGTAAAGACCCGTCAAACAACTCTAACATAACTGGTCATGCCGGTCTTTTGATGCTCGATGATGTGGCAATGCAGCACCCAGTCGCCGGGATTGTCGGCAACGAAAGCGAGCTGCACCTTCTCGTCGGGTTGGACGAGATAGGTGTCGCTGACAACAGGCATGACGTCCCGCGTCGATGAGGAGAGCACGGTGAAACTCATTCCGTGTAGGTGGATGGGATGGGTGTGCGGCGTGACATTTTCAAGCTGCAGGATATAGCTCTTGCCGAGCTTCAGCTCAGCCAGCGGTGCGGTCGGGTCCGACGTGTCGCCCGGCCACGGTACCTTGTTGATGGCCCAGAAGCTGTAGCCGAGGGTACCGCAGATATTGTCGGCAGGCGCGCTTTCGGCCGTGGCGCTGAGGATGAGCGGAATCTTCTGTGCCGCGGACAGATCGGGCTTGGCGACCGGGTTTTCACCAAGCGAAGCAAGGTCGCCGACATTGCGTTTCAACGACATCCCGACTGCTCTAAGCTTGGCGATCGTCTTCGGTGTTGTGCCCCTGATGTCTTCGAGCGTGGCAATGGCGCCCTCGCTGTCCGGCATCCGCACGGCGAGATCGAGGCGCTGGCCGGGGCCGATTAAAAGCAGATCGAACGGAAAGCGCTTTGGTACGGGATTACCGTCGATTGCGATGACCGTCGCCTCGGCCCCTTCCATCTTCAGCGAGAAGATGCGGGTAACGTCGGTCACAGCAATGCGGAGCCGGATGAGGCCGCCGGCCGGTGCATCATATTGCGGCTCCTGGTGCCAGTTCGCGGTTCTGACCGTTCCGTAAGTCCCCGTCTTTGCCGCATCGCGCGGACGGAAGGCCGCAATGAACTGGCCGTCGCCGCCGAGGCGCCAGTCGCGCAAATTGAGCACCACTTCGGCGTCGAATGTCGGGTCGGCGGGATCCTCGACCACGAGGACGCCCGTCATGCCGTGGCCCATCTGCGTCAGGGTGTTGCAATGCGGGTGATACCAGAAGGTGCCGGCGTCCGGGGGGGTGAAGGCGTAGTCGAAGCTGTTGCCGGTATAGATGTAGGGCTGCGTTATGAACGGCACACCGTCCATCTTGTTGGCGATTCTCAAACCGTGCCAGTGGATCGTCGTCGGCTCGTCGAGCGCGTTCGTCAGCCGTGCCGCGTAAGGCTTGCCCTTGCTCATCCGCAGCACTGGCGGCATGCCGCCGTCACCCCAGGTCATGATGTCCTTCGTGACGCCGGCATCGGTAATGCTGGCTGTTGTCTTCACTGCTTTCAGCAGTTGCGGCCCCGGTGCCGCCTCCGCCAACCCGAATTTGCCCGCTATTCCGACGCCATAAGCACCCGCGACGGCAGAGGCTTTTAGGAGATTTCGGCGAGTGAGGATGGGCATGTCGAGGCTCCGGGAGTACGATATCGTTCCTCTTTAAAGTTGACCGCGAGTTTCAGCAATATGGTGCGGGGTTGCCAAACTGCCGCATGGCTTTTCCCTGGTGATACGGCTGCATGCTTGCCATAACGCCTTCGCAACGCGCGTGCCGTATGCGCAACCCTTGACAAATCAGACCGTCCATGCGCTTTTCCGCCCGATTTTCTTGTCGGTGCGGGAGAGCCATCAGAGCCCCTTGCTGCCGTCTTTAAGCCAGATACCGGGAATTGAGATTATGCATCGCTATCGCAGCCACACATGTGCAGCCCTCCGCAAGTCGGATGTCGGCGCCAATGTCCGGATTTCCGGCTGGGTCCACCGCGTTCGTGACCATGGTGGCGTTCTGTTCATCGATCTGCGCGACCATTACGGCATTACCCAGGTCGTTGCCGATCCGGATTCGCCGGCTTTCAAGCAGGCCGAACTGGTTCGCGGCGAGTGGGTCATCCGCATCGACGGCCTCGTCAAGGCGCGCACAGAAGACACCGTCAACAGGAACATGGCCACCGGCGAGATCGAACTCTACGCGCAGGAGATTGAAGTTCTCTCCGCTGCCAAGGAACTGCCGTTGCCTGTTTTCGGCGAGCCGGATTATCCGGAAGACGTTCGTCTGAAGTATCGCTTCCTCGATCTGCGCCGCGAGACGTTGCATAAGAACATCATCAAGCGCACACAGGTCATCTCCTCGATGCGCCGCGAGATGACGAATGTCGGCTTCACCGAATACACGACGCCGATCCTGACGGCCTCCTCGCCGGAAGGCGCGCGCGACTTCCTCGTGCCAAGCCGCATCCATCCCGGCACCTTCTACGCGCTGCCGCAGGCGCCGCAGCAGTACAAGCAGCTCTTGATGGTTGCTGGCTTTGACCGCTACTTCCAGATCGCGCCGTGCTTCCGTGACGAAGACCCGCGCGCCGACCGTCTGCCGGGTGAATTCTACCAGCTCGACCTTGAGATGAGCTTCGTCACCCAGGAGGATATCTGGAACACCATGGGCCCGATGATGACCTCGATCTTCGAGGAGTTCGCCGAAGGCAAGCCGGTAACGAAGGAATGGCCGCGTATTCCTTACGACGAAGCGATCCGAAAGTACGGAACCGACAAGCCGGATCTGCGCAACCCAATCGTCATGGAAGCCGTCACCGATCATTTCGCCGGCTCTGGCTTTAAGGTCTTCGCAGGCATGATTGCCTCGAACCCGAAGGTCGAGATCTGGGCGATTCCGGCAAAGACCGGTGGGTCACGCGCATTCTGCGATCGCATGAACGCCTGGGCGCAGAGCCAGGGGCAGCCCGGCCTCGGCTACATCTTCTGGAAAGAAGAAGACGGCAAGATTGGCGGCTCCGGTCCGCTCGCCAAGAACATCGGCGAAGAACGCACCGAGGCGATCCGCACACAGCTCGGTCTTGAGGCGGGCGACGCCTGCTTCTTCGTCGCGGGCGAGCCTTCGAAGTTCTACAAGTTCGCGGGCGAAGCCCGTAACCGGGCAGCCGACGAGTTGAACCTCATCGACCGCGACCGTTTCGAGCTGTGCTGGATCGTCGACTTCCCGTTCTTCGAGTGGCTGGAAGACGAAAAGAAGATCGATTTTGCTCACAACCCCTTCTCGATGCCGCAGGGCGGTCTCGATGCATTGCAGAACCAGGATCCTCTGACGATCAAGGCTTTCCAGTACGATGCCGTCTGCAACGGCTTCGAAATCGCTTCCGGCTCCATCCGTAACCAGCTTCCAGAAGTTATGGTCAAGGCCTTCGAATTGACCGGCAAGTCGGCACAGGAGGTCGAAGAGCAGTTCGGCGGCCTCTACCGCGCCTTCCAGTACGGCGCACCTCCTCACGGCGGCGCCGCCTTCGGTATCGACCGTATCGTCATGCTGCTCGTCGGCGCCAAGAACCTGCGCGAAATCTCGCTGTTCCCGATGAACCAGCAGGCACAGGACCTGCTGATGGGCGCACCGACCCCGGCAACGCCGACGCAGCTACGCGAACTGGCGATCCGCCCGATCCCGCCGGTCAAGAAGGACTGAGGAAGTCCACACAAAAGCCCGGCCTGAGCCGGGCTTTTTGCTTTGGGCTTAAAGCGCTGCGTAGAGCGCGTCGCGCAGATCCACAGTGAACTGCCCCCACATCCCTTCCAGCGTCGTATTCGTCAGCGCCACGACGGTCAGTTTTTTCTCAGGATCGACGAACCAGCTATGGCCGTAGACGCCGCCCCAGCGGAGCGTCCCCTTCGACCACGGCACCTGCGCGGCGACCGGATCGGTCACCACCGCCCAGCCGAAACCGAAGCCGACGCCGGGATCGAGAGGCTGGCGCACGCCCTTTGCCTGATCCGCCATCATGGCTGCGACCGTGCCGGCCGAGAGAAGCGGCGCGCCGCCCTTGCGGATCGCTTCGAGGATCGCCAGTACGTCGTCGGCGGTACCGGCCATACCCGCGCCGCCGGAGTGATAGGAGGCCGGATCGAAGATGCGGTCTGGCGCAAAGCGCACAAAGCCGGCCAGCGCCCGCACGGACGCGTCCTTGCCCATCAGCGCCGGCTCCGGCGAAGCATTCATGTAAGCGGCGGCGAGCCGCCTGCGGTCACGCACGGCGAAGGCGGTGTCGGCAAGGCCGAGCGGTTCCGTCACCAGCTTTGCCACGGCCTCGCCGAGCTTACCGCCGGTCTCCTTCTCGATGATGCCGCCGATCACGTCCATGGCGAGCGAATATTGCCAGCTTGAGCCGGGGGCGAAGAGGAGAGGGACGCCCGCAAGCCGCTTCAGGTTTTCGGCAAGCGGAAGGCCGGGCTGATCGATGCCGTCGGAAATGCCGGCCCTGGTATAGGGGCCGTCCTCCTCGGCAAAGCTGTAGCTGAGGCCGGATGTATGGGTCAGCAGATGGCGGATGGCGATGACGGGCTCCGTGCCGTCGGTAAGACGCGGACGGAAATCCGGCAGCCACTTCGTCACGGCATCGTCGAGGCCGATGCGGCCCTCTTCGACGAGCCGCATCGCGGCAATCGTGACGATCGGCTTGGTGATCGAGGCAAGCCGGAAGATCGTATCCTCGGCCATGGCCTGCCCCTTTTCGCGGTCGGCAAGGCCTGCGGCACGGCGATAAACGATGCCGCCTTTGTGCGCGACCAGCACCACCGCGCCGACGAGGCGTCTTGCAGCGATCGTGCGATCGATCACCGCGTCGAGCGCGTTCGCGACGTCGGCAGTCTGCTGTTCGTCATGGGGTGCGAGGGGAAGACTCATCGGATCAAACCTCCTATAATCACAACGATCGTTCCTGAATAAACCGGATCGTATGATATTTCTAGAGTGGTCATTGTGAAAAATAGCGACGACGCACAAAATAACAGACAGAGGAAGCGCGGCCGCCCGCCGGCCTTCGATCGCGAGACGGTTCTTTCGGCCGCGCGCGACGTTTTCTGGCAACATGGCTATGACGGCAGCTCGATCGCCGATCTGACCGCATCCATGGGGATCACGCCGCAAAGTCTCTATGCCGCCTTCAGCTCCAAGGCAGAGCTCTATCGAGAGGCGCTTGCGCAGTATCGCCGCATGCCGCGCCCGGAGCCCGGCAATCCCTTCCAGGCAGAGATCGACACGGTTGCCGCCTTCGAGCGCTTCCTGAAGAATTCGGCGGCCGTCTTCACGGCTCCGGACCATCCGAAGGGCTGCATGATCTCGACGGCGGTCCTCAACTGTGCGGCGGAGAACGAGGACATCGCCGGCTATGTCTCTTCGCTGCGGTTGCAGACGCTCGACGTCTTCGCGGCACGCATCGAGCGCGGCATTCAGGAAGGGGATATCAGAAAGGATGCTAGCGCCCGATCGCTTGCCCGCTTTATGGGGGCAATCGTCCAGGGCATGTCGGTCCAGGCGCGCGACGGCGCCACCACCACGGAACTGCTGGAAATGGTTGGACATGCAATGAACGAGCTGCGCCGTCACGCGGCGTGACGGTCACCGACCCTTTGCTCTCAAATGCAAAGAAACCCGGCGGACAGAGTTGCGCGCCGGGTTTCCAGATACTCAAGACAGGCACATCAATCGTTGGCCGAAACCTTCACGCCGAGAACCTGCGGCAGCGTGTTCGGTGCGCCCATCGCCGCGCCCATGATCATCGGGAACGGAACGGGCTTTGCCGGAGCGGCAGCAAGGGTCAGGCTCTTCGGGTTGTCGAGGAAGGTATTGACCGCCGCCGATATGGCGTTCTGCAGCTCCGGAATGTTGAGCTGAGCCAGCATGATCGGCGTCATCGCCTTCAGTGAATCCGCCATCTGCTGGCCGGAGATGTTCTGCTGGCTGCCAGCGTAATCGAGCGCGCGCTTGGTGATGGAAGCGTCATCGAAGCGGATCTGGGCGCTTTCGAACGACAACTGCTGCATCAGTCCGAGCATCGACAGGCCAAGGGCCTGCTGGGACTGTTCCTTGTTCTGGTTCGCTTCAGCCTGCTTGGCGGCTTCCTGCAGCGACTTTATGAAGGGCATCGTATAGCCGGAGATTTTGAAGGCGAGGTTCAGCTTGCCGACGTTGTTGAAGTCGAACGCGAATTCGGAAACGTCGATCGTGCCGGGCGTCAGTTCCCAGGCGCCCTTCATCGTGATGTCGCCTTCGATGTGCTGGAGTGCGAGCTTGTCGATCGCTTCCTTGCTCTGCGCGTCGCTTGCCTTGCTGAGATCAGCCTTCAGACCCTTGAAGGCGCCGTCGAAATCGAAGCCGGACTCGTCTTCGCGAAGCGTCAGGTTGACGTCGCTTTCGGCGATCGAGAATAGCTCGGCGCCGTTCTGGACGACCTTCACCGGGCCGCTGTGGGCGTTTTCATAGAGCAGCATGGAGTCGAGCCCTTCGCCCTTCGGATCGGCAGGGATCGAAATGCCGCTCAGGGTCAGATCGGTAGCCGTGAAAGTCGCGCCCTCGCTGATGGCGCTGACGTTCGGGAAGGATGCTTCCTCAACGTAGTAGCCGCCGTCTTCGTCTTCTTCGACGCCCTTCATGGTGATGTCGCCGATCGACACCGCTTCGCCGCTGTTTGCCTTGAAGCTCGCCTTCTTCAGCGTCACGGTGGTTCCGTTGACATCGACGCCATCGGCAACGATCGTGCCGCCCTGCTGGCTATAGGCGGCGTTGATCTTTTTCAGCAGATCCTGGCCGTCGAGCGCGAAAGCCGAGCCGGCGAGAGAAAGAAAGGCGGCGCCCGAAAGCATCAGCCGTGTCGTGCGGTAAAAAGTCATCTGAGTCCCCTGGTGGCGGTGCTGAGCGGCGAATGAGAATTCGTCGCCAGTCTACTGTGGTTCGATCGCGGTTTATATTGGCGGATTTCTAAATTTGTGTTGAAGGGAAAACGAAACAACGACCAAATTCAGGCAAAGTGTCTCAGGTCATTCTTTTCGTGTGCTCACAAGACTTCGTCCACAGCCGGAATGCCCGGAATCCTTGCCCAAAAGGGTCATCTCGGTTAGTCAGGACATATGGGACAACAGATTTTGCCGCCCTCTGGCGGAGACGACGATAGTATCCTTCCGGTCGATCTGAAGGCGGCGCTCGAGGAGCGATACCTTGCCTACGCGCTATCGACCATCATGCACCGCGCGCTTCCGGATGTGCGCGACGGCCTGAAGCCGGTGCATCGCCGCATCATTCACGCCATGAGCGAGATGGGCATCCGGCCGAACTCGGCCTTCAAGAAGTGCGCCCGTATCGTTGGCGATGTCATCGGTAAGTTCCATCCGCACGGCGACCAGTCTGTTTACGATGCGCTGGTACGCCTGGCGCAGGATTTCTCGCAGCGTTATCCGGTCGTCGACGGGCAGGGCAACTTCGGCAATATCGACGGTGACAGCGCTGCCGCCTACCGATACACCGAAGCGCGCATGACCGAGGTCGCGGGTCTGCTGCTCGATGGCATCGAGCAGGATGCAGTCGATTTCCGACCAACCTACAATGAGGAAGACGAAGAGCCGGTCGTCCTGCCGGGCGCTTTCCCGAACCTGCTCGCAAACGGTTCGTCCGGTATTGCGGTCGGCATGGCGACGTCCATTCCGTCGCACAATGTCCACGAACTCTGCGACGCAGCACTTCACCTCATCAAGCATCCCGATGCTCCGGTCGAAAAGCTGGTGGAGTTTATTCCCGGACCGGATTTCCCGACCGGCGGCATCATTATCGACGGTCGTGAAAGCATCATCGAGAGCTACCGGACTGGCCGCGGCGGCTTTCGCGTGCGCGCCAAGTGGGAGACCGAGGATCTTGGCCGCGGCGGCTATCAGATCGTCGTTACCGAAATTCCGTTCCAGGTGCAGAAGTCCCGTCTGATCGAAAAGATCGCCGAACTGTTGCTTGCGCGAAAGCTGCCTTTGCTCGAGGACATCCGCGACGAGTCCGCCGAAGACGTCCGCGTCGTGCTGGTGCCGAAAAACCGCACGGTCGATCCGACGATCCTCATGGAATCGATGTTCAAGCTCACGGAGCTCGAAAGCCGGTTCCCGCTGAACATGAACGTTCTCTCCATGGGTCGCATCCCGCGCGTCATGGCGTTGAACGAGGTGCTCAGGGAGTGGCTCGACCACCGCCGCGAAGTGCTGCAGCGCCGCTCGCGCTTTCGTCTGGCCGCTATTGACCGACGCCTCGAAATCCTCGGCGGCTTGCTGATCGCCTACCTCAATATCGATGAGGTCATTCGCATCATCCGCGAAGAGGACGAGCCGAAGCCGGTGATGGTCGCGCGCTGGTCGCTCACCGACAATCAGGTCGAAGCGATCCTCAACATGCGCCTGCGGTCGTTGCGCAAGCTCGAGGAATTCGAGATTCGCACCGAGTTCGACGAACTCACCAAGGAGAAGGGCGAGATCGAAGCCCTGCTGGCATCGGAAGAAAAGCAGTGGCAGACCGTCGCCTGGGAAATCGGTGAGGTGAAGAAGAAATTCGCGAAAGCGACTGAGCTCGGCCGCCGCCGCACCCAGTTCGCCGACGCTCCCGAGGCCGACGAGCAGGCGATCCAGCAGGCTATGATCGAGAAGGAACCGATCACCGTCGTCGTCTCAGAAAAAGGTTGGATCCGCGCACTGAAGGGTCACATCTCCGACACCGCGACTTTGACCTTCAAGGAAGGCGACGCGCTGAAGGTTGCCTTCCCGGCGCAGACGACCGACAAGATCCTCATCATCACGACGGGCGGCAAGGCCTTCACCCTCGGTGGCGACAAGCTGCCGGGTGGTCGCGGTCACGGCGAGCCGCTGCGCATCATGATCGACATGGAGAACGATCAGGACGTGTTGACGGCATTCGTGCACGATCAGGCCCGTAAGCAATTGATCGTCTCGACGGCGGGCAACGGTTTCGTCGTTGCCGAGACCGACATGGTGGCCAATACTCGCAAGGGCAAGCAGATCATGAACGTCTCCATGCCTGATGAGACGAAGCTGATTGTTCCCGTCAGCGGCGACCACGTGGCCGTCGTCGGCGAGAACCGCAAGCTGCTCGCCTTCCCGCTCGCGCAGGTGCCGGAAATGGGACGCGGCAAGGGTGTCCGCCTGCAGCGCTACAAGGACGGCGGCATTTCCGACGTGCGCTGCTTCACCATCGCAGATGGGCTCATCTGGGAAGATAGCGCCGGCCGCACGTTCACGAAGAACAAGGACGAGCTTGCTGAATGGCTCGCCGATCGCGCGACCGCCGGCCGCACCGTTCCGAAGGGCTTCCCACGCAGCGGCAAATTTGCCGGGTAAGGCGAAAATAAATCGGCGCCTCGCTCTTGGCGAGCGAGGCAACTCCTCTATTTCTGTCCGGTAATCACAACATGGACAGACATCATTCTGCAGGCGGACGGAATGATCGTGGATGGCGCTCTTTCAACGAGCACCATGTCCGATCACGGAGGAATGTTGATGAGTGCTTGCAATACCATCACCTTGAACGTTGCGCATACATTCAATGCTTCGCCCTGCGCCGTTTACGACGCGTGGCTGAACCCTCAGATCGCAAAACGCTTCCTCTTCGCGAGTGATGAAGGCCGCGTGATCCGAGCTGATATCGATCCGAAGGTTGGCGGGCATTTTCTCGTCATCGACCGGCGTCCAACAGGTGATGCGGTCCATTACGGCGTGTTTCTGGAATTGCGCCGGCCGCGGCGGATGGTGTTCTGCTTCTCTGCTGCCGAGCATGACCACAACGCGGATCGAATCCAGATCGACATCGAACCGCTCGCCGAGGGGACGCGGCTGACGCTCTCACACGAAATGTGCGCCGAATGGGGGCAGTTCGAGGAGCAGACGCGGCAGGGTTGGGTCCACGTCATGCAAGGGCTTGAACGCGAGCTTGACGCGATGCAGGTGGTCAGTGTGCCGGAGATTGCCGCACAGGTTGCCGCCGAACCATCCAAAGCGAGTGCGCCATAATTGCGCAAACCAGGATCGCACCGCCGAGCAGTGTCATCGTCGGCGGAGTTTCCGCGAAGATTAGCCAAATCCAGATCGGAGCCAGGATGGTTTCGAGCAGGTAGAACATGCCGACCTCGGGTGCTGACAGGTAGCGTGGTCCCGTGGCGAGGCACCAAAATGCGACCGGCATCAGGAGCGCGCCGTTGAGGAGGATCCAGGCCGGATGTTCTATGGCGAGCCCGGCCGGCAAAGCATTCGTGAAGCCGAGGATGGCGGGCAGGGCGGCCGCAAGAAGAGGCACGAAGCCCATGTCTCGGTGCGATGCCCGGCCTACCGTAATCGCCGATGCGAGAATGAAGGCGCTGAGCAGCGCCATCGCATCGCCGAAGACATGGCCGCCGGCCAATCCGTCACGGACGATCAGGCCAACACCGAACACCATGACGGCCATCGTAACGAGCGTGGATAGCGAAGGACGTTCCTTGAGGAATATCCAGGATAGAAGCGCGCCGAACATCGGATTGAACGCGACGATGAAAACCACATTGGCCGTTGCCGTGTTAAAAACGGCAAGAAGGAAAGTCAGCGTCGAGCAGCCGTAGAGCAGGCCAGTCGCAAGGCCGTGATGGCCGGGCACAAGCACGGGCCATGTTCCCTTGACGTATCTGATGAGGCAGATCAGGACCAGCGTCACGGCGACGGTGGTGACGCTGCGTGCGCCGAGGATCGACCACATGTCTCCGTGCGCAAGGCGCACGAGTGGAATGTCCATGGAAAGAGCCAGGCCGCCAATCGCCGTCAGCAGCAGACCCTTCCGATGATCGGAAAGGGCAGGGGGAGGCATTTAGTAGCGCGTGCTTTCGGGCAATACGGAAGGATCGAAACGTTCCCAGCCGCGCGAAGTCAGGTGCTCCTGCGGTTGGAAGCGAGTCTTATAGTCCATTTTCCGCGATCCTTGAACCCAGTAGCCAAGATAGACGTGCGGAAGACCCAAAGCCTTGGTCCGCCTGATGTGATCAAGGATCATGAACGTGCCGAGCGAACGCCGATCCATGTCAGGGTTGAAGTAGGAATAGACCATCGAAAGGCCATCACTCATGGTATCGGTCAAGGCGGCGGCCACGAGTTCACCCGTCGGGCGCTCTTCCAGGCCGGTCCCTTCCTTTCGAAGCCGATACTCGATGATCTTGGTGTTCACATGCGTATCCTCGACCATGATGGCATAGTCGAGCACCGTCATGTCGGACATTCCCCCCTGTTGGTGGCGAAAGTCGAGATAACGTCGGAATAGCGAATACTGCTCGCTGGAGGGCTGCGCGGGGAACTCGGTCGATATGACATCCGCATTCGACGCCAGCACCCGCTTCATCGATTTCGTCGACATGAACTCCTGCGCCAGGATACGCACGGAAATGCAAGCACGACAGGCTTCGCAGGCCGGCCGATAGGCGATGTTCTGCGACCGGCGAAAGCCGCCTTGCGTCAGGATATCGTTCATCTCCGCCGCGCGAGGACCGACAAGATGAGTGAAGACCTTGCGTTCCATCTCGTGGGCCAGATAAGGGCACGCAGCCGGAGCAGTCAGGTAAAACTGCGGTGATGGCGTCGTCTGCGTATTCATCTGTTGCGGAGATTTCCTTCGGTTCACTGTGTGTCTGATAGGATGACTTAAGAATGAAAAACGTCAACAGCTAGGCTATTCTCCTGCCCGATGTCGCCCGTCATACTTTTGGATATGGCGCCGAAAGGCTCCCGGCAAAGGCCAGGAGCAGCGTTTATTTTAGGGTGTAAGGGCCTGATTAGGCGGTGCGTACCGTGACCGTGCCGACCAGAAAATCGTGGATCAGCCGGCTGCGCTCTGTAAACAAGCCAACCAACAGAATCAATGGCGTCAGAACGGAGTTCAGGATCCAGAAAAGCGCCAGATGAACGATGGCCGTCAGAAAGTCCATCCGCTGCCCGTCAACGCGCATGATTGCGATCCCCATTGCGCGCATCCCAAGCGAGGCCTGGTTGGAGCCGCCAACGGTGAAGCCGAAATAAAGACCGGCGACGATCACGAACAATGCCGGATAGAGAAAGAATCCGAGCCCGAATGTGACGATCGACAGGAAGAAAAGGATAACCGCGGCCGGGATGCAAAGCAGCAGGATGATCACGTAGTCGAGGATGAATGCGAAGACACGACGGCTCAGCGTACCCGTATAGGCGCGCCAGTCGTCCGGTGCGGCATAGATCGGGTTGGGAGTGAGCGTCATTGTTACGGTCTCCTTTCGAGAAAGCGATGCCGCTGATATGGTATCGCTTCCCTCAAATGCAATATTGGCGCAGGGATCAGCGCTTGGCGAGGATCCTGGCCACTTCGATCGCAAAATAGGTGAGGATGCCGTCGCACCCTGCGCGCTTGAACGAAAGCAGGGTTTCCAGCATTGCCCGTTCGCCGTCGATCCAGCCGTTCATCGCCGCGGCTTTGATTTGCGTGTATTCGCCCGAAACCTGATAGGCGAAAGTGGGGAGACCGAAAGCCTCCTTCATGCGCCAGCAGATGTCGAGATAGGGCAGTCCCGGCTTGACCATCAGCATGTCGGCGCCTTCCTCCACGTCGAGCGCGGCATCGCGGATCGCTTCGGTGCCGTTTGCCGGGTCAATGTAATAGGTTTTCTTGTCGCCCTTGAGCAGGCCGCCGGTCGAAATCGCCTCGCGGTAGGGGCCGTAGAAAGCCGAAGCAAACTTGGTAGCATAGCTCATAATGCCGACGTTCTGATGTCCAGCGGCATCAAGCGCGCGGCGGATGGCGCCGATTCTGCCGTCCATCATCTCCGACGGCGAAATGATGTCCGACCCAGCGTCGGCCTGCATAACGGCTGCGCGTGCGATCTGATCGACGGTTTCGTCGTTGACAATCTCGCCCTGTCGCAGGATTCCGTCGTGGCCGTGGCTCGTGAAAGGATCGAGCGCCACATCCGTGATGATGCCGATATTAGGCACCGCGTTCTTGATCGCGATCGTCGCCTGATTGATCAGGTTGTTGGCCTCGAGACTGTTCGAGCCGGTTTCGTCGCGCAATTCCATTTCGATATTGGGGAAGGTCGCGATCGCCGGAATGCCGAGGTCCGCCGCTTCCTTGGTGGCCTCGACAAGCCTATCCACGCTCATGCGATTGACGCCGGGCATCGCCGGTATTGGGTCGACAATGCCTGTGCCGGGAACGACGAAAACCGGCCAAATCAGGTCGTCGACCGTCAGGCGGTTTTCCTGCACCAGGCGGCGCGTCCAATCGGCCTTGCGGTTGCGTCGCATGCGCCGATGGCCGGTGATTTCGTCGACGAGATGGGTTTTGTCCTGCATGGTCGTTCCAGCTTTTTGCCATTCCAATTATCGAAGCGCTCATTATCATGGCATCACGCAAATCCAAACCGGACGATTGGCCGCAATCGATGAGGCGCTGGCGAAGTCGCAACCGCAACCCTATTGTTTCAGACATGGACGCTGATTCTCCGACGATACCAAAACGGACGCTGACCAGCGTTCTCTTCATTCTGTTCCTGCGGCTTGTCGCCATTTCCTGCTTCTGGTTCGGATTGCAGTATTGGGCAATGCTCGTCGGCTACTCGCTGGTGGGGGCTGGGCGCTTCGACCTGCTCAGCCTTCCCTGGAAGGTCGCAAGCACCAGCCTCGCCGTTCTCTTTCCTGTAGCGTCGCTCGGCTTGTGGCTTGCCGTCTCCTGGGGGCCGGTTATCTGGGTGCTCGCGGCAGGTGGCCAGATTATCATGTACGGCTTCATGCCGGAGGTGTTTGGGGCCAACCGGCTGATCGTACTGCTGCATGTTGCGGCAGCCCTGGTCTACCTGGGATTTCGCGCCGCGCTCTGGTACGAGAAGCGCAAGCGGCGCCAGCAGGTAAGCGTTGATTTACCCTGATACAACGCGGGGTTTCCGGTAAGGCACTGTTAAGCCTGCGGTTTAAGTAGAATTTTATTTGTATTCGATAGGGTCTGTCTCAAGGCGGGAAGAAAACCAACACCGCCAAACAAACAGTGAGGCAGTCATCATGAACACGAAAATCAAGCCGCAGGCGGTATCGAACTTCCGTGACCAGCAGGAACAGGGCATCCGTGATCTTTACATGGAATCCCTTCATCTTGTTGAACGTCTTCACCGCCGTCTCCTCGATGTCATCAAGGACGAGTTCGACCGTCAGGGTCGCAGCGACGTCAATGCCGTCCAGGCACTTCTTCTCTTCAACATCGGCAACTCCGAGCTGACCGCCGGCGAACTTCGCTCCCGTGGCTACTATCTCGGCTCCAATGTTTCTTACAACGTCAAGAAGCTGGTCGATCTCGGCTTCATCAACCATCAGCGCTCGCGCATTGACCGTCGCTCGGTCCGCATCAGCCTGACGGAAACGGGCCAGGACATCGCCGAAACCGTCGCCAAGCTCTATGAGCGCCACATCGGTTCGATCGACAAGGTCGGCGGCATCGGAACCGACGAATTCACGCAGATGAACAAGCTGCTGACCCGTCTGGACCGCTTCTGGAACGACCAGATCCTCTATCGCCTGTAATCTCTTAAGCCAACTTCCCTGCTGGCTTATTGGACCTCCAAGGCACGAAAGGGCGCAACGGCATTCCGTGGCGCCTTTTTTTGCCGTTTGCTGCGCCCCGTTGCGGGGGCTACATATTCCGTCACCGACTTGATACTGATTTCCGCACGAATCTAGGGTTTTTCGCGTGAACCAGGAGTTGCAGGTCATGACGTCAGCTGTATTGGCTGCAAGTGGTGGGGTGAAGCAGGTCATCTGCATAAGCTGGGGAACCAAGTACGGCGCCCCCTTCATCAACCGTCTCTACGCCATGGTGAAGCGCAACATTACGCCGCCCTTCACTTTCACTTGCTTTACCGACGACCGCGCCGGCTTGAATCCAGAAATCCTCTGCGAAGACCTGCCGCCGCTGGATGTCGAGAACATGCCTGTGAGGACGAAGGGCATCTGGCCCAAGGGGCGGCTTTGGGGTCCGAAGCTTGGAAGTTTGAGCGGCCCGGTCCTGTTCCTGGACCTCGATCTGGTGATTGTCGGCTCTCTCGACTCGTTCTTCGAGGTTGGCGGACCGGATGACGTCATCCTGTCGCGCAACCAGACGACGCCGTTCGAACGCCTCGGGCAGACCTCTCTCTTCCGCTTCCCGGTCGGCAAGCTTGTTCCGTTGCAGGAGACGTTCCGCGCCGATCCGCAGGGCGTGGCTGACAAGTACGAATTCGAACAGCGCTTCGTGACACGAAATGCGCCCGGTGGCGCAACGTTCTTTCCCCGCCGCTGGGTCCTGCACTTCAGGCAGGATTGCCGCTGGCCTTTCCCTCTGAATTATTTCCTGACACCGCGCCTTCCCGCGAACGCCCGGGTGATTCTCTTTCCACGCGATTTTCATCCGCAGTTCGCGGTCGAAGGTCGCTTCGGTCTGAAGGGGCGTGCCGCGCCGCCGCTTGATCACATCTCGCATATGTTCGATCCTGAGCGCAGGAGAAACAAGTCGCTGTTTCGTTATCTGCGCCATTATATCCGCCCAACGCCATGGGTGGCCGACCACTGGCGCGAGTAATCCGGACCCCGTCGGCGATTTCGTGACATCTTTGCAACGCATGGCAGGCAAGCATAATCGCCTGTATTCAAGCCGTTTTTTAGCCGCTATTAACCGCAACATTCTGTGGATTGGTACGGTTTTTGGGTGTCGCCCGCCACCGACGGTTGAGCGCGGCGCAGGGCGACACGAATTGGCCATATTAGCATGTCAGCGGAAATACACGGCAAATGGCGCTTCCCCATATGAGGTCCGATAACCTCGCGCTCCCTGCTCGCAATCATGTGATCGCCGGCAGAGACATTGTGCGATGCGCCGTTGCGACGGGTTGATAGAGATTTGCGTTCTCGCAGGGATAGCGAACCGCCGGTCTCTCAAGCAGCGGCAATTTAGTGGTTGGGATGAATGTCGAAGAAAATCGGAACTGAAGCTTTTTCTCGTCGGGCGTTTCTGACGTCTGCGGCAATGGTCGGCGCGGGCGCCTTGGCCGCTCCCGCATTTGCGCAATCGGCGATCGATTCGCTCATCAATGCTCCGCAGCGCGGCGATTGGGACGACCAGTTCGACGCGAAAGCCGCGTCCCGCACAGCAACGGCCGTTGTCTCGAACACGCCGATCCTCGGACCGCAGTCGGTGCCAAGCATCCAGCAGGCAATCGCCCAATATCAGCAGATCGCTTCCGCCGGGGGCTGGCCGGAAGTGAGCCCAAGCCAGCAGCGGCTGCAGATCGGGGTGACTGATCCGGCCGTCCAGAGCCTTCGTCAGCGCCTGATAATCACCGGCGACCTCCCGCGCGAAGCAGGCATTTCCAGTGCTTTCGACTCATATGTCGACGGTGCCGTTAAGCGCTTCCAGGCGCGCCATGGTCTCCCGGCTGACGGTGTCATCGGCGAGTTCACCTTGAAGGCCATGAACATTCCGGCCGACGTTCGTCTGCAGCAGCTGAATACCAACCTCATCCGCGTTCAGACGTTCCCGGAAGAACTGGGACGGCGCCATGTGATGGTCAACATTCCGGCGGCTTATGTGGAGGCCGTCGAAGACGGCAGCGTTGCGACGCGCCACGCCGCCGTCGTCGGTCGCCTCAGCCGTCCCACGCATCTCGTCAACTCGAAGATCTACGAGGTCATCCTCAACCCCTATTGGACGGCGCCGCGTTCGATCGTCGAAAAAGACATCGTGCCGCTGATGCGCAAGGACCCGACCTATCTCGAGAAGAATGCCATTCGCCTGATCGACGGCAAGGGCAATGAAGTGGCACCGGAAACGGTCGACTGGAACGCCGAGAAGGCGCCAAATCTGATGTTCCGCCAGGACCCGGGCAAGATCAACGCCATGGCCTCCACGAAGATCAATTTCTACAACAAGAACGGCGAGTACATGCACGACACGCCGCAGCAGGGTCTCTTCAACAAGCTGATGCGCTTTGAGTCCTCCGGCTGTGTTCGTGTTCAGAATGTTCGCGATCTGACGACGTGGCTGCTTCGCGAGACCCCCCCGTGGTCGCGCCAGCAGATGGAGCAGGTCATCACGACCCGCGTCAACACGCCGATCAAGCTCGCCGAGGAAGTGCCAGTCTACTTCGTTTACATTTCCGCCTGGGGTATGCCCGATGGCGTTGTGCAGTTCCGGGACGATATCTACCAGCTCGACGGCAATGCCGAACTGGCCCTCGACACGACGGCTGGCACGGAGCAGCCGGTTCAATAGTTGTCAGCACCACACCCTCGTTAGAAAAACCGCGTCTCATCAGGCGCGGTTTTTTGTTGCGCGTGGATTGCCTAGCAAATGTCGTTCTTCGTATTGCCCTAGACAAGGCGGGGCGCTAATACCTTCGCGCATTCCAGTTGAGGAGCCCGCCCATGACAAATGCTTCCACCCAGACCTTCTTCAATCGCTCGCTTGCCGATACCGATCCGGAAATCTTCAGTGCGATTGGCAAGGAACTCGGCCGCCAGCGGCACGAGATCGAACTCATCGCCTCGGAAAACATCGTTTCCCGTGCGGTGCTGGAAGCCCAGGGCTCCATCATGACGAACAAGTATGCCGAAGGCTATCCGGGTAAGCGCTACTACGGCGGCTGCCAGTTCGTCGATATCGCCGAGGATCTGGCGATCGAGCGCGCCAAGAAGCTCTTCGGCGTCAACTTCGCCAACGTTCAGCCGAACTCCGGTTCGCAGATGAACCAGGCGGTCTTCCTGGCTCTGCTGCAGCCGGGCGACACTTTCATGGGCCTCGACCTCAACTCGGGAGGTCACCTGACGCACGGTTCGCCGGTCAACATGTCCGGCAAGTGGTTCAACGTCGTGTCCTACGGCGTGCGCGAAGGCGACAACCTGCTCGACATGGACGAAGTTGCACGCAAGGCCGAGGAACACAAGCCGAAGCTCATCATCGCCGGCGGCACTGCTTATTCCCGTATCTGGGACTGGAAGCGCTTCCGTGAGATCGCCGATTCCGTCGGCGCCTACTTGATGGTCGACATGGCCCATATCGCCGGTCTCGTTGCCGGTGGCCAGCATCCGTCGCCGTTCCCGCATTGCCACGTTGCCACCACGACGACGCACAAGTCGCTCCGCGGCCCGCGCGGTGGTGTGATCCTGACGAACGACGAGGATCTGGCGAAGAAGTTCAACTCGGCCGTCTTCCCGGGCCTCCAGGGCGGTCCGCTGATGCACATCATCGCCGCCAAGGCGGTTGCCTTCAGCGAAGCGCTGCAGCCTGAGTTCAAGGACTATGCCGCCCAGGTCGTCAAGAACGCCAAGGCACTTGCCGAAACCCTGATCGCCGGCGGTCTCGATGTCGTATCCGGCGGCACCGACAACCACCT
>Ga0075367_10000111_pt1 | contig 23413 bp, 21 predicted proteins | sample EndMethybrTD3032_FD_71399 | JGI IMG/M metagenome (GOLD analysis project Ga0075367, IMG submission 71399) | Populus endosphere microbial communities from Tennessee, USA - Endosphere MetaG P. TD hybrid TD303-2 | ecosystem: Host-associated > Plants > Roots > Endosphere | place: USA: Tennessee... | reverse complement strand
CGCCACGACTATGCGGCTCAGACGCTTGCGGACGTGCCTTACAACCGCTGGCGCGAGTTTGATCCCGAAGACACCATCCGCTTTTACGCGCTTCGTCTGCGCGAAGCTGGGATGATTAAATCAAGCCCTGCGAAACTCATCGCGGATGGGGCCGACTGGCGGTTCCTCAACGAGGTTCGACGTGAACTGGGAGGCTGATTCATCTAAAGCATTTCTGAGGAGGTCCCGATGCATACGAACCGTCGCGACTTGCTGTTGGCTGGAGCCTGCGCCGCTTCCACTGCCCTATTTGGGAGCGTCGTGTCGCGGCTGAGGGCCGAAGAAGCCAACCCGCCGCCAGAGACCACCACAATCCGCCTTGCGAAGAACCCGAGCATTTGTATCGCTCCCCAGTACGTGGTGAGCGACCTCTTAAATGCCGAGGGGTTTGCAAACGTCGTTTACGTTGAATCTGACGCCGGCGTGGAGCAAACCAAAGCAATCGCGAAGGGCGACATCGACTTCACCCTGCATTTCTCCGGTCCGCTTCTTCTCGAGATCGATCGGGGGGCGAGCGTTACTGTTCTGGCCGGGGTTCATGTCGGCTGCTTCGAGCTATTCGCCAAGGAGGGCATTCGTAGCGTTGCTGATTTGAAGGGGCGAACCGTCGGCCAGCAAGGGCTTGGCAGTAGTCCGCACGTTTTCATCAGCGCGATGGCGAGTCTTGTCGGACTCGATCCCGCCAAGGATATCGAGTGGGTGACGAGCGCGAAGGTCAAACCGATCGAATTGTTTGCTGAGGGTAAGATCGACGCGTTCCTTGGCTTCCCTCCGGAGCCACAGCGTCTGCGTGCGCAGAACATCGGTCATGTCATCGTCAACAGTGCGCAGGATCGCCCATGGTCGCAGTATTATTGCTGCATGTTGGCGGGGAATCGTGAGTTCGTCCGAAAGAATCCCATCGCCACCAAACGTGTAGTTCGCGCCATGCTCCGGGCGACGGATTTGTGCGTAAGCGCGCCGGCCCTTGTTGCGCAGCGTATGGTAGATGGGGGTTTCACGCCTCGCCACGACTATGCGGCTCAGACGCTTGCGGACGTGCCTTACAACCGCTGGCGCGAGTTTGATCCCGAAGACACCATCCGCTTTTACGCGCTTCGTCTGCGCGAAGCGAGGATGCTGAAATCGAATCCTGCGAAGATTATCGCGGATGCAGCCGACTGGCGGTTCCTCAACGAGGTTCGACGTGAACTTGGAAGCTGATTCGACGTCGTTTCTTGGTCCGCGCCCGCTCCCTGAAACGTCGCGAGCAAGCGGAGACGGCGCGTCGGTGAAGAAGGGCCTCCTCGGCTTTGAGCTGCGAGCCTCGTTGCGCACGAAATTGCTGCTGGCCTTCTTCGTCATCGAGATGCTCTTGGTCTCGGTTGGGCTGATCGGCCTCCTTTCGCTGCGCGAAGCGGACCAGCGGGCGAACCAGGTCGTTGGCCTGCAGCAGAAGATCGAGGCATATCGGCAGATGCAGCACAATACGCTTCGACAGCTTTATGGCGTATCCACAGCGCTCGCCTTTCCGAACGAAACGACGTTGGCAGTCGTGCTGCGGCAGATCAACCAGTTTGGGTACGACCTTGACCGCGTCTCGTTCGTCGCAAAGGACGAAGTGACGCTGCTCAACCAGGTGCGCGAGGAATATGCGCGCTTCATTGCCGTAGTCTCACATATCGCTGATCTCATCCGCGGCGGGCGGGCGGCTGAGGCCAAACAGAGCGAACTCGCGGAGCTCGGGCCCCTCGCGGACAGGCTCGAACGATTGACCAATCAACTGGTCAACCGGGCTGAAGCGGACATGGTGGCCGGCATAGATGCGAGCCGACAAACCTACACCAAATCTCAGGTACTTGTCGCTGCGGTCGCGCTCGCAAGCTTTGTGCTTACGCTCGTCTTGGGACATGCGATCTCCCGGTCTGTGATCGAACCAGTCCGCATCATTCACCACGGGCTGAACCGGATAGCCGCTGGCGATTTCGCCCAGCGTATAGAGGTTCCCAATCGGGACGAACTCGGGGAGCTTGCGGCGCATGTCAATTCGACCTGCGAAGAGCTGCAGCAGCTCTACCGAAGTCTTGAGGAGGCCAGCCGTCACAAATCGCAATTCCTCGCAAACATGAGTCATGAATTGCGCACGCCACTGAACGCGGTACTCGGCTTTTCAGAGCTCATGCTCGACGGCATATACGGCAACCCTCCGGAGAAAATGCGATCCGCCGTCGAACGCATCCAGCGGAACGGCAGACATTTGCTCGGGCTCATCAACGATGTCCTCGATCTCTCCAAGATTGAAGCCGGACAGCTTCGACTTTCTCTGACCGACTACTCGGTTGAGGAACTGGTAAATGTTGTCCATACCTCCGTTGAGTCGCTCGCCGCGGACAAGAACCTGAGTTTGAGAATCGCTGTGCCGCCTGGCTTACCGCCGGCCCGAGGAGACGAACGCAGGCTCGCTCAGGCCCTGTTCAATCTCGTTGGTAACGCGATCAAATTCACAGATGCGGGAGAGGTCCGGATAGAAGTGGAAACGAGGGGAGATTCCTACGTCTTTTCCGTTCAGGACACGGGACCGGGCATCGACGAAGCCGATCAGGTCAGAATCTTCCAGGAATTCCAGCAGGTGGATAACTCGATCACCAAGACAAAGGGAGGCGCGGGATTGGGTCTCGCCATCGTAAAGCGCATTGTGGAGATGCATGGTGGACGAATCTGGATAGAATCCCGCCTCGGCCATGGCGCGAGATTCTCTTTTGTGGTGCCGGCCCGGCTCGAACAGCAGGCGATGCAGACATGAGCAAGCGCGTACTGGTCGTCGAGGATCAGGAGGACAATCGGCAGATTCTGCGCGATCTGCTTGCAAGCGTCGGTTACGAAATGATCGAGGCGCACGACGGCGAAGGAGCGCTCGTGGCGGCGCGAACCCAAAGCCCGGACCTGATCCTTATGGATATCCAACTGCCTATTCTTGACGGATACGAGGCGACACGGCGCATAAAAGCGCAGTCAGATCTCCGCCATATTCCAATCATCGTCGTCACCTCCTATGCGCTTGGCGGCGACGAAGAAAAGGCACGCGCGGCAGGCTGCGATGCCTATGTCGCAAAGCCCTACAGCGCACGAAAGCTACTTGAGACGATCAATCGATACCTGACATGAGGTTCCAGCGCGTGCTGACTTGGAGCAGAGATGCATGTCCCACCCCGAATCTTAATCGTGGATGACAACGAAACGAATCGCTGCCTTCTTACCACGCGCCTCGGCGCCGAGGGTTATCAGACCGTGGAGGCTGAAAACGGCGAGAGGGCGCTCGCGGTCGTGCGTGAAGTCGCGCCGGACGTTGTCCTCCTCGACGTCATGATGCCGAAGATCGATGGCTTTGAGGTCTGCCGGCGACTGAAGGTCGATACGACGCTTGGATTTGTTCCAATCATCATGGTGACGGCGCGAACCGACTCACAGGATGTAGTCACCGGACTTAACGCGGGTGCCGACGAATATCTGACCAAGCCGATCGACCATGCAGCCCTCGTTGCGCGTGTTCGCTCCATGCTTCGCATCAAGGAGTTGCATGATCGAGTTGAAGCCCAGGCGGGCGAGCTCGCCGTGTGGAATAGAATGCTGGAGCAGCGTGTTGCGGAGCAAGTTGTGCAAATTGAACGGGTCAGCCGTTTAAAGCGTTTTCTTTCGCCGCAGATAGCGGAATTGATTCTTTCTTCATCTACATATGAGCCGTTGGCGAGCCACCGCAGACAAGTGACAATAGTCTTCGGTGACCTTCGAGGTTTCACGGCGTTCGCAGAGATTGCCGAGCCCGAAGAGGTGATGGCGGTGATGCGGGAATATCATGCCACCCTAGGCTCCCTTGTCCACGAGTTTGAAGGCACGTTGGAGAGGTTCCTGGGCGACGGAATCATGGTGATTTTCGGCGATCCGATTCCTTGCACAGATCCATGCAAGCGAGCTGTTCGGATGGCGGTCGCGATGCGAAGCCGCCTGTTGGAATTATCGAAGAAGTGGCGGCGTGAAAGACACGAACTTGGTTTTGGAGTCGGCATTGCATACGGATATGCGACGCTAGGCGCTATTGGTTTCGAGGGCCGCTCTGAGTACAGCGCGATCGGGACCGTGGTAAATCTCGCTGCCCGTCTTTGCGCGGAGGCGCGCGACGGTCAGATTCTCGTCGATAGCAAGGTGCGCGAGGCGCTTGACGAGATGGCGACCGCGGAGCCCGTGGGTGAACTGACGCTCAAGGGGTTGCGTCGTCCCATCGCGGCGTACAACGTGATTGAGATGACTTGAGGCAGATGTTCATCAAGAGCGCGCTCGAAGCGACAGGCTGAACATCCGGCTGTTGCCCGGCCGACTAGAGCTGACCTCGCCGTCAACTTGAACGGGGCTAGGCCCCCTGATCTTCCCCTAGTCTTAGGGTTCATCGAGTGGATCGCTTGCTCAGCCATCGCTTAGGGCAAAGAAAAGGCCGCCCGGAGGCGGCTAGTTCTATGGTCATCCCTCTTGCTTATTTTTTGAGGGCGTCAGCGGCGTCCCGCGCTGCATCCTTCACATCGCCCGCGGCGTTGTGGGCGGATCCCTTGGCCTTATCGATCTTCCCTTCGGTTTCCATATCCTTGTCACCAGTGAGCTTACCGGCGCCTTCTTTGATGGCGCCCTTTGCCTTGTCGGCAGCGCCCTTCACATGTTCGCGATCCATGATCGGTGTTCCTTTGCTGTCTGCGGTACGGGACAACGAAGGGGTTGCGCAGGAGTTCCTTGGAGGACATTACTGAAGCACGGTCGCCGCAACGTTCGCAGAAATGCCTTTTATATGGATATATGGACGAGAGGAGAACGCATTATTGTTGTAGACGTCCAGCCGTCGCCGATACCCTGTGGCTCCCCCAAGCACTAGCATCACGTCGTACAAACCTCGCCGACCACGCCGAATTTCTCAGGAGCGTGACCCTGCGGAGGTTGAGCTCTTTAAGTCCCGGTGTCGCTCCTTTCCTCATGACGATCTGGGGCGATCAAACTAGCGTTTATGTTTGACGGGCTCATATGATTCGCATGCCGGTGCTTATCGATGATACGCGTAACTACCGGGCGCGTTTGCCGAATTCCATGTCAGCTTTCGAGGGTAAAACTAACATCGCGCCTGGCGGTGCCCAAGTCCGAAATAGGACCCGTTTCAGACATCAGCATATGCGGACATCGGTCCACAATCTTGCTATACTTCTTCGACCTCCCTGAGCATCGGGGTGAGCCGTGAGCAGCGAGAATGTAGAACGGCGATTGGCGGCAGTTCTGGCGGCGGATGTCGTGGGCTCTTGCCGCTTAATAGGGATCGACGAGGAAGGAACGGTGGCGCAACTGAGAGCGCTCAGAAGGACGCTTTTCGACCCCAAAGTCACTGATCATCGCGGACGCGTCGTCAAGAATACCGGGGACGGCGCTCTCGTTGAGTTCGCCAGCGTGGTCGACGCCGTTCGATGCGCCGTCGACGTTCAGCGCGGTATGGCCGAACTAAATGTTGACGTGCCGCAGCACAAAAGGATCGAATTTCGCATCGGAATCCACGTCGGTGATATCATCATCGCAGACGATGATATCTTCGGCGACGGCGTCAATATTGCCGTGCGTCTCGAAAGCCTCGCCGAGCCGGGCGGCATCCTCGTTTCCGGCAACTGCTATGACTACGTCAGGAACAAGGTCAACGTTGGGTTCGATGATATCGGCGCTCACGCCTTGAAAAATATAGCCGATCCGGTGCGGACCTACCGCATCATCGGCGCGCCGACGGTCGCAATTACCGCAGACCGGGCCGCGACCGACAAGCCTTCAATCGCCGTATTGCCCTTTGACAACATGAGCAGTGGTGAAGAGCAGCAATACCTCGGTGACGGCATTAGCGATGACATCATTACCGAGCTGTCACGCTTCCGGCAATTGCGTGTTGTGGCGCGCAATTCTTCGTTCCAATTTCGGGGGCCAAATGTCGATGTCGGTCGCGTCAGCCGAGAGCTTGGCATTCTGTACGTATTGGAAGGTAGCGTCCGGAAGCTTGGGAATCGCATTCGCATTACCGCCCAACTCGTTGACGCATCGTCAGGTCACCAGGTATGGGCAGATCGATTTGATCGGCCCCTGGAAGAGTTATTCGATGTCCAGGATCAGGTCGTTCGGACAATTGTGGGTACCCTCGTAGGACGGCTGCAGGCCGACCGCGTTGATCGTGCCAAACGCAAACCGCCCACCAGCTTGGTCGCATATGAATGTGTGCTGCGGGGCGATTCCTTGCCCGTATTCGATGCGGATAACGAGGCCGAAGCGCGCCGTCTGTTTAGGCGAGCTATTGAACTCGATCCAGAGTACGCAAAACCTTATGCGCTGCTGGCGTTTGCTCTCTGTCGCGAATGGTACGCAGACATGAGCGGATCCGATGCCGCGTTGGACCAAGCGTTAGCGCTGGCCAACAGGGCCGTTGAACTCGACGATGGCCAGGAAACGTGTCTGGCAGCCTTGGGCTTTGTGCACGCGTATCGCGGCTCGTTCGATCTCGCTGAGCACTATTATACGAGGGCGCTCGCGCTGAATCCCAACAACCCGACCGTGTTAGCAAACCTAGGCGGCCTATATGTCCATCTCGGAGAACCCGCAAAGGGTATGGATTACTTGAAGGAAGCGAAAGTCGTCGACCCCTTCTTTGCTCCGAAATGGTATTGGGGACAGGTAGGCAGGGCGTACTTCGTGACACATCAGTTTGATGAGGCGATTGCGGCATTCACCCGTTTACCAAGCACGAGTGTTTGGGGGCTGGCTTACTTGGCAGCTTGCTATGCTTTGACCGGCAATATTGACCGGTCCAAACATTATGCCGCGAAAGTGCTTTGCCTCATGCCTGAGTTCTCAATTTCACGCTATGTACCAAAGGAGCTGTACAGACTTTCAAGCGACCGCAAACATCTGACAGACGCGCTTCGCAACGCTGGGCTGCCGGAATGACCGACTCTTCTGCAATTACGTCGGGACGGTCTGCCGAATTCCGCTCACCGGGGTAGACCGGAAGTCGCCGTCGTCTGGTCAACTACGCTTTTGAGCCAGAGCAGAAGTTGCAGACCAAGACGGTCCGAACCTCTGAGACGGACTGTTGTGGCCTTGCGGATATAAACTTCCGATCGTCGACGAGCGGCGCTTTACTAGGTCAAGTCAGCAAGTAACGCGGCGGCTTCTTTGAGGTCGCGTGTATCGAATCCCTCGGTGAAGCAGCCGTAGATCGGCGCGAGGAGGTCTCGCGCCTCGGTGCGCTTGCCTTCGTCGCGCCGAAGGCTGGCTATGCTCATAACGACGCGCAATTCCCAGTGCCTAGCGCCCTGTTTGTGCGCGGTTCCAGCGCACGGCACAACCAGCGTGATTGCCGCGATGTCGAGAATATTACGCCTGTTCATCGCAGTTTCTCCCTTGGCTCATCCCTGATCACACGCGGTGAGTGGGCCGCGTTCGCGGCGCCCAAGCCTGTCGATGCGATCGTTGCGGCGCCAGCTAAAGAAATTGCGCCAGATGGAGAGCAAAATGCCTGCCGGCGGCATATGGCCGCCCGTTCCCTGCGATGATTTCGGCGCATCTCGCTTCGAGGGCAGCTCGTTCAATTCAAGCCAATTTCAGGCCTCCGAGAAAGGTTGGATGAGTGTCTCACGTGGATCACACCCGGAATAACTCGCGGTGAGCACAACGAGTCCGCTTACCCCCGACAGGGGGACACAAAAGCAGACCCTCAAGGAGGTCTGCGTGGGGCCAATCGCGGATTATCATAACCCGCGTGGCGCCGGCTCGCGACCGATTTTGGGCTGCAATTCCCTGAGATCGATGAAGACGTCGGCTTGGCGTCGCAGGTCATCCGCAATCATGGGCGGCTGGGTGGCGAGGGTCGAGACCACAGTGACACGCACGCCGCGGCGCTGCATCGCCGCCACCAGCGAGCGAAAGTTGCCATCGCCGGAGAACAGCACCATCTGGTCGATATGCTCCGCCGATTCCATTGCATCGACAGCAAGTTCAATGTCCATACTGCCCTTCATCTTGCGACGACCGCTGGCGTCAATAAATTCTTTGGCCGCCTTGGTCACCACAGTGTAGCCGTTGTAGGCCAGCCAATCGAGCAGGGGACGGATCGACGAATATTCCTGATCTTCCGTGATCGCGGTGTAGTAAGACGCGCGCACCAGGCTTCCATGGTTCTGGAAATCCGCGAGCAGGCGTCTGTAGTCAATGTCGAAGCCGAGCGCTTTGGCTGTAAGGTAAAGATTGACGCCGTCAATAAACAGCCCAATCCTGTTGGAGGATGACATTTCGCTACTGCCCTTTGCGATCAAGGCAATGAACCCTAGCTGTGCTCGGATTGGGAAACGCCAAATATGGTGGCGGATTCAACGAGACCGTTAACTCCAAAATGTCTTAGGTTTCAAATTACTTCGTTGTAAGTTTCTAAAAGTAATGTCATTCAAGCTGAAATTAACGCTTTCGGGCTTTGTTATGCAGGAAGACGCTGTGTGAGCTTTTCGCCATGCCCGATCGATTTCCAATCTTCGAAGTGGTCTTGAAAAAGCGCGGCCGAAAATGGAGGTGGTGCGCATGCACGACCGAAGGAAAGGTGGTCATGCACGGCTCAGAAAGCAGCCGGCCCGCTGCCAAATACCAAGCTGATCGAGCGCTCCTCCAACTACTGTTAACAGCGTCGTATCGATCACAGGGTTCAGGTCTCGCGAGAGGCTCACCCGAGCCACGCAAGGCGCTAGGTTAGCCCGCTGTGTGGCCGGGCGCGCTCTCCAGACTTAGGCTGTCCTGCCGTTGCGAAGCAAAGACGCTCGCCGGTTCCGGCACTCGTGTCATTTTTGGTCGGTTCGCCGGATGTCTGCTTATCCTCTGACAGCGGCGGAATAGCAGACATCCTCCAACCGCTCCTTGGCGCCATTAGCGGAATCATGCGGTGCAACGAGAGTCGCGTGGACGATGCCGGGGCCGTTCACTCGATCGCTCTCATCGGACGCGGCTAATCACGTCGCCGCCACGCCCAAACCCGGGGGCTCGACCCGCCTGTGCGGCGCACGAACCGCAATAAGAGTCACGATCGCCGAGATCAGCGTGTCAATCGGCTTGCAAATTTGGCTCTGACTCACTTTTGATGCAGTTTGGCGGATGTCTGGCGTTTTGATTGGGGGAGAATCAGCGCCATGCAGCAAGCACTCCAGCGCTCCAGTCTGGTGCCGCGTGGGTTTGTTGTAGAGAGTGCGTACTACGAAGACGATAAGGCCGTTGTTGTGGTCCGAGCGTCCGGGAGTGTTGGTCTGTGTCCGTCGTGCGGAACGGTTTCCCGACGCGTCCATAGCCGCTATCGACGGCGCGTGACCAATCTTCCGCTCTCGGGGCGGATTGTAGAGCTCCTGGTGATCGCTCGCCGCTTCCGCTGCGACGCTGTCCTGTGCGGGCGCCAAATCTTCACCGAGCGCTTCGCCGAAGGCGTACTGGCTCCATCGGCGCGACGCACGGCGAGACTTGACTCTATCGTCCACCACCTCGGCCTGGCGCTTGGCGGTCGACCAGCAGCAGGCTTCGCAAAGCGGCTGATGCTACCGGTGAGCAAAGACACGCTCCTGCGTGTGGTCCGACGCCGCAGCCGCCCGTCTGCCGACCCGCTCAGGGTTATAGGCATCGATGATTGGGCCTGGCGGCGCAATCACCGATACGCCAGCATCATCTGCAATCTGGAAAGGCGCCGGATCGTCACGCTGCTGCCGGATCGTGAGCCCGCGACCGCCCAAGCCTGGCTGGCTGCTCATCCCACGATCACGATCATTGCCCGTGACCGTGGTGGGGGATATGGCGAAGCTGCGGCAAAGGCCCTGCCGCAGGCGGTACAGGTCGCGGATCGGTGGCATCTGATGGAGAACGCCAGTCGGGCCTTCCTCGATGCCGTCCGCAAATCGATGCGCCAGATCCGCAGCGCGATCGGGGCAACGACAATCGATCCCAAACTGCTCACCGCGGCCGAACGCCTCCAGTACGAGGGCTATCTCCGCCGCGAAGAGACCAACGCAACTATCTTGGGCCTGTCGAAAGGCGGAACGCCGATCAAGCAGATCGTGCGCCAGACCGGCCATAGCAGGAAGCTGGTACGACAGGTGATCCGTGGCGAACGCCACGATATCTTCCGGACCCGGCAGAACTCACTCGATCAGCATCTGCCATGGCTCGACGACCAATGGGCAGCCGGTTGCCGAAACGGCGCTGAACTCTGGCGCCGTTTAAGGGTACGCGGCTTCCGAGGCTCCCTTCGCGTTGTCGGCGAATGGACGACCCGCAGACGGCGGTCCGAAAAGGCCGATATCGAAAACCTCCACCGGATCCCATCGGCCAGAACAATCGTTCGTCTTATGACGGTCGGTCGGGATACGCTCTCCAAGGCGGAGACAATCACTGTCGCCGCCGTCGAAGCTGGCGTTCCCACCCTTGTCGAAGCTCGAGAGATCGTAGCCGAATTCCACGGGATGATCCGGCGAAGAGCCGCCGCTGAGTTGTCATCCTGGATCGAGCGCGCTCGAGCCAGCCTTGTCGCCTCATTCGCCCGCGGCGTTACGAATGATGAAGCGGCGGTTCGAGCGGCAATCACGTCGCCCTGGTCCAACGGACAGACTGAAGGTCAGATTACTCGCCTCAAGCTCGTCAGACGTCAAATGTACGGCCGCGGAAAAATCGATCTCCTTCAAGCCAGACTGATAGGTGCCGAATGAGTGAGCTGCACCAAAATTGCGTCAGAGCCAATATTGCAGGCCGAATGACACATGGAGAAAGCAAGAGCGCGTGTGTTAGCTCCGCCGAATTGGTCATTCAGGATGGCGCGGAGGCAAATCGAAAGCGGGACTTATACGCATGATCATGATTTGCGGCCGCCGTCACCGGAGGCAGGATCGCGATAACAAACGGCTGATCGGTCGACGATAGTGCTGGCCTGGGTACCTGTCGCGATCTCGGCAATGGCACTCATCGTATCGAGTAGCAGCCTACTCATTTCTTGGCGAATGTCTCGCGGCACGATCAATGGTGCATACTACCGATCAGAGTTCGCCAGACCGGATTTCTAGCGGCGGCAATCGTGTGGATCACCTCTTGCCCTTCAGCGACTGCATAGCTCCTCGTCAGCGCAATCGAAGACTAATGTTCGTTCAAGCGAAGGAAGCACGACGTGCGCTTGAAATCAACCCAAATTTCCCTGTCGCCTACGCTCAGAAGGGAATTGCACTTATCCTCTCTGGGCGGGCACGCGAATCCTTCTCCGCGACTCAGCTAGCTCTTCGCCTCAGCCCCAAAGATCCTTCTGCTGTAGCTTGGCGTTTTAACCTCTGCCATGCACACCTGCACTTGCGCGAATATAAAGAAGCTATCGAGGAATGCACGCGGACGATCAATATGAACAACGTGTTCTGGTTGGCCTATATAGATCTGATCTCGGCTTACGGAACCACGGGGCAATTGGAGCAGGCACGGCAGAGGTTAGCCGAATTGAACAAGATCCGACCAGACTCCACAATGAAGTGGCATCGTGAATTTGTTTACGGAATGTCAAGTAATCCGCAGTTCCGTCGTGAGATCGACGACCTTCTCGATGGGCTGAGGAAGGGAGGCCTCCGGGAGCAATAAGGTAAAAGGCTTTGACTTGCTGATGAGGCGGCGATGTCTTCTTGTGGCACTTTTCGGACGTGCCCCGCCACGCAGACGATGTCCGTTGATGGGCGCAGAGCGGACCAAGCGCATGGGCGTATCGAGGTCTGAGTCTGACCCTGGCTGTGTAAAAACTCAAAAATCGAAACACGACGAAGAATGATATTTTTCAGTTCGCACTCTAGGTTGAATCCGCTTGCGCATTGAGCAACTAAAGCGGTCTTGGACGAATAACTCCTTCTATCGCGATTGAGCGTCTCCGCGTTTTCACACAGCCAAGACCCATAGCGGACCTGCCGTCGGCGTCCGGCAACGTCCGTTTCTGACCCTGGGCGAACATCGACTACCGAAGTCGAGCCTCGCTGATGTGGCGCGCCAGGATTAGCTTGATTTATCGCCGGCCAGTCGGCCGCGCCGCACGCATCGGTCGCGTGAAGTCGCGAACCTGTTCGATGAAGCGCTCGACGACTGGGCTCAAGGTTCGATTTTTCAGCGTCGTGATGACCACGGGCCATGGCCGGGCAGGTAGATCGACCGGCAGTACTTTCAGCGAGTTGTGGACCACCATCGACCGTGGATATGCGGTGATAAACGGACCGTTGGCGAGAAAGTTGACAATGAGCGGCATGGAGAGGGTCACCAGGCTGGCCTTCGGCATATCGAGCCCCCGCGCATGGAAGGCCTCGCTCAAGCGCTTGTAGTTTCCGGTATGTGGCGCCTGCATGATCCAGGGCTCATCGACGAGTTCTGCGAGATCGATCCTTCGACGGTGCGCCAACCGATTGTGCTTTCCCGCCGCCACGACCAACGGATCGTCAAAAAGATGTTCGACATAAAATTCTTCATCCGCGACAGGCACGTGCGGCCGTCCCAAGACAAGGTCGCATTCTCGACTTCGCAGCGCCGGCAGTGCCTGCAAGGTTGTGACCATGTGGTCCACGTGCAGCACAACGTGTGGGTAGATTGCGGAAAATCGGGGAATGAGCTGCGGGAGGATGGTTGCTGCAAATGACTCGTGGCATTGAAGTTTCACCGCTCCCTTTGCGGGATCAGACAGGAATTCAATGTCCCTCACACTTTGCTTAAGCTCGTCAAACGCGGCGACGCTGCGCCTGAGAAGCGCTGCTCCATAGCTTGTTGGTTCTACGCCCTTTCGACCTCGATCAAGCAATCGCACGCCGAATGCGCTTTCCAGGTCGGCAATCACCTTGGATATGGCAGGCTGCGAGATTCCGAGCTGCTCCGCTGCCTTGGCCATGCTGCCGCATTGCGTGACCGTCAAGAACGCATGCAGATCGCGCATCCGCAGGCGACGGCCAATCTGAAGCTCCCAGCCGGGTCTCTTTGACATATGCCGGAAGTTATACGGATAGGCCGAAATAGAGAACTCCGAACTTTCACCAAGCGCGTATCATGCCGTGGCTTTCCTGGCGGCCTTCGGAATGCCCGTTGCAGGCATTCCCGAATTCTGAGGGGACACCATGAAACTTTCGCGCCGCAAACTCTTGCACCTCGCCGCGGGCGCTGCAGCCATGCCGGCCGCCTCGCGGATCGCGAGGGCGCAAGCCTATCCGACGCGGCAGGTGCGCTGGATCGTCGGATTCTCCGCCGGCGGCCTGAGCGATATCGTCGCCCGGCTCATGGCTCAGTGGCTGACAGCGCGGCTCGGCCAGCCGTTTCTCGTCGAGAACCGGCCGGGTGCGGCCACCAATATCGCCACAGAGTTCGTCGTGCGTGCGCCCGCGGACGGGTATACGCTCCTGATGGCGACCCCCGCCAACGCGACCAGTGCCGCTTTCTACAACAACCTCAATTTCAACTTCATCCACGATATTGCTGCGGTGGCAGGCATCATCCGTGCGGCCAACGTCATGGCGGTGCACCCATCGGTCCCGGCGACGTCCGTGCCCGAATTCATCGCGTATGCCAAAGCCAATCCGGGCAAGCTCAACTTTGCGTCGGCCGGCAACGGAACGAACGTCCATCTGATTGGCGAATTGTTCAAACTGAGGACCGGCCTCAACCTGGTCCACGTGCCCTATCGCGGATCCGCACCCGCCCTGACGGACATGATCAGCGGGCGGGTGCAGCTGATGTTCGACAATCTGCCCTCTTCAATCGAGTACCTGCGGGCCGGCAAGCTGCGTGCGCTGGCCGTGACCACCGCGACACGCTCTCCGGAATTGCCGGACATCCCGACCATGGGCGATTTCATACCGGGCTTCGAGGCCAGCGTTTGGCAGGGAGTCGGCGTTCCCAGGAACACGCCGCCAGAAATTATCGAGAAGCTCAACACGGCGATCAATGCTGCCCTCGCCGATCCGACGATGAGGGCGCAGCTTGCGAAGCTGAGCAGTACGGTGCTTGCACTCTCGCCCGCCGAGTTCGGTGCACTCATCGCCGACGAAACCGAGAAATGGGGTCACGTGATCCGGGCGGCTAACCTCAAGCCGGAGCAGCCATGAGCACGAACCCGTTGCGCGTTGCGATCGTAGGCGGCGGCATCGGTGGCCTCGCCGCCGCCAACGCCTTGCTTCTTCGAGGCATAGACGTCCGCATCTACGAGCAGGCCCCGGCGTTGACGGAGGTCGGCGCCGGCGTCGCGCTGCAGCCCAACGGCATCCGGATGCTGCGGCGGCTCGGCCTCGGAGACGAATTGGCCCGCCGCGGGGCCAGATGGCTGGACTCGCAGTATCGCCGCTCGGATGGAGACCATATCGCGTCGATGTGGCCTACCGAGCCGGTGCCTGAGATCGAGTTCTACGGGATACATCGTGCCGACTTGCTCGAAATGCTCGTCGAGCGGCTGCCTGGCGACATCGTGAAGACCGGCCACAGATGCGTCGCCTTCGAGCAGGACGATGCGCAGGCCGTCATCCATTTCGCCAATGGTGCTCGAGCAGTGGCTGACGTCGTTATCGCTGCGGACGGCATACACTCAGCTCTTCGGCAGTTCGTGGTCGCCCCGTCCGCGCCGCTGCATTCGGGATCGGTTGCCTATCGCGGAGTTATCCCGGCGGCAGGCGTGTCGTGGCCGCGGGGGCGGATGTGCAACTGGCTCGGCGCAGGCAAGCATTTCCTCGTCTATCCTGTGCGCGCGGGTGAATTTATCAACTATGTCGGTTTCGTGTCGACCGACGAGCAGATGAAGGAATCATGGTCTGCCGCCGGCGATCCCACAGCCCTCGCCGGGGAGTTCGCTGGCTGGGACCCGATGGTCGAGGCCATTATTGCCCGTGTGACCACCACCTTCCGATGGGGCCTGTACGACCGCGAGCCGCTTGCGACCTGGACTCGTGGACGCCTGGCTCTGCTGGGGGATGCCGCGCACCCGATGCTGCCGCATGTCGGACAGGGCGCCAATCAAGCGATCGAAGACGCTGTCGTGCTGGCGACCGTGTTGAGCCGCACCAACCAGGCGTCGCTGCGGCGGGCGTTGTTGGTCTATGAGTCGTTGCGGCGGGAGCGGACCGCCCGCGTCCAGCACAGCGCACGCGCCAACGGCGCCCGCTACGACGCATCCGACGGCGACCTGGTTGTCCGCGACCGGCAGCTCGCCGCCCTGGCGCAGGAGCGTGCCTGGATATGGAATTACGACGCGGAAACAGAAGCCTCAACAATCGTCGCTTCGTTCTGACTCGTGATCGCGTGATCTCCAGATCACGCGGCATTGTGGCGTTCGCCGATTTCCGCTCTTGGCACCTTTGAGACATGCCCGCCTATCCTGAGAATGTCCGCTCACCGGCGTAGACCGGAAGTCGCCGTGGTCCGGCCAACCCGACGCGATTGACCCAAATCGGACCCTTGACGCTGTCCGCTTGAAGTAGCGTCGTCAGGTCGATTGAAGGCGTGCCGACGGTCGGCCTCTAGACGCTAGGCTTAGGCATTCGGAGTGTGACGCGGCAACCCTGATCCAGATTATCGTAGTCGATCGTGCCACCGAGTTGCTGCGATAGCAGGGATACAACCCGCGATCCGACGCCTTCCGACCGCTGCTTTCGGATGCCGATGCCGTTGTCACTCACGGTAAGGACCACTTCGCCATCGGCGTGAAGCTCGATGTGGATGTGACCCGGCCGCCCGTCCGGGAAGGCGTACTTGAGGCTGTTCGTAACAAGCTCATTGAGGATGATTGCGATTGGGACGGCCTGCTCGCTGTGAATGTACAGTTCATCCGCCCGAGCCGTGATTGCCACAGGGCTCGTCCCGCTGATCGACGCGGAGAGATACTGGCATATTTCCATGAGGTACTGCTTGGCATCGACGACCTTCAGCTCGGCCCTGATCGTGAGGTGATCGTAGACCTGCGCCATCACTTGGATGCGTGAGGCCATGTCGTCGAGCGCGTCGGCCGCGCTCACGTCAGCCCGCTTGGCCTGCAACCGCATCATCGCGGATATCATGGCTAAATTGTTCTTCGTGCGATGCGCCAACTCCATGAGAAGAACCGTTTTCGCTTTCTCCGCGTTAACCACCTTCTCCATCTCGTTACGAAATCCCTCGGCGACTGCGCTGATACCGATGCCCGTCGCAACGAAAAATCCAAGAAGTAGCAGATGCGCAGTCCACGGTGCAGCAGGAGCGGCGTACACCGCATATACCGTGGCGAGCGCCGTCCCGAAAAATGAGCTACCGCGATCGAACAGAATGCCGCAGAAAAAGATCCCGGGAAGAAGGAAGAACAATCCGCCGAAGCCGCTCTGCGATTGCATACCCATTTGTACAAGAATGAAGAACGCCATGATGAGAGCGCTCGTCCCAAATCGGATATAGGCAGGCTGCGGATGAGCAGGCAGGAAATAGAGCAGGCGTTCCATCGAATAGAAACCGTTAGGCTGCGCCTTGAGTTCCCGAAGTTCTCGGCCAATGTCCCTATCCTGTGGGTCGCCTTGCTCCGGCGGTGGCCGGCTGTAGGCGCGCTAGAACAGGAAATTTCGTCAAAGATGCGAGCCCCTCTTCGTCTGCTCCTGGCACTTTTCGGACCTGACAGGTCTGGCTGACGATGCCCGTTGTTGAGGGCAAAGCGGACTTCCCAGTTGCGCCAAAGCGGACCTTGTAGCGCCGGTAAGCCGTTGGCGCTTTGGCCACCCAAAGTCATTCCAATTTCCAGTCTGCGAGCGCATGATGCCGTACAAAAGCTAGCTTTCGGGCGCCAACGTGTGATCCGAGGAGATGGCCATGTGGCAGCCAGATGGAGGGGGGCAAACACCGATTGGCGTTCTCACGCCGCATGCTGACATAGTCCCGGAATCGGAGTTTAGCGCCCTCGCTGCCGCTGGAATTGTTAGTGGCAATGGTTTTCGCGCCATCGGAGTAATTAAGGCGCTTGAGGAAGCGCTAGGATTGCCGGTGTTAACCCGCAAACCAAGTCGCGCTTTGGCACGCGCAGCGTTTAGCCGGCTCGCGCACATCAGCCATCGGCTACGGCCAAATATTCGAGGTGATCTAGACAGAACGGCCACATGGGCCGCATAGCCTTTCGTTGGTGATCAAATGACGCACAGCGGCCAAAAGGGCTTCGGTATGACAAAGCACGGCCGATCAGGACATGCGACCCGATCGCCGCGTTTCCGTTTCCTGCAGAAGCTCGAAGCACAAAAGAACGATCGCAAAGACCGGTCTCGGATCAAGGACCCGAAACAGTCCGTCGATGAGGTATTCCATCCCCGGAAGCCAACATGAACCTGACGAACTGACTGAATCGGGTCTACGTCGGTTGCTGGATGAAGAACGGACTTTGTTCGCACTGTTAGAGACTTCCGAGCCTGACCCGATTCGGACATCACCGGCTACAACGCGGCGGCCCATCCGCGGGTTTTGCGTAGTTCTACAAGCCTTCGCGCCCGAAGAATGCGCCAACTAGACTTCAAAAATTCAGGCTACGCACCAACCTAAAATCACCATGCGCTAGAGCATCATCGTGAGTGGGCTGCCGCTTGGGTTTGATCCTAATCGAGTTGAGAAGCATCGCGGCGACGATCATCATCAGGATTCCACCGAGACTGAGCGCGATCTGCATCGGAAGCCCATCCGATATGTCGAGCAGCGCCACGTGGCTAGCGAGCGCCAGCAGAACGCCGAGGCAGTAGATTGGCAGCGAGTTCTCGCCACAGCGCATCGCGCCGCGCATCACAGGCGTCATTAGCCCGCGCCAAGTGTGAGGCACAAACCTTACCGCCAAAATCGCAAGAGCAAGAAAATGCAGCACGCGCAATGGACCGAGATTCGACTTGTCCATCGGGAAAAGCAGATTCGTCAAAGTCTGCGGGACCGGCGGTTCGAGCGACTTGATGCTCGAACTCAATGCGATAATGAGGCTGAGAGCCAGATAGAGAACGGCAAGTACCAGCGCCGTGCGCGAGGTCACCCACGGCCGCAGTCTCTTCCCCTCGATGACCCACCACGCGCCCAACACGATCAGAAGCTGCCAGGCGAGGGGATTGAAGAACCAGACATTGTTGGGCCAAGTAGGGACGGTCCAGCCGAAGACGTGCACGAGCGCATAAAGCAGCAGCGAGGCGGCAAGCGTCACGTTCGGCACGCGCAGCAGCAGCCACAGTAGCGGCGCGAACAAAACGTGATAAACCACGAAGATCGGCAAGATGTCCGTGTTGACGGGACGATATTGAAGGCCCGCAGCGTGCGCGAGCGCCGCGCCCGGATGTTCCAACAGAACACGCGTATTGCTCTCCTCGGCAAGATGGTCGCGGCCTGCGAGGTAAACCATGATGGCGCAAGCGAGCGTGAGCAGCAGAAATGCGGCATAAATGTCCCACCCTCGCCGCAGCGAACGCCTGATCACGCCGCTCCAGCCCTCGCACCGACGTGCCCTATCGTAGGCCAGCGCGCAGGTCACACCCGAGATGAACATGAATAGTTCGGCCGCATCGCTGAAGCCGTAGTTCCGCAGTGTCAACCAGCTTCCGATGTTGTTGGGGATATGATCAAGAAAGATCCACCATAGCGCGATACCACGGCAGGCATCGATGCGTGGGTCGCGGCCAAACCCCTCCGGCGGTAGCTCGCCGATCAGTGGCTTCGAGGTGTGGATTCGACCATGCATATGATTGCCCCGTCCGGCGTGCGAGCACGCGCTCGGCCGGAAGCAGGCCGATGAGTCACGCGTGGGGAACGCCTTTGCGTTTCAAGTTACCCGCGATCCTCCAGAGGTGTGTAGGTACCGAGCGGGCTCGCTGACCGAGCCGATGCGGTTACCGGATGGTTGGGGCTTCTTCGTCGCGGTGTCGTCACCCAAGCTGGCATCCCGATCATCAGGGCGGGCAGGATCGCTGGCATCCCAATTTGCTGCCGGGATTTCGTCGCTGGCAACCGAGAGCAGAAGTTGTTTCCGCATTTCGGCGAGGCGGGCACGGCAATATTCGCGGTAAAGCAGGTCGAGTATAGCGGACATGATCGAACCCTCGCTTAAGCACCACTTCCCACGCGATCGTTTTCAGCCATTTCGCCCGCGGCAGAAATTGAACAGTGCGCGGGAATTTGCTGCTGGCGATTGCGATCTCATACCAAACGTACGGACGATGTCGGTATCAGAGGATCAGACATCCAAGTGCTGCAAGTCGATCGCCCCGCAGATCGTTGATTTCGATCAACCGCGATCAACAAGTAAAGCTGGACCCTACAGTTGCACCGCTGGACCAGCGAGCCTTCAAAACGAATGTGATCGTAACAACTAGAAATCGCTTCATCATCACGATCTCGTCTTAAGAGAGATTTTTGGCACCACCACTTTCGCAATGACGTTTGCTTAATTTTTCCGCCGCCACGTGAGCTCATTCACATGCGGCCTTGATCACAATGAGTGAGACTAACAGGCGGACGCTGTCGTTTCTTGGAGTTCTGCGCACCACGCAACGGAAGCTCGGTGCGCGAATTGCAAATTACAGATTCAGACAACAACTTGTCGGAGTACTTTGGCCGAACGTTTATCAAGGCGGGGAGAATCCGCATGCCAGCGTGTGCAGCCGATTTTACATCGCTTCGATTCTCGACCCGCGGGCTTCCGGAGCGGATGCGCATCCCGATGTGGCGCGAGGAGTTTGGACGATGCATAGTCCACGTCGATATGGAGCCTTCATCGGACGTTCCGTTTCAGGTCGAAGCAACGCTGCAAGCACTTCAGGGTTTGCGCACACTCGCATGGCAGGGTTCAGCCATGCGTTTCAAGCGTTCAAAAGCGAACATTGTTGATGGTGATGACTCGATCGGCATCATCGTCTGCTCTCCCAGGAGGAGTCAGCTATCTCAGCGCGGCCAAGAGATCGAGCTTCGCGCCGGCGATGCAATCGCGCTTCTGCATTCGGAACCCGCGATTGTCACCTATGCAGAAGGATTGCAGTTTGGTCTGTCCGTGCCGCGCGACGCGCTAACGGCGCGCGTGACGAATGTCGATAGCCTCACCATGCGGCCGATTTCTCGCCGAACCGAAGCTCTCCGACTTCTCATGACTTATCTGAAGTCGGCATTGAAGGAGGGCGTTCTGGCTACCCCGAAGTTACGTGATGTGGTCGTGACTCACATCCACGATCTCGTGGCGCTCACAATCAGCGAGAGCGCACCTTTGGGCGAGAGCAGCGCGAGCGCTATTGTGGCCGCGCGCCACAGCGCCGCCCTCGACCACATCGTGGGGCATTTTCAGGACCCGGAGCTGAGCCTTGAGGCAGTCGCCCGTTGTCAGGGCATTTCTCCGCGTTACCTGCAGCACCTGATGACGTCATCGGGAACGTCGTTCACGGAGCGCGTGAATGAGTTGCGGCTGCAACGGGCGTTCGCGTTACTGATCGAGCCTCACGACAGCGTGCGGCGAATTTCCGACGTCGCGCTAGAGGTCGGCTTTTCGGATATTTCGCATTTCAACCGACTATTCCGGGCCCGCTTCGGCGTTTCGCCGCGTGGCGTGCGGAGCGCTGGAATGGGTGCTAGCTGAGTCACGTGACCTCGATCCGTGAATGGGGATACAAATACGCCTCGCGCCAGTTCTGACGCGCGACGCTGAGTAACCGTCGCAGTACCGAGCCCAGATTACGCCATCGCACTGGCTTGCTCATTCGTCCTTGCGGCCTCAGCAAGCGACCTGAGCGATAAGCGCGGATATCACGCGGGCATCGGGTTCATGTCCGGTTATGGCACTTTTCGGACGTGTGGCGTTGTCAGACCTACGTCGGTTATGCAAGCAAAAGCTGACATCAAATTTTGCTGCGTCACGGCGCCCAGACCACGAGGAGTTTGTTTGGCAGCCACCGATGAATTTTCCAAAACGCCAAGTCGATATGCAAACGAAAATAATCGAACACGCACATGACTGGCCACACTGGCCATCGTGGCCAGTCCGGTTCTGTAGATACTTAGGCACGCATAGAAAGTGATATGCCTAGCTTCGCAGCCATCACGCTCGTAGCGCCCGGAGTTCTCTTTAATGATTTCGCTATCTTTGCGACGCCAGCTTTAGCTTTTGCCATCGTCTTCATTTGCCGCACGTCTTCCTTTGTCCATTCGCGACGCACGATCTTCTTAGTCCGGGCCATTCTTGCTCCATTTTTTTTGGTTGGGCCTTGTATCATGCACATCCGCAATGGCAATGTCGTAGTTAACTTGATTCACACTCACGAATCCGTGCTTGCGGTTATTTTTGGTAACAATCCCGCGTGTCAGAAAAACTTCCAACTTCTGGCTCGCCTTCACACGATCACGGCACCTTCGGAGCATTCTTCAAAGCAGGTTCAACCAATAGGCTGCGAAGTTCGTCGATCTGACGTGCGAAATCCAGCGCGTTAGCTCTCAACACTTTCATGGCACGACCCCGATGACCTTCGCTTTGCAATTCTGCGATTCGCTCATTAAAGGCGTCCAGCGCGTCCTGCAATTTGTGAATTTCGCGCTGAATCGGAAACCGCAGAGCAGGGAGTTTCTTCACCGCTGGTCGAAGTCTAGAACTTGCTAACCTGTTGCCGGTGGTTTGCCGCTGTTTGGTCATGGCCAACCTCGAATCGCCAGAACGTCGTTACTTTATCACCCGGCGACGCCGTTGACCTTAGAGCTAAGTCGATTGACCGCATTTGGCTTCATATGATGCTGGTCACTGAGAGCACGACTGGGTCGTGTACCCCAGATGTGTACCCTGGACCGAGCGGATAACTGCTAACTGCTTGAAAGTAATGGTGCCGCAAACAGGACTCGAACCTGTGACCCCGTCATTACGAATGATGGATCAGGCTGTCGGACTGTGTGATTCGGGCGATCGGATGGTAAAAATCGGACCCACTCGCCCATCCGAGAAACGCGATCGAACCACGTTCCATCGACTCTCATAAGTTGCTCGAAACGTAATTCGGTCATGTCGGCAATAGACGAAGTTTCGAGGGATATGCCGTCGGAGGCAACCAGAAATGCGAAGGTTAAGTAGTCCGCGGTTTTCCCGGCGTAGAGATGAATTGTGATAAGACAGCCGTTCAAAGCGCGAACACCAGATGAACTGATTGCCCTGCTGAGCGCAGTGGCAACGGCGATCCTCGCTGCAATCATTGTAATGGTGCTGTATTTTGGTCGTGAGATCATCATACCAATAGCGTTGGCTATTTTGCTCAGTTTCGTGCTGGCACCTCTGGTCGGACTGCTTCAACGCGTGCGTATCCCGCGTGGGTTGGCCGTCGTGAGCGTGGTCATAATCGCCTTCGCACTCATATTTGCGATGGGCAGTCTACTCGCCACCCAGCTGGCGCAACTGGCCGGGGATTTACCGCGATACCAATCCACGATCAGCGAGAAGATCCAATCATTTCGTGAGACCACCGCCGGTCGGGGTACGCTTGAACGCGCGTCCGGCATGTTGAAGGATCTGAGCAAGGAACTGGACAAGCCCAAGGAGGCCGCAAGCGCGCTGGGAGTGGGCGCAGGTGCAAAAGGGGCGACGCCCAAACCCGTCCCCGTGGAAGTCCTGCAGCCCGATCCGGGCGCGTTGGAGAGTTTGCAAAGCCTTATTTCACCACTCCTTCATCCCCTTGCGACAACGGGCATCATCGTCATTTTCGTCATCTTCATTTTGCTTCAGCGCGAGGATCTGCGTAATCGTCTGATCCGGCTGGCCGGTTCGCATGACCTACAGCGGACAACGGCCGCCCTTGATGACGCAGCGAGCCGCCTCAGCCGGCTTTTCCTAATTCAACTCCTTCTGAACGGAAGCTTCGGCATCGTTATCGGAATCGGTCTCTGGGTTATCGGCGTTCCAAGCGCGATCCTGTGGGGCATCCTGGCAGCGGTGTTGCGCTTCGTACCTTACATTGGTGCAGCTATCGCCGCGGCCTTTCCTCTCGCTCTGGCGGTCGCAGTTGATCCAACCTGGTCCATGCTGCTGTGGACAATTGCGCTGTTTCTGGTGGTTGAGCCGGTCGTTGGGCATGTAGTCGAACCGATGGTCTATGGACACAGCACGGGTCTCTCACCAGTCGCTGTGGTAGCATCTGCAACGTTTTGGACGGCGCTCTGGGGCCCGATTGGCCTTGTCCTGGCGACGCCCCTCACGGTGTGTCTGGTCGTACTGGGACGCCATGTCGAACGTCTGGAGTTCCTTGACGTCATGTTTGGAGACCGACCCGCACTTTCCCCGCCCGAGATATTTTATCAGCGGATGCTTGCCGGCGACCCCACCGAAGCGTCCGAGAAGGCC